>ENA-ORBV01011694-ORBV01011694.1-microbial-mat-metagenome-genome-assembly--contig:-NODE-11694-length-13717-cov-6.242815_pt1 | contig 13717 bp, 14 predicted proteins | sample MGYA00237777_ERZ505514 | MGnify/ENA primary metagenome ERZ505514 (study PRJEB26160, sample SAMN06269048) | microbial mat metagenome | isolation source: Oligotrophic lake microbial mat | place...
CGATATCGTTATCCTACACTCGACCAGTATTATCAGATCTAGTTTATTAGGTTCTTGTGATTGTCTAGCTAAATTGATTTGAACAAAACCGTGGCAAGCAAAAGGAAACCCCGAATCGATGCATGCCAAGCACCATGGAAAATCCTACGACTGACAAGACCCAGGGAGCAACGGCTACAGCTACAAATAATTCTGTGGAACCATTACCAGCGGATTTTCCCTTTGTGGAAATTGGACATCCCGATACCATGATGTCCAAAGAATCCGTACGACGAGCTGTGGAAGAATTTCATGTCCGTCCCACCGACATTGTCGTGGCGACCTTTGCCAAAACTGGCACTACCTTGGTGACGTGGATTTGTCATTTATTACGAAGCAAGGCCAGCACTTCCGTCTTGGAAGAAATGGAAACCCTCTACGAAGCCGTCCCATGGCCCTTGTTGAGTTGGGACATTGGATACGATCCCAATCACAATCAAATTGCCTATGGAGCTCCACCACGATTGTTCAAGAGCCATTTGCGCATGGCCAGCATTTACCGAGGATGTCGATACATTGTCACCATTCGGGATCCGGCCAAGACGGCTCTTAGCTTTTACAATTTTTTCTTGGCCAAACAAGTGCCCGTGGCCCAAGAAATGAATGTTTCCCAATTTTTAATGACGACCCCATTTATTCAAGGACGGCCGGGACGAGCCAGTTTATGGGACTACTATCAAGAATACCACCTTTTAAAAGAGTGCTCGTCCGTATTGGTATTGGTCTACGAAGATTTGGTCAAGGACATGCCCAAACACATACACATGATTGCAAAATTTATGAATGTTGCGCATGACCAGGATTTGATCGACAAAGTGGCGACCATGAGTAGCAAGACGTACATGGCACAATTCATGACAAAATTTGATGAACCCTATGAACGGGCCAAAGAATTGGGACGGGTTGGAGATTTGTCCCAATTGGCACCGGGAGCCAAAGTTGTCGTCCAGAAACACCCCCAAGTTTTGAACGAAGAAGCACATTTGTTTCTAGATGAAAAATGGAAGCAAAGCATGGCGCCCTTGGCATATGAAAACTACCAAGCCTTTGCCGAAACGTTCCGAAGTATCAATCAACAACGATTTTCATAACGCGAGCACTATTCTCAATCAAAGTAATCGCCTTCCAGATCAGGATCAAGACCGGTCGGCGTAGGGTTACCATTGGTACAGCATGGAGCACACATGGCGTACCACAGGATGAAGAAAATTTGGTCATGGCCAATCCCGTCTTACCCAACTCGCCTCCCCAGCACCGATTGGATTTGCCCCGTGCACAAGAATGCCATGTCCAAGAAGAAGAAGAAAAGCCATGGCACAGCAGGATCGTTGGTCGGGTGACTATAGTCGTACTACTCCTCGTCATATCCATGGGTCTAGGTCGGTTCCTGCAAATCATGATACCTTGTGCTCTCCACAACGAAAACAATGGGGTGGATGTTGATGTGGATGTGGATCAGCCTGGGGATGATCCTGCTTCCAATAGCAACCCTTCCTCGTCGCAGATTCCCACAATGGCTCCTACCACGATCCTGCAAGAACATATTCTGGACCTCTTGCCAGAGTATACCGTCGAGCCTATTCTTTTGGGGGAAGAATTCGCAGCAGCTAACGAGTCGAATGTTACTTGGTTGACGAGCAATATATCATCACCACAACATCAAGCAATGGAATTGGCTATTGCAGGATCCAAATTTGGAAACATATCCGAATTGGAGAATCAGCAACGCTTCTATCTAGCCTCATTGTATTATGCCACGGGTGGCCTGACTCATTGGTACAATAATACGCATTGGATCAGTTATCAACACCATGAATGTAGATGGTGGTCTCGTCCGTCGTATGGGTTGGAAACGGATATGGAAGAATTCAATATTACCTATTTCCAATTCGATACGAATTACACCAACCCCTGTCAAGAGGATCTCATCAACAGTAACCACAGCAAGAACGATGATGATCGTTTCCTGAAACATCTCTGGTTGCACGGCAACGATCTACAAGGCACCTTGCCTTTGGAACTCTCCGGGTTGAGTCATCTTCGAAGCATTGCCGTTGCAGCTAATATGTTGAGTCGGGCCCTGCCATCGCAACTTGGATTGCTCGCAAATCTTCAGCACCTCGATGTAGCTCACAATCAATTCACGGGAAGTTTGCCGTCCGAAGTGGGCATGGCAACGAAGTTGTCTTACTGCTCTCCACTTGCCAATCGATCGGATTGCAAAATAATAAAAGTTTGGCCGGCACCATTCCCTCTTCGGCGTGGTCCCTGGTGTATTTCAATATTTCCAACACTCTCATTTCAGGGGTTGCTATGTGCCGTCCAAGCATATGCCAGCGACCCTGATTATGGACCTGGGTATGGTTTGTCCTTTGACTGCGGGGCGACCTTGTGTGGGTGCGACTGCAACTGTAAGAGCAACGCTACCACTGGGACGTGAAGTTCGTTGCGGCGTGCCACCATCTTGGAGTTGCTAACACAGAACTTTATAGAATGTATGAACAATAGCAATTGTGGAAAAAATCTCAAATTGTATTGTTGCTATAGGATTTTGAATGTTTTTTGTGGGCACTCTAGATGAGCTGGTCTTCGCCATGTTTATTTTCACTACTGCATAAAATCGCGCAAATCAAGATAGCCCATAGCGAACAGGCCCAATACCAATTGCAAAAGCATTATCCATTGGCAGTGTCCTCAAATGTCAGTGCTGAGTTGTCATTCAGTTGTGTGCCCAGCCAAGTTTTGGCAAAACAATGTAACCAGTTGCTTTTGGATGGCTCACCAATGCTGAAAAAAAGAAGAAGCTGTGCTTATACTCTAACACTCAATCTGCAGCAAGCCAACACTCATGATGATGTGAGGACTACCACGGCATCCACACACAAAAACTCCTCAAGCACAATGAAAACCAATGCCTACAATGTGCAACAGCCAAATCAACGTTACCCCAAAAACCTAGTTCTACGATTAAGGTCCCACTGCCAGTGCTGCACCACTCAAGAGAACCTCATTCATACCTAAAACCAACTGTTGTCATAATTGCAGTTGGAAGTAAAGAAGAAGAATTTGTCTGGACAAAAGCGAGTTGGCTGCAGAATGTTGAATGCAGACTGCATTTTGTTTTTGGAGTGGGAGGTGTGAATCACGCACGTGCTGATTTTGAACTCTTTCAGGCCACAAATTGCAATTCAGCTTTAATTGATGGTCATGTTGTTTAGCTTTCAAGTGTCCTTATGAGCACCAATCATCTTAAAAGACAATTGACATGTTTGGCACCTTTTTGCTCATTTTCGCACATGAAATGCCACAACAGAAAATTGAGTGCAATCTGATGAGCCATTTTTTGTCATGAATGCATGGTGGGAGATCTACCCAAGTGGACATGAGTCAGCATTTGTTGCCAAAGATAGACCAGCTGTCATGAGTTTCAAACATAACTGGCCAGTTTCAGTGAATCGGATGACAATTCAATTGAGACCATCTGGCCAAACCTGATTCCAACTCATTCTTCAAACATGATGGCATTCACTTTGAATGGACTTTCTGATCACCACATGATCAATGATTTCTTAAAACTTCCAATTGATGTGACACAACAGCATGTCAGGAAATGTCTCATGCATTTGATGGGATGATTGCTGAGTTGCATCAAACTTTGGGCCTCTGAGTTTTTTCTCGCTTTTGTTTGATCTCATGCATTCCATTTTGGTGTGACCACAGATGCCTAGTCATGTTCTGACATGCAGCATCAGAAAAAGTGTGGCAAGGCCTATGCTGTCACAACTGTCACAAGGTGCTGCAGCACTGGCAAAGTTGTTTGTCATTTCCTGCTCTTTCAACTGAGCCAGGTTGGGTTGGCTGCGCGGTCCTGCTTAGCAATGGTTTTAACCAATCATGTCGCTTCGCTTCGCTTTGATGTCCCTTCGTTGTCGCTTCTATTTAAGCTTCGGTGTCGCTTCGTTGTCGCTTCGGTGTCGCTTCTGTTTAAGCTTTGGTGTCGCTTCTGTCGCTTCGGCATTGCAAAGTGTCAATGGCTTGTCGCTTCGTCAAACGCTTCAGAGTTGCTTCGTTAATCGCTTTGTTAATCGCTTCGATGTCACTTCGATGTCACTTCAGAGTCGCTTCGTTAATCGCTTCGATGTCACTTCGGTCTCGCTTCGGGTTTCTCTTCGTTAAGTAAATGTTAGCTTCGCTAAGTAGGACTGTGCAGATGCTGCACTGCTTGTAGTGCTAAGACGTAGTAGTAGTAACTCAGCCGGGTGGGATGAACTTCGCGATTGTTCCGTCACCATATCACACGACTCACGGTGCGCCATGTTCCAGTACAACGAATCAAAAAAGAAATTCGTTGGCATCCGCGAAATCAACATCCGCGAATCGCTTATCCACAACATCTCCGCAAAATAATGATAACAAAGGTTGACAATACAGCAGACAGCGAAATTCGGAAGCAAAACCAAGACACAAACTACACACATCCAGCATCTACAAAACAACAGTCAACCGTCGCAATAGCTCGCTCTTGCTTTATACAACAACGAGCACATATATTCGAAAGAAATGGATCATCAAACAATCAGGACGCCCGATAATACAGAAGAGTCGGGGACCATCACTATGGACATTGAAGATGCACCAGCCACCGTGAAGCCAAACCGCACATGTAGACTCTGTCTCTTGCCGGAAGAAGATTCCAGCCGCACATTCTCCGTCAAGGACCCCCTGATTGTGCCTTGCTTTTGCACCAACGACCGCAAATTTGTTCATGTTAGTTGCTTGGAGCATTGGCGAATCTATCAAAAACCTTCGGAATTTCGACAATGTGGAGAATGCGGGTTTAACTATCACCTTCTACCCCGCGTCAACAACGGCGACAGCGGGAAAGTTGCCACTTCTTCCACGTCTGGTGCCGCCAAATCGCCTGTAAAATTGCAGTCACCCCTACAGAGCAAAGCACGCATGCTTTGCGCGATTCTATTTGATTTCACCATTGTCAATGTGATCATTCAAGGTTTAATGGTTGGTGCCGGCTATTTGATTTGGGTTTTGGACGCCCAAAAAACGATGGCAGACTCGCTCAGTGGAAACGTTGATTGCCGACGGAACATCACGATGAGGGCGATAGTGGAGGGGGACGACGACGCCAACTTCTATTGCACCCACATGGGCAGTCTTTATTATATTATCGGCGCTTTGGTGATAATTATTTTGGGGGGCCTGATCTACATCTGTTGTGCAGGGTGTGATTTTTTTTGCCATGAAAACGAGGACAACAATGACGAAGAGAACCCCTTGCCGACACGACGTATTCATGCCACCAGCCATTTTTATCGGAAACGATATGAACGACGTCAACAGCGAGTGCAAAGTAACAACTTTGTGAGTATGCTTTTGGACGGATGCTGCTTTGGACCTTGTGCTCGTAAGCTGTCCCGTGTCTACGAACAGCTAGTCTACGATATTCGACTCAGTGCGCATACGGCGTTTCATTACAAAGACGATTCCCGCAACCACAGTCGTAGTAGCGAACCAAAGAACGACAGCGGATTCAGTGTCGCCACCCAGGGCTTCGCTACTTGTCTTTTCATGCTGTTCTTGGGTATTGTGTTTTTCTTTGTGATGCCGGTCATTTTTTTGGTGGGATTTATGGCCTTTGGGATTATGTATGTCATTATCACTCGGCGGATCATTCATCGTCATGTTCACGTGATGCATCGGCGTCGATTGGTGCAACAATTTGCTGTAGTGGACTTGGCCCCTCTGTGTCGGCGCATGAAAAAGAAGGCAATGGATGCGTTGGAAGAACAACGACCCAGATTGACTGATGCTGATATGCACTCGTTGCAGAAGTTGGGGATAGTGGAGGACGACGTAATGCACACTGGACACAGTGAAAGCCACACCAGCAACGAATAGTTGGCCTGGCTACAGGGAATCAGTGTGAGGTTATTTTTTGAAAGCTAGCAAAATCTCCTCCTAATTAGCTGTAGCAGATCTTGTGGGTTCTTGCTGCCTCTCAACAAAGACTTCTTGCACAGTTTATTCAAGATAGTTAGAATGTGATAACAGGAAATACAAATGTCAAAGTGACAAGATGTAGTTCATTGCTTACAACATTTTTAAGCCAGGTGCAAATGCAAGCATTCTTAAGGATTCATCAAGCATTCTTAAGGAATCATTAGAACCAGCTAAATTTGAATCATTAGCAGAGGGCTTGTGTGACAAAAGCCTCAATCTGTTTACAGAACAACCCCCGTCTAAATGAACAAACTCCACAAGATGACAAATCCATCATTGTTGATTAGACCTTTAATGAAACAGTGCTTTGAAATGACAACAAGGGTGAAAAAGTTAGCAATTATCGCAGGTGACAGAAGAATTGGCACACCCCAATTAAAGGAGAATGACACAATTTGTCAAATTTAAAATTAGGACTGAAGCTAATCAGGTATGAATTCATCAGCATGTCCCTCAGAAAAAAATGGGGCCAACCCGGTTTGACACAAAAAAACAAGTCATGGGTTTCAACTGCTAAGTTATTCCTCGAACAGGCCATCAGTTTCTGTTTCATCACAAACACACACTTGAAGAATGGTCAGATTGAAGACATTTGTCAAAGTTGACTAACACAACAGTTATTTGTTCTGCTGGTACACCCATGTGTTGTCCCCTTGTGTTTGGAGCATTGGACTGGATGCATGTTTGAGAATGTTTGAATCTTTTGCATGTTTTGCAATTGATTTTTAATTGCAGTGTGAGCTTGCAATTCACAAATTAGCACAACTGCAAAGACCTTGATTTTTTCTTAGGGTATAACTCTCATCACTTCCCTTTTTCTTTCACACATGTGGAGTCTTGGCATTTGGAACTGCCCCCAACTCTCGAGGGGGTTTGGGAAAGTTTGTTGGTTTGGAGCTGCGTGGGTGTTTGTGTGCATGTGTGTTTGTTCGTCACAGAAGGGAAGGTGTCATCAAGACAGTGTTGATTTAAATGTAGGTGCCAGTGAGACAGTGCTAGCATAAGAAAAGGTGCCAGTGAGACAGTTCTCAAAATCTGTTGGGGGCACCCCACTTGGGTGGCCTCCAGTTTTGGACAGAGGCTACCACAAAAGTGTTTGAACCCACAATTCAGGACTCGAACCCACCGCGTTGGAAAATGGTTTTTGCTTTTTGGTACAGCCTTATGTTGGTACGCCACGGCATTTTCCGCACAGTTTCTCCAAACGAAGTGACGTCAGTGATTGGTTTGAAAATTAATTTGACACGAAGATCTGCGATCTTCCAACTCCATCCACACACTCCAACATCAACCAAGGATGCCATGGAGCGGCTGTGTCACGCCTTCATCAACCTTCCAGTCATCAAGGCTTGTCGTCCGTCCATCAAAACTAGAATAAGCTATTGCTACCAGCATACTCTAGCGACTCCAGCAACATAAGAAGCTAATCATCAAGTATCCATTTGTAGAAACCAACCCACCCTTTTCTCGCTATTGAATAATAATGAAGTTTACTTTTTCACTCTCCTTTTTCCTGGTCGTTCCAGCCGTGCTTGGATTTGCCCTGCCAGGGCCCGCCTTCAAGTCCTCCACTACTACCACGCGTAGTACTACCAGCCTCAGCGCATCGTCCGATGACTACTCGATTGCCGATCAAGTGGCTCGCTTTAACAATGCCAAGGAATCCGACAACCAACGTTTTTTGGACATTTCGTCCGTATACGATGGCAATGATCTGTCGGGCAAACGCGTACTAGTGACAGGAGGCAATCGTGGTTTGGGATTGGAAATTGTCAAGGAATTGGTCAAGATTGGTGCTACAGCTATCGTAGTCTGCCGTTCTTCTAATGCCGAATTGGAAGGCCTCGTGGGACAATGGAATGTTTACAGTGGTGTCGACGTCGCGGATGATGCCGCTGTCAAGAAAATGGGCAAGGCCATCAAGAATGATGGAGGCGCCATTGATGTGGTCATCAACAATGCTGGATATTTCTACGAACCCTTCGAATCCATCTTGGAAGATTCCATGAATTTTGACGAAGAATTGAAACAAATCAATATTTGTGGGTTGGGACCTCTCCGTGTCAATTCGGCCTTGGTGCAATCCAAAGCGTTGGCCGCCGATGCCAAACTCATTATTATAACCAGCCAAGCCGGATCTTGTGAATGGAGGGCCACACAAAACAAAGATAAGGGCGGAGATTATGGACACCACATGTCCCGAGCTGCCTGTAATATGGCCGGTGTATTGCAGGCCGAAGAATTGCGGTCCAAGGGATTCTGTGTGGTATTGCTCCATCCGGGATTTAACCGAACGGAAATGACTGCCAAGTACAAGGATATTTGGGACAAGGAAGGAGCCGTCGAGCCAAAGGAAGGGGCCAAGCGAGTCTTGTACGAAACCATCAAGGCATCCATGGAAACCACTGGAAAGTTCATCAACTGTGAAGATGGAAAACTCATTCCTTGGTAAAGGCCCTATGCAGTACCATACTTTCAACCCTCAGCCAGACAACTGTGTACGTGAGAAAAGATGCCCTTAGACGAGTGAACACCGCGAGCTAGTTAGTTAAAGAAAATGATACATAACATATTGAATTCTTCTTATGCATTGGTTGTGTTGGGAGAGTATGATTGCCACGACTTATTTCCAAACAATACCTGTTGGGGAATGAACCGAAACATGACTAGTTTTCCCTGATTGATGGACAGACACCAACTAACAACAGAAAGAGTACAATGTAGCTAGGAGAAAATGGTAATTCTGGTTGTTATAATTGGTTTGTTTATCTACTCCAGCCTCTTAGCTTCGTCTACCTAAATTAGTTGTTGATTCATGAACATAGCAGGGACATCGGTAGTTAGACAGGAAGTAGCTGTAGATTCAACAGCACAAGTAGGATCCGTCGTCCGTCCATCACTGGGCACTCTCTCATCACAGCAGATAACAGCCCAGTAACATGCGTCTGGTCCACACAGAGGCGCCTCGCGGATGTTCTCTTGTCGTCTTTCTAATTGTGGCTGCTCCTCTTGCACCTGGAAGCTAATTTAGCTAATAGTATCTTTTGGCTACCAGACCTAACCAGGACTACCTAGTACTCGTACCAGGACCCACCAGGACCGGTACACCTGGCAACCTGGCGGCAACTTTCAACCTGAGGAAATTAATGAGGGGATGTCGTTGCAAGTGAAAATCTTCGCCTCCCCCGGTGCGACTCCCTTACAGTTGATTGCACCACCCCGCGTATCTGTCATTTCTTCAAGCCGACCCCGAGAATTTGGCACTGGACTCGTGTCCACAATCCCACAAAACTCCTATCTAGCTAAGTAAAGCATTTACTCGGAACTCTCTTAAGCAATCAATCCCATTTAATTCCTATCTTGCTAAGGAGTACAATTCAAAACTTCATTCCGGTCGCACCAATTGCACAAAACAAATCCAAACCTACCCTTTTCGTCCTCATAATTTTCAGTTTTGTCCTCTTTTCAATTTTCTAGAAAACTCCCAACACCGACATACAACTAACAATAATATCAAATCAAAGATGACATCCACTATCATTAACACTCCCTCTTGCGTCTCTTCATTAACCGAGCATCCAGCGATGTACCCAGACGATATCTTTGACATGTCAACCACTCGCCGTCGAGTGTTACTACCTCGTCGTGTATCTAATAGCAGTGCATGTATGGGAAAGGACATCTATGACACACCTGTTGTCAAGCCCCTCACCCATGCACTACTCGCCACATGCACACCGCCTTCCACTCCCAAACGAAGATCGACCATCAAATTTTCGGCGTACAACGGATGCCCCAAAACTCCCAAACATCTTCAAGTACAGAGACGCACCAATGCTTGGGTACCATGTGCAGAATTGTTAAACCACGCACCGGCATTGCCTAGTCTGCCATCGAGTCCCCGCAGTACAACGAATAGCCTTCCTGCCATCATGATCCCTCTTCCTACTCGAAAGATTGATAGGAGAAAGCTTGGCGCGACGAAACGAACTCTTTTTGCCTAAAGATATAGGTGCTGCAGGATGGACATGGATCACGATGATCCCATGCCATGCCATGCCTCCACTGATTGGACATACCACTACCATTACTGTCACTGAAGACGAAAATAAAAGATAAAAACGCATTGTTAATAATAGTACGCCCAAACCTTCAACTGCTCTGCTCGTAGAAGACGTGCATTCTACTCCAGGAGACTTGACAGAAGAATCTACCTACTAGCAGTGCAGCAGTACTGGTAGTAGCGCCATTGCCAGCTACAAAACAGTAGCAGTATTACCCAAAGTACGGAAGCATTAACCTTCAACTGTGCTACTCCGTCGGCCTACTGTTTGCTTCCTTCTAGCAAGTAGTATCTCCTAATAGGATCGTGTAAATTGTACCAGCGACAGGACTTGCACCCAATGAGAAATAGCACATAACTGCTACTAGGTTTCTTCCGCAAAGCAGAGCGCGCTACTAGTGACACATCTGCCATTCCTAGCCACATTTTGTTGCCACAAGAGGAGGATTGATCTTCCTTGTTGGACTTCTGAGCACAAAAGACGCGCACTGCCCTTACATCTCTGTCGCATCAACCAGGGAATGAAACCCGCCAATCCGATTGCAAGAAGCCTCATTTTTCCGGTGCCGATTCACTTGCATTTGCATGACGGGACCCAAACCACGCACTACTAGTATTATTACAACTGCGGAATCAAAGCACATGCACCAGCATATGCACTGAATGTGCAATACTATCGACAAGTTACTGTGTCACACGAGAATGCAAATAAATCGGGCGCCTACCCAACACTATCTATCTAAAAAACTTTTCGTTTTTGTTCTGCAATAATAGCTCACAATCTACAGTACAACAAATCCAACAACAACCACAACTATCATAGGAAAAGCGATATGACGTCTGAGTGCTGCTTTCCTACAAGTACCCTTACAAAAGACAAGATCATTATTACAGCAAGTCCCTTCTTATCGGTATCCGTATTTTTGGAAGACTTTACAAACCACGAGATTGACACGTACCAGAAGATTTGGTCGTCCGATACTACTAGTAGTACTGTAGTAGCAATATGAGATGCCCTTCCCCTCCGAATTCCGAGGCAGCAAGTCTGGAGCCGAGTGATATTTCCGAGACAAGTTGCGAAGAATACGAGGATGAATCGGATGCTTCCATAACAGAGGAACCACAAAGAGATAATGCTTCGTCCAACGCTTCCGTTTCCTCCAAAAACAGCAGTAGCAGCAGTAGCAGCAGCAAAAAAAGCGTGACCTTTTCACCTCAGTTGGTAGTACGGACGCATGCCTTGGTGGTAGGAGACTCTCCCTCTTGTCCTTTGTTACCCCTACAACTCGATTGGGACTACAATCTGGCGACGGTGGATATGGATCAATACGAAAGCAGTCGTCGTCGTCCTCGACGCCGAACTTCTACAAAGAGTCCTCGCAAACTCTTGTTTTACGAACGAAGCGAACGATTGGAAGATGTTGCGGGATACTCGCCCAAGGAATTGCTGGAACACAAAAAGCAGGCCCTGGAGCGTATCAAACAACAAAAGGAGCAAGAAGCCAGAGAAGCCCAACAACAAGAAGGCCTTTTAGAATCACGGATCGGGATACAAGTATAAAAAAGAGGGGTCGAAATAGACCTGGCTCGAGAGAGAGAAATAGAAAGAGCGGCATAGTGCTGTCCACCAGAAAACAACAATCAATATGTACACAACGAATTCTACACAAGTCAATACGTTTATGTAGATATATGAGAAGATTTTGCTTTCCTCTTTTCGTTCCTACTACTACTAGTAGAACTGTTATTTGGTATGCATGCTGCAGCATGCATCGAAAATGAATAGAATATATCCTACTAGACTTTGAAAGGAACACTAGTAGTGAGAAAACGTAGCTCGGAAAGATCCTGGCAGAGGAACTGTGTCCAAATAGTAGAGCACCCACTCAATGAGCCATGATTGCCGTATGGGATGATAGAGTCTAACTAGTTCCATCACTCCTTAGCGTGAATACATCCAGCCATGGCTGCCGTAATTCCAAGAAGGGTGGTTGTTTTTTGTACCGAGGATACGATGGACATGCCTGTCGTATCGTCTCAATGAAACTTCATGCCCACCAAGAGCGATCCTGGCACCTCCTTCCTCGCACTACTACCATAACAGTCTACTAACTAAGCATCTAGCTAGCTAGCAGTACGTCGTAGTAGCAGGTAATATCAGAAATTTTGACACGGGAAGAATGAAAAAATGGCTTGTGATATTCGAAGTCAAGGGAAGATGAACAAGTAGCTGTGCAGTAATGATCAGACCATTTCAAAAATGACTATTGTGGTGTGGTCCAAATGACGCCAGTTATACGTAGATGGTCCACCACCTAATGATTGTACATACCAAGCCTACTGTTGGCAAAGATAAACGCCATTTTAATACTTTAAGGTATATTATTAAATCACAACATAGTGGTAGTCAAATATGAACACACGTGGTGATGCAAAAATACATTATGGAAAAAAGAGGACCAGACAAAGTACAAAGCCAACCATTACAGTGACGGATTGTGGAAATATCAAGACGCAATATGTCCACACGCCACAGGAAGTAATGGTTGGTTTTCCCCCTGCAAATTGTCTTTTATTTCAGTTTCTCTTGCCCAATACAAAAAATACATGTATCAAGCGCAAAGAGATACGTCATTCCGGTCTGCTTTTTCCAGAATCTATATTTCTGTTTCACCTGGTTGTCATGTTATTACTCCACGCAGTTGCTATCACACTCCATCTATATCTGTTGTTTATTTATTTGGCTTCTTCAATGGCCTTCAACATGGCATCGGCCAAGGTGGCACTGGGATCAGCATCCCCAGCAGGATCATCTTCTTTTTCACTAATGCGTACCGCCTTGACAACACCATTGTCCACGTAAATCGCATGCCGCTTGCATCGTCCAAACAATCCCTTGCCCTGCGGACCGGGATGCGTCAATTCTACATCCAAAGCTTTCGTCAAGGCACTGCTAGGATCGCCCATGAATTGCAACAATCCCACCGAAGCCTTTTGGTCCTTGGCCCATGCTTGCATAACGGCGGCATCATTGACACTCCACACCACCACAGCATCAATCCCAGCACTACGGAGCGCGTCTTGGTGCTCCTTGTAATGTGGAATTTGCTTGGTGGATCACGTCGGTGTAAAGGCACCGGGCAATCCCAAGAGTATCACCTTTTTGTTGCTGCAAAACTCGGCCATATTGACCAATTTGGGGGGAAAGCCCTTGTGCAATTCAATCGAGGGAATCTTGTCTCCGACCGCGATCGTTGCCATGCTTCGAGTAGCCGTCGCACGCGCCGACAACACCCGACTAGCAGCACGAAGGCTGGTTGTCGCAAACATCCTTTACAATTTCTTTTTTTCTCTTTTTACCAAAAAACTTCCTTCAACTCGGAACTGTAGGAATCAATGAAAGCTGATTTGGAAACTATGAGAGAGGAGCAGAATATTAATTTTTTCCAAGAGATTCGGATCAGTCAGGCCAGATAGATGCGAAGCTAGCATAACCCTTGTATGGAATCTAAAAACAATACGGTCCTGCTAGCTAGCTAGTTAGATAGCTGGTAAAGTACTAGTAGATTGTCAGGGTTCTGGTTCGATGTCTTGCAC
>ENA-ORBV01011697-ORBV01011697.1-microbial-mat-metagenome-genome-assembly--contig:-NODE-11697-length-13715-cov-5.752750_pt1 | contig 13715 bp, 14 predicted proteins | sample MGYA00237777_ERZ505514 | MGnify/ENA primary metagenome ERZ505514 (study PRJEB26160, sample SAMN06269048) | microbial mat metagenome | isolation source: Oligotrophic lake microbial mat | place...
TACATCCCCACGCACGTGCGCCAGTCGTCCCCGATTCGCGACAGCGCCCTGCTGGTGCGCGGCCGCGACGATTTTGGAAATTTCGAACCCGAGCAGGCTCCCGAGACTGACTTGCACCCGGACGCGGTTGCCCGTCACGGAGCGGTCATTGATCGGCAACTGCGCATTTTGTACGCTGGTGCGCAAGAGCGCGGCGCCCTCAACCCGAATCGCCAGACCGCGAATCCATAACACTGTGGCGCCAAGGACCGCGCGTGGCGCAACCGTAACGCAAGAAGCCTCACGTCCCATCCATTCACAAGGAGACAATATGAAATCACTGCCAGCAGCTTTTACCATTGCCATTGCGGGCCTTTTCGCGCTCAATGGCGCGTCGGCGCAGGAGATCAAGATCAAGTTCGCTCACTCGCTGTCCACGACTGAACCGGCACACCTGGCTGCGGAATACTTTGCGAAAAACGTTGCGGCCCGAACCGGCGGTAAGGTGCAGATCAGCGTCTTCCCCGCAGAGCAGCTGGGTTCGGGCAAGGACGTGAACGAGATGATTCGCCAGGGCGCCAACGTGATGAATATCACCGACCCGGGCTACCTGTCCGATTTCGTCCCCGATGTCGGCGTATTGAACGGTCCATACCTGATCAAGACCCCCCAGGATTACGACAAGCTGCTGGCGTCGAGCTGGTTCAAAGGCATCGAGAAAAAGCTCGAAACCGCTGGCTTCAAGCTGATCATGGCCAACGGCTTTTTCGGCCAGCGCCACCTGATTGCCGACAAGGCCGTGCGTAAGCCAGAAGACATTGCCGGAATGACCGTGCGCGTTCCGCCGAACACGATGTGGATCGAGACCTTCAAGGCCATGGGGGCCCGGCCAACTACCGTGCAGTGGTCCGAGGTTTACAACGCGCTGTCGCAGAACGTCGTGCAGGCCGCAGAAGCGCCACTCGGCTCGTTGTGGGGGTCCAAGCTCCAGGAAACACGCAAGTTCATTTCGATGACCGGTCATTTCACCGCCTTCACCATGTGGCCGATCAACGCCAGTTACTTCAATAAGCTGCCCAAGGACGTTCAACAGATACTGATCGAAGAAGGAGCCAAGGGCGGCGCGGAAATGACCCGCCTCACTCTGGCGACCCAGGACGACTATGTTGCGAAACTCAAGGCCTCGGGTGTGACCTTCGTCAACGACGTCGACGTCCCCGCTTTCCAGAAGGCAACGGCCAGTGTGTACACCGTGTTCCCGAAATGGTCGCCCGGTCTGCGCGAAACTGTCCTGTCCAACCTGAAGTAACACTCGCTGTCGATACGGATGAGGGTCATCGTCCCTTGACCGCAGATCACGTCGACCGGGAGCTGTTTTGACTGACAGGTTGGTTGAAGAGACGTTGGCGCGACGACCGCTAGACTATTTCGAGGAAGTCGTTTCGGGCGCGGCGCTCGTGGTCGTCATTGCCGCAACCTGCTGGGGAGTGGTGACACGCTACATCACCGCCCAGCCCGCCGCATGGACTGGCGAAGTCGCATCCATCGCTTTTGCCTGGTTGGTGTTCGTCGGTGCTGCCGCCGGCCTCAAGTACGGCACACACGTGACCATCGACATGCTGGTGGTGCGACTGCCCCGGGCGATCGGTCGGCCGCTGATAGCGGCAGCCGACCTGCTGGTTCTGCTGTTCCTTCTGACCCTCTTCGTGCTGGCGATCGAGTTTTCGATCAACGCCTGGGATGATCCGACCTCCGTTCTGCGGCTGCCCCGTAGCGTGATGTACGCCTCGGTCGTTGTTGGCAGCCTGTGCATGCTCATCCGCTACGCCCGCACGGCATGGCGACGCTGGCGCGGTCTGCCTGCCGCCTGGCTCAGCGCGTCTGGCAGTGGTGCTGAGCTCTGAACATGTTTGAATACCTTCCGGCCGTGCTGATGTTCGTGCTGTTCGTGGTCGATATCCCGATCGCGTTCGGCATGGCGATCGCCGCACTGTCCTTCTTCATCTTTGCGGAAGGCCTGCCGTTGCGACTGTTCGTTCAGAAACTGGCGCAGGCGACGGAATCGTTCCCGCTGCTGGCGGTGCCGTTCTTCATATGCGCCGGCGCGATCATGAACCACGCCGGCATCACGAAAAGGCTGCTGAACCTGGCCGATGCTCTGGTGGGGCACATGGCCGGAGGTCTCGCCCAGGCGAACGTGGTGCTTGCAACGCTGATGGGGGGGCTTTCCGCATCGGCCAATGCGGACGCCGCCATGCAGGCCAAGATGCTCGGCCCCGAAATGGTCAGGCGCGGCTACTCGGCCGGCTTTGCGGCGGCGATCACCGCTTGCGCGTCGGTCATCACGCCCATCATTCCGCCCGGGATCGGCCTCATCATTTATGGCTATCTCGCCGACGTTTCGGTCGGCCGACTCTTCATCGGCGGCATCGTTCCAGGCTTCCTGCTTTGCATTGCATTGATGATCGCGGTTCACTTTGTGTCCAAGCGACGCGGCTACAAACCGCTGCGCGAAAAGCGCGTGTCGACGCGCGAGCTCGGGCGGGCGATTCTCGATGCGACGGGAGCGCTGTCGATCGTGGCCTTCATCCTGATCGGCATCCGATATGGCATCTTCACGCCAACCGAGGCGGGCGCGATGACCGTCGTCTACGCGACGCTGATCGGAGGTCTGTGGCACCGTGAACTCAAGTGGTCGGCCGCGCCCAAGATCATTCTTGAAACTGTGCTCGCCACCTCGGCCGTGATGATCATTATTTGCGCAGCCAGCGCGTTTGGCTTCTATATGTCCTGGCAGCGCATTCCGGTGCGGGCCGCTGAAATTCTGATCCAGCTGACGCAGCAGCCGTGGCTGCTGCTGCTGCTGATCAACGTCGGGCTGATCTTTGTTGGCATGCTGATCGAGGGCACGGCCGCGCTGATTCTGCTGGCACCGATCCTTGTCCCGGCGGTCATCAAGCTCGGTATTGATCCGCTGCACTTCGGCCTGATCATGGTGGTAAACCTGACGCTGGGCGGTGTGACACCGCCCGTGGGGACGATGATGTTCACGACCTGCTCCATCTTGCGCGTCAAGATTGAAACCTTCGTCAAGGAGGGCTGGCCATTCTTGCTGTCGCTGTTCATCGTCCTGGCTCTCATCACCTATGTACCGGCGCTCGTGGTCTGGCTGCCAACGCGACTGATGGGGCCGTGACATGAACTTCAGGGCTGCAGTCCTTACAGCCGTGAATGAACCGCTGGCAATTTTGGAGGTCAAGCTCGAAGCCCTCGCGCCGACCGACGTGCTGATTCGCAATCGCGCCAGCGGACTGTGCCACACCGACCTCGAAGTCATGCAAGGCAGCCTGGCTTACCCGATGCCGATCGTGCTGGGCCACGAGGGTGCCGGCGTGGTTGAAGCGGTCGGTAGTGCAGTGACGCACGTGCGACCCGGCGATCATGTGGTCGCATCCTGGAATCCGCATTGCGGCCATTGTTTTTACTGCGAACGCGATCTTCCCATCCTGTGCGAGCCATTCACCCGCCACCAGCCCGCCGGGCACATGCTTGACGGCGCGTCCCGGCTGACGTGGAACGGCACCAAGCTGCATCATTTCTCTGTCGTGTCTTCGCATGCCGAGTATTGCGTTGTCCCGGAGTCGGGCGCGATCAAGGTGCCCGACGCGATCCCATTTGATCGCGCCTGCCTGATCGGCTGTGGCGTAATGACCGGGGTTGGCGCGGTAAGCCGGCTGGCACGCGTCGAGTCCGGCGCGAACGTGGTGGTGATCGGCTGCGGCGCGGTCGGTCTCAATACCATCCAGGCCGCCGTGCTCGAACAAGCCGCGACGGTGATTGCAGTCGAACGCGATTCGACCAAGTTGGCGCTTGCGGCGCGCTTCGGCGCGACCCATGGCATGGCCGCGGATGAAGAGACGATCGAGAACGTCAAAAGTCTGACCGCCGGTCGCGGCGCGGACTATGTGTTCGAGGCTGCCGGCTCGGAAGCTTCGCTGCAGTTGGCGCTTGAAGTAACACGTCCGGGCGGACAACTCGTCATCCTTGGAAAGACCGAAGTCAACCGCCAGGTGCGCCTGCGGTTCGGCTCGATGATGGGGGAGAAGCGGATCATCCGATCGAGCTATGGAGGCGCCCGGCCGCGCCGGGATTTCCCTTGGCTGGGACAACTGTACCTCGATGGCAAGCTCAAACTCGATGAGCTGATCTCGATGCGCTTGCCGCTGGAGCGCATCAACGAGGGATTTGACGCCATGCGCCGTGGCGAAGGCATCCGGTACGTCGTGACGTTCGACTGAACGGTTCGAGCGTGTTGCGCCATCCTCCCCTGGCGACCGACTGGATCGACCGGCCCCACCTGCGCCTGGCGCTGGGCGATCTTGCGCTGGAGTCGGGCGAGGTGCTGCGCGATGCCTTCGTCTCTTACGTGATTCACGGCGACGCAGCCAAGCTGCCGCATCAGGCGATTTTGGCCACCACCGCCATCGGTAGCACCCACCATAGGCTTGATTTTCTGATCGGACCGGGCGCAGCTATCGATTGCGACCGCTATTGCGTGGTGGTCGCAGATGCGCTGGGCAACGGCTTGTCGTCGTCGCCTTCCAACAGCCCATCCCAGCCCAGGGACCGGTTTCCGCGTTTTACCATCCGCGACATGGTGGAATCGCAGCGGCGGCTGCTCGACCACCTGGGCGTCGGCAAGCTGGTCGCTGTCATCGGCGCCTCGATGGGCGGCATGCAGGCGCTCCAGTGGGGTGTCAGCCATCCTGACCGCATGCATTCCATCATCGCGATGACACCGATGGCGCGCAGCGCCCGCTGGTCGCAACTGGTCAATGAACTGTCGCGCCGCGCGCTGTTTGAGGATTCTCTGTGCCAGGTGCCGCGATCCCGAAACGATGCGATGCGCCTCTGGGTCCCGTTGACGCAACTGGCGATGCCGCGCACGCCGCGAGCTCTGGAGGAATTCCCCACGCAGCACGCGCTGCTGGCATGGCTCGACGATCGTGCCGCCCTGCTTGCGGACGAAGGCCCGGATCCGTTCGACTGGTGTTTTCAGACCTGGGCCTACGACGCCCATGACGTGGGCGGCGCAGCGCAATTCGGCGGCGACACGATACGCGCGCTCCAGCACGTCCGGGCGGCCACGCTCGTCCTCGCCCCTTCGAGCGATCTCTACAACCCGGCATTTGCGGCGCGGGCCGTGAGTAGCGCAATTCCGGGAGCGCGCTTCGTCGAGCTTCCGGGGAGCCAGGGCCACGCCAGTGCCAGCGGACTCTTCGCCGCACCGACCGCTGTGCTGTGCGAAGCGGTTCGGGCCTTCATCGCGCGCATCGATCCCTGATTCACCGATGTCGATCCGGCCGCATGGATCAGTGACACCGCCAACTCCAAACCGGGTGAGATGGAGCAGGCGGTACACGCCGTGGCAAAGGTGATGAACGACACGGGCATCGAGTCTGCGCTACCCACACAATTTTGGTTCTGCATAAATCCATTTTGGATGTAGTATCCAATTTGGATTTATCTTGGAGCCTTTTTGTCAAACATCTCTATCAAAGACGTGCCCGACCAATGGGCCGAGGCATTACGCCAGCGCGCCGCGCGCAACCACCGATCCCTGCAAGGCGAGCTGATGGCCATCATCGAGCGCGCGGTGCTGGAAGCCTCGGGTCCGCAGCAAGCGCCCGCGCAGCTGCCTGGCCGTGCCGGCATGGGCACTGTGGTCGGCCACGGTGCAGGTGGCCATCCCATCATCCGCCAGGGCTGGAAATCCGTGGACCAGATTGCCGCCGATTTGCGGGCTAAATATCCTCAGCCGTTTACCGATGGCCCTCTTGGCGTGGACATCATCCGGGAAGACCGGGATTCGCGATGAGCGCCGCGCCGGGCCGCTCCCAAGCAAGCTCGCACCGCAGCCCGCAGGGCGAAGGTTACCTTTTGAGCGCCGCGCCGGGCCGCTCCCAAGCAAGCTCGCACCGCAGCCCGCAGGGCGAAGGTACTCCAGCGGGCGGCCCGACGCGGGAACTGCATGTCGCCGAGCCCCCGGCATCCTATTTGCAGCGCCGCCCCTTGGTCGTCGACTGCAGTGCCATAAGCGGCCTGTTGTTCCAAGAGCACTGGCAGGCCCAGGCTGTACAGAAGATCTCGGACCGAGCGCTCCACGCGCCATACCTGCTCCATGCGGAGTTGGCCAGCGTGGCCGTGAAAAAGCACAAGCAGGGGCTGGTGCAAATCGCCGATGATGGTCTTGCGCAGTTTCAGGTGATGGACATTGATCTGCACCCTATCAAGGTACAAGAAGTCGTGTCACTCGCCCTGCGTTACCAACTCTCCTTCTACGACGCCGCCTACCTGTGGCTGGCCGCCGAACTCAAGGCACCCTTGGCCACCTTCGATGAGCAGCTGGCCACTGCTGCCAAAGCCCATCTGGCCACTCTGACTTGACCAGCAAACGCGCCCCATGCCGCGGCAAGCCACTTCCCCCACCGCGCAAAAGCGCTTTCTGATCCTTCTTGAAGAGGGCATCCTCAAACTCGACCTCGCCGAGCTGGATTTCGGCATCTACCGCGTTCTCAACTACCGGCGGCGTCAGATCTGCGACTACCTGCACACAGTGTTGCCCGAACGCATCCGTGCCTGGGCCCGGGCACTTGCGCAAAGCAGTGGTGCGGCTTTGACGGAGACCGAAGAGGCGCACTGTTATTACCACCTGCACACCTTTTTCAGCCGTTAATGGGACGATGGCGACTTCATTCCCCGCCCCCGGCGCGGCGGTTCAGCGGCTTATGGCGTTCCCTACAACGGGCAAGACACCCATTTCCACTGGGCCACCAAGGGCAGCCACTACATCAAGAGCGGTGAGTTGTTCGCCCGTTACGCTTACAAGGACGGCGCCCAGGACGTGCGATTCGTCCTCGTGCGGGCCGACATTGACAAGGACAACGCCAAAGGCACGCAGAAGTACTTCTTCCCCACATCGGTGCAAGCCGGCGACCACGGCTTTGACATCCAGTGGCAGTGGCGAGGCGCATCAGACGCCGAAATCAAACGCTATAAGACCAAGGCCAGTGCACAGGCGACTACGCAGGGTGAAGACGGCAACGATGCCGACGCAGAATCCAGCGCCACAGAGGGCACCACGCTGCAGGAACGGGTCCTCGCCGCATGGCGGGCCGGTGCTGATTTCAAGGGCGCCAAACTGCACAAGGCATTGAACCCGATCTTGCTGGCCACTAATGCGCGCCGATACGTGCGCAAGAACACCAGCGATTTTTTCGTTCATCCGCCGCTCCAGCCTGAGCGGCTGAAGCGTAGATCGCCTCTTACAAAAGTACGCGGCGTAAACCGGCATACGCTGCGCCCGCCAACAGGCCCAATGCAACGGCGGATCCGGAAAACCTTCCTGATCCTGCATCATGCAACTCAAGGAGAGAAACAATGAACAAAGATCAAGTAAAGGGTGCTACCAAGGAAACCGCCGGCAAGGTTCAAGAGAAGGCTGGCGAGCTATTCAAAAGCAAGGAACAGCAGGCCAAGGGCATGGCAAAACAAGTCGAAGGCAACGTGCAGAAAAATGTGGGCAACGCGAAAGAAGCCTTGAAGGACAAGATCGACAAGGCTTAATGCGCGCTATGCGCCGTGTCTTAAAGTGGCCGCCGTTGCGGCCCTTTTTCTTTGCTTTCGTCTCATGTCTGGCCGAAGTGCGGCAGCCCGCCCGTCGACGCATGCCGAAACGGATCCTGCACTGGTGCCCCTGTTGTGGGATCCGCAATGGCAAACCGTCAATTGATTGAGGCACGCCAGGGAACCAACGGTTCGCACGGTTGGATCTGCGGCGCAGGCTGCCGGCCGTTGCGAACACCACCGCGTGGGCCGAGCGACAGGTCAAGGAACTGGACAAGTAACAGCCAACCAGCGTCATGTGCCCTGTTCGAGCTTGCACGCTTCTCAGTGCCCGGCGCTCTCCATGCGTCGGCGCGATATCGTACTCTCCAGCCAGCCCAGTTCCATTTCCGGCACCGACGACAACAGCAGGTCGGTGTAGTCGTCGAACGGCGCTGTCAACACCTGGGATTTGGGTCCATAGCGCACGATGCGACCCTGGTACATCACGGCGATCGAGTCGGCGATGGCGCGCACCGTTGTCAGGTCGTGCGTGATGTAAAGGTAGGCCACGCCTTCGATTTTTTGCAGGTTCAGCAGCAGTTTCAAGATACCGTCCGCCACCAGCGGATCGAGCGCACTCGTCACCTCGTCGCAGATTATGAGCCTGGGCTTGGCCGCCAGCGCGCGCGCTATACACACGCGTTGCTTCTGCCCGCCCGAGAGCTCGGCCGGGTAGCGGTCGATATAGCCGGACCCCATCTCGATCTCGTCCAGCAGTTGTTGCACGCGCCGCTTTTTCTCGTCGCCGCGCAGGCCGAAATAGAACTCCAGCGGCCGGCCAATGATCTTGCCAACCGTATGGCGCGGGTTCATCGCCACATCGGCCATCTGGTAGACCATCTGCAAGCCGCGCAGGTCTTCCTTGTCGCGGCCTGCGAGCCGCGCCGGCAAGGTCTTGCCGTTGAACACGATGTCGCCTTGCGATGGCGCGAGCAACCCCGTGATGACCCGCGCAAGTGTCGATTTGCCTGAGCCGGACTCGCCCACGATGGCAAGCGTCTGGCCCGTGCACAGGTCGCACGTCACCGCATCCAGTACCTTGACGTCGCGGCCCGCGTAGCGGGCGGTCACATTTCGAATGCTGAGAAGTGGTTGCTTGGTCGGCGGTTGCTCGTCGTGCGCGATGGAGCGCACCGACACCAGCGCACGCGTGTACTCCTGCCGTGGCGCGTGGATGATCTGTGCGGTTTCGCCCAGCTCCACCATTTTTCCGTGGCGCAGCACCATGATGTCGTCAGACACCTGCGCCACCACCGCCAGGTCGTGCGTGATATACAGCGCCGCCACACCGGTGTCGCGGATGGCATCCTTGATGGCGGCCAGCACGTCGATCTGGGTCGTCACATCGAGCGCCGTTGTCGGTTCATCGAAAACGATCAGGTCGGGTTGCGCGCACAGCGCCATGGCGGTCATGGCACGCTGCAACTGCCCGCCCGAAACCTGGTGTGGAAAGCGCTGGCCGAAATTCTTTGGGTCTGGCAGCCCCAGCTTGCGGAACAACGCGATGGCGCGCTGCTCGGCCTGTTGCCGATTGGATACGCCATGGTGCAGCGCGGTTTCCACCACCTGTTTCATCAGCCGGTGCGAGGGATTGAAAGCGGCGGCCGCCGACTGCGCAACATACGATACTTCGCGCCCCCGCAAAGCGCGCAAACCCTTCGCGCCACCTTGCAGGATGTCTCGGCCGTTTAGCCACACTTCCCCCCCCGTGATGCGCACGCCGCCCCGGCCGTAACCCAGTGCCGACAGGCCGACAGTAGATTTACCGGCGCCGGATTCACCGATCAGGCCCAATACGCGGCCCTTCTGGAGCGTCAGCGAGACATCGTCAACAATGAGGATGTCGCGGGGCTTTTCACCCGGCGGGCGCACCGTGACCTCAATGCGCAGGTTGCGGATCTCCAGCACCATGGTGGGGGCGGCGCTCATGCTCCGCGCCCTCCCTTGAGGTCGGTAGTACGGTTGAGCACCCAGTCGGCCATCAGGTTGACGGAGATCGTCAGCACAGCGATGGCGCCCGCAGGGATCAGCGCCGCCGGTATGCCGAACACGATGCCTTCCTTGTTCTCCTTCACCATGTTGCCCCAGTCAGCATCGGGCGGCTGCACACCCAGCCCGATGAACGACAAGGCAGACAGGAACAATACGGCGAAGATGAAACGCAGACCGAGTTCGGACACCAGTGGGGTCAATGCGTTGGGAAGGATTTCTGAGAAAACGATCCAGGGCGTCTTTTCACCCCGCAGGCGCGCCGCCTCCACGTAGTCCATCACATTGATGTCGGCGGCCAGGGCGCGCGACAGGCGAAACACGCGCGTGGCGTCCAGCGTACCCACCACCAGAACCAGCACCGTGATGGTGGTCGGCAGCACCGAGAGGACCACCAGCGCAAAGATCAGCGTCGGTATCGCCATCAGCAGGTCTACGCCGCGCGACAGCAGCTGGTCGAGCCAGCCGCCCACGACGGCAGCCACGAACCCCAGCACGGAGCCCACGCCAAACGACAACGCGGTGGCAAGGCCGGCGATCGTCAGGGTCACGCGCGTGCCGTGGATCATGCGCGACAGCAGGTCGCGGCCTATGTTGTCGGTGCCCAGCCAGTGTTGGGCCGATGCTGGGGCCCACACGTCGCCCACCACGACGGAATTGGGATGTGGCGCAAGCCACGGCGCGAACAGCGCGATGAAGACGAAACCGCCCGTGAACAGCAGGCCGATCAGCGCCGATACCGGGATTCTCCTGCGCGTCATTTGACAGCCTTCGGGGTCATTTGGGGTGCCGTAAACGCGGATTGGACATGATGCCGGCAATGTCGGCCACGATGTTCAGACCGATGTACACGGTCGCAAAAATCAACCCACAGGCCTGCACCACCGGCACATCGCGTTTCGATACATGGTCCACCAGAAACTGGCCCATGCCGGGGTAGACGAAGATCACTTCAACCACCACGACACCCACCACCAGGAACGCCAGGTTGAGCATCACCACGTTGATGATCGGCGCCAGGGCATTCGGTAAGGCATGCCGATAGATGATCCTCAGCGCGCCCAGTCCTTTCAGTTCGGCAGTTTCTATGTAAGCGGACTGCATCACGTTCATGATCGCGGCACGCGTCATGCGCATCATGTGCGCCAGCACCGCCATGGTCAGCACGGCCACCGGCAACACGATGGCACCCAGCCGTTCCGACAGAGGCATGCCGTCGAACACGGTCGAAACGCTGCTGACCCATTGCAGCTTGACGGCGAAAAAGTACATCAGCACGTAGCCGACGAAAAACTCTGGCAGCGATACGGAGGCCAGGCCCAGGCCCGAGATCGTGCGGTCGATGAAGCCATTGCGGTGCCGAACCGCAATGATCCCCAGTCCAATCGCCAGCGGCACCGATACAAGTGCGGCCCAGAAGGCCAGAAAAAGGGTGTTGTACAGGCGTTTGCCCAGAGTCGCGGAGATCGGCTGCCCATTCGAAAGTGCACGGCCGAAATCTCCGGTCACGGCTCCACCCAGCCAATGGGCATAACGCGTGATGGCAGGATCGTTGAGGCCCATCTCTTTGCGCAGATTCGCGACCGCTTCCGGCGTGGCCTCCTGGCCCAGGATCGACTGGGCCACGTCGCCCGGTAGCAACTGCGTGCCCGCGAAGATCAAAGCGGACACTCCCAACAGCATCAGCACGCCCAGTACGACACGCCGGGCAACCTGCGCGATCAAAGTTGATGGCATACAAGATGCGGCCTAAACAAAAGACAAGCAGGTTGCTGCAGCATGCCCGCACGGCTATGCTGGGGGTGTGATCGAAAGCGCGAATCAGGCAACAATGACATGCAGAGAAGTATGCCTAAAGTAGACATCCGAGACCGGCTCACCCCGCAAACATTGGCTGCCGTCGCTAAGAGCAATTCGCTGTACGCCAATTTCAGGAGCACGTCGCCGCAGCCATTGCAGGCCATGCGCGAGGCCTACAACCACGAGCGCAGCCACTGGAACAGTTTCCCGGTGGATCTGCCATGGGTGCGGGACTTGTCGCTCGACACCGTCTTCGGCCATGTGCCACTGCGCCTGTACAAACCCGACCACGGTGGTGCGTTGCCTGTGCTGCTGTATATCCATGGCGGCGGCTTCATACTGGGTAACTTGAATACCCATGACCGCATCTGCCGCCTGCTGGCGCAGAAAAGCGGTTGGGCGGTGCTGGCGATCGACTATGCACTCGCGCCAGAGAAACAGTTCCCCGTGCAGCCCGATCAGGTGTTCGCCGTGCTGTGCCACGTAGCTGCCAATGGCGCGGACTGGGGGTTGGACCCGGCACGGATTGCGCTCGCTGGCGATTCGGCCGGCGCCCATCTCGCGCTGTGTGCTGCCCTGGACGCGCGCGCTGCCGGAACACTCTCGCAAGTGTGTGCCCAGTTGTTGTACTACGGCGTCTTTGGCCTCACGGACGCAGTATCGCGGCGTTTGTACGGCTGGGCCGATCTGGATGGCATGGGCGATGAAGATACCGCAGCGGCACAGGACAACTACACGGCGCGGACCGAAGACCGCAATCATCCGCGCTGCAACCTGCTCGCATCCGACATGGCGGGCCTTCCGCCGACATTCATCGCGGCAGTGGCCTACGATCCTTTGCGCGACGATTCGCTGGCGCTGGCAGAGTTTATGAAAGAGCGCGGTGTGGCGCATGATCTGGTGGTGTGTGAGGGGGTTCTGCATGGCTTTCTGCACCATTCCGCCGTCGAACCCCGTGCGATGCAAGCGATCGACGACGGCGCCGCGTTTTTGCGAAAGTTCGCCTGATGGCAATCTCGGCCGGCGTTGCAGCGGCGCAGAGCTGGCGAAGATTCCGTCGCCGCAGGAATATGCGCTAGCTTTCCAGCCAGCATTCAGCGGGGCCGTTGCCCCCCATGAGTTCGCCCAGTGGGTTCTTGACCCAACCACCAACCTTCGGGCCGATGGCTTCGACCGTGTCGTTGAACATCGGAATCAGCGCGCCACCCTCGTCCTTGACCATCACGGCCATGTCGCGGTAAATGCTCTTGCGTTTGGCGACGTTGAGTTCACCGCGCGCGACGGCCACCATCTGGTCGAACTTGGGATTCAGGAAACGCGAGTCGTTCCAGTCCGCGCCCGTGATGAAGGCGGTCGAGTACATCTGGTCCTGCGTCGCGCGGCCGCCCCAGTAGGCGGTGGAAAACGGCTGCTTGTTCCATACTTCGGTCCAGTAGCCGTCGTTCGGCTCGCGCTTGATCTCGATCTTGATACCGGCCTTACCAGCGGTAGTCTGGAACAGCTGCGCGGCGTCCACGGCGCCAGGAAAGGCCACGTCGGCCGTGCGCAGCAAGAGTGAACCACTATGGCCGGACTTCTTGTAATGAAAAGCAGCCTTGTCGGTGTCAAAAGGCCGCTGTTCGATGTCTGACGAGAACATCGGGTAGGTTGCGTTGATGGGTTGGTCGTTGCCCACCGCGCCGAACCCGCGCAGGATCTTGTCCACCATTTCCTGGCGGTTCATGGCGTACTTGAGCGCCAAACGCAGGTCGTTGTTGTCAAATGGGGCCGTGTTGCAGTGGGCCAGGAAACAGTAGTAGGCCTTGCCGGCGACATTGACCACCTGCACGCCGGGCACGCGCTTGAGCAGGTCGACGATCTTCGGGTCGACCCGGTTTACCATGTTCACACGCCCGCTCTGCAGGGCCGACATGCGCGCCGTGCTGTCGTTGAGCACGATGATCTCAACCTGGTCGGCAAAACCACGCACGGTGGGAGCCCAGTAGCCTGGGAAACGCTGGCCGACGTAACGCACGCCCGGCTCGTTGGTGACCATCTTGTAGGGGCCGGTTCCGATAGCCGCCGCAGGCGCGTCCTTGCCGCCATTGGGCTGAACCAGCAGGTGGTAGTCGGTCAGCAGGAACGGCATGTCGGCGTTGGCCTGCTTGAGCGACACCACGACCGTATCGCCGTTGCGCTTGATCGACTCGACGCCACGCATGATGCCCAACGCACCCGACTTGGTGTCGGGGCCCGAATGGCGCTCAAGTGTCGCGACCACGTCATCGGGGCTCATCTCC
>ENA-ORBV01011700-ORBV01011700.1-microbial-mat-metagenome-genome-assembly--contig:-NODE-11700-length-13714-cov-4.781257_pt1 | contig 13714 bp, 10 predicted proteins | sample MGYA00237777_ERZ505514 | MGnify/ENA primary metagenome ERZ505514 (study PRJEB26160, sample SAMN06269048) | microbial mat metagenome | isolation source: Oligotrophic lake microbial mat | place...
GGCCTACATGTCGTAACAGCCATATCTTTTGGACCGTTATGGTAAGATGCATCTGCATCGAACACGTTTTGTTCTGGATCGTTTTAACACGAGCTGTCATTGTAAAACAAGTCATAGCAACAAACTGTACAACTGGCACGCCAATTCTTCACGTAGAAGCATCGTTCACCTCAGTAGAGAAAGGACTACGCCAAGGGATCTCGAGCTGAACCTCTCTCAAATGTTACATTTAGTTTAGTTTATTTCTAAGCTTATAATTTTCATTTACAAACAACTCAAAAGGCCTGTAGCTTTTAGCGTGGTGCACTGGAAACCATTTCCCCCAAAACATCATGGGTCATGAGTTTGACTTTGTCGTGGATATGCATGCAACACAAATGTGCAGAACATGTTTCATTTTGTTCAGAGTGAGATGTGCTTGTTCTCTTGGTTGTTTTGAAATGTCACTGACTATCACTCTAGAATGAGACACTCTTATGACAACAATGATTCTAATTCACACTGTTGCTCATGCTTCATGTTGATGCCTTGTTTGGTGGAAGGGGGAAGCATTTGGTGGAAGGGGGAAGCATTGGCATGGATTGGTTTAGCACCTTGATGTTCCTTCAGTTCTGTTCATGTTGCTCACGCTTCACTGATTTGTTTTGTTATCAGTCGTTGAATGAGACAACCGCAATCAATGCCCATCAAGCAACTTCTTTGATGTGCATCATTATTCAGTTCTGTCTGCATTGTTGCATGAACTTGCAATGTCTTATTCAAAAGGTAGCATGCAGAAGCTAGTGAAATGCATGTTGTGAATCTGCTGAACATGGCTGAATGGTGAATGCAAGATGAATGTTGTTATTTAAATTGAAGATGATGCTTGCAAAAGCTCTTTTGGGTATCATCCAATCACCAATGTTGAATCCCTAGTGAATGAGTGAAACAGTGGTCATCCACAGAGCTCTGCTGTGACCGTCGGTGGTCAAACATGCAGTGTTTCATGCCATGCGGATGACGGGAACACATTTGCATGTCAGTGCTGGCTCCATGCGAGCATGTCTTAGCACTTGAGGGGAGCATGAAAGACACGTGTGCAGATTGATAGGCAGAGAAGAATGTGTGAAAGTTCCAATTCATTAGCACTCTGATTTGTTACCTGTTGATTTGCTATTTTGAAGCTTAGACACTAGCTACGACTAGCTAGCTAGGACAGGGCTTGAGAAATAAATGACGTTTCAATCGTGCTTTAAGTTTCTTCAATTTCAACACACACCGGATGCATGGACCAGAAGATATAAACTGAGTCAACCTCCTACAGCCATAACGATAAATTGTGGACGTAGCAGCAGCATCATCATTCTTTGTATCAAGATTGAAATTAAAATCTAAAAATAAAATACAAGCGATGCTTGGTCTCACGAGAAATTCGGCTCTTGCCCTATTTGGCACAATAACTCTCGTGGTGGCCATCGTGGATGGATTGTCCTTCTCGCCCATTCGCGTGACAACTCGCACTCGGATACCAAACCAATCACCCGACAAAGTGCAAGCCTTTCTCGCTTCGCCGGCCAATTGGCCCAAAATTGTGACGTCGTCGGTCGGCGTGAAAGTTCCTTCTCGTGATTCGACTACTACAAACGACCTGTCCCGGCCACTGCCCAAAGGCCAACAGGTGGAAGAACTGTTTGGCTTGCCACCTCTGTTGCCACTCTCAGTGACGTGGACGTGTACCAAATCACTTTCTCCAAAAGGGAACCAAAATGACAAGAAAGGCGGCATTTTTGCTGGCAGTGACGTCTTCGTCGGGCTTGGAAGAAAGAAGGAACGGCAACAACCGACATCCAATATCTCGGCGGGGCGTCTGGTATTTTTCTCTGCCAATGGACTTGACGGGGTAGCACAAAACTGTGAAATGGCATTTGACATTCAACAGGCAGGATCCAGCAAAAACACACAAAAACAAGAGGATGAAAAGGCAGCAACGGAAGTGTTGCTGACCATGAGCTATACACCCGTGTCGATCTTGGCGTTGCTCGCGGTGCCTGTGCTGACCCTGGACAATGCGGTCGCCCTCAAATTTTTACTACCAGCGGCCATGAAAGAATCGCCTTCGCTGGATCAATTTCGCAGTCTGATGGGATCCTTATACCTCTTTGCTGGATTGGCACACTTGGTAGATTGTGTCGCGGGTCCCAGCCAGTTACTTACAATGGCAGGCGCCCCTACATTCGACATGTTACCACAGTTAGGGCAGTTGTATGCTATCTTGTGGTGTTTCACGGGTCCCCTTAGTTTCGCCTTGTCAAGGAAATCTTGGAGTGGTGGAGCTGGCTATGCCGATATTGGACTCATTTTATATGGACTCGTCGAGGTTATCGGGGCAGGATTAGTGGAATTGAATTATGATAGCGCAGCCTCGACTGGAATGATGTTGGATGTTCTTGGACCCTTTGCCAATGCCATTTTAGTACAGGGAATCGTAACTGCAGCATGGTTCTACTCAGCAAATAAAGAATAATCATAAATCGGGACAATTGGAATTACACTAGCAGCATGGTAAAACAGGAGGATAGTCTTCTTCAGGAATTGTAAACCTTACTACTGTAGAATTATAGTTTACTGAGAAGAAATACACATCCATTTATGCATGACCATGCAGTGTTGATCTACTAGTAGAAACAGTCAGTGTCCATAGGGAAACTAACTTGCCTATTTTTTAAAAATGCAAACTGGCCAAGTGTGCGCGTAGACGATGCACTCGTGATCCGTCAATCAAATTCATTGAAAATGGCAACGCCGAAATCAAAACGAACCCGTCGTGTGCCATCATTTATCGGCTGAGTTAGTGCATGAAGTTGAGTACTATTCGTTTTAATGGAATTAATTTAGGTTCTTGTGATTGTCTAGCTAAAGTGATCTAGCTATCCTACTAGAGTGCAGAGTGAGCTGAAGCATTTGGTAAACGCGTCCCGGAGGTAGCTGTGGTCTTCTACATTGTAGGATTTTAACTGGAACCTCGGAGAAAGAGGTGGGTGACTCGATCATTCTTCATTAAGCAGCAGAAAATGGAAACTGAACCATGGATTATGGTTGACGAGGATGCCGCCGCCAGTACTGACAATGGCAACGTTCGGGCCAGTACAAATCGGGCGTCGTTGCATCGAGCGATTTTCGACTATTTCTGTTACTTGAAGGAAGAGCAATTTGGAGGAAAACCAGTCCCTGCTATACCACACCATGACGATGGGACGGCAGCTAACGTGGATATCGATAATTGGGCGAGGCATCCTACCAATGCTACAATCAAGGCTGCCGCTCATTCACAGATAACTGACTGCTCCGCCTCGGTTCCCCGAAAGAACGAAAATATTCAACGGGTCTTGGACGTGCTGGGACAAGAATTTCCAGAAATTCTTTCCATTCCAGGGGAACACACGAATGATCTGGAACTTCGCTTCGTGGGGTACCCAGAGTTGGTATCTCGAGTTAGAGATCTGGAATCATGTTTGCAAGGGCGCCAACCATTCTTGCCTGATCTATTCCAGCAACAACCTACTCTAGCAACGGCAGCTGCTGCACCTCCAATGACTCCTCCTGGTCCGCCTTTGCCAGCTGCAGGAACAACGGCTGATGTTGCAGCCACCAACCACGCCACGAGCAATGACAGAAAACGCAGAGCACCACCTACCAACAACAATGGTATTGATGATGGTGGTGAGGATACCGCCATGGCATCTGTTGTAGCCAAGAAGTTGAAACATCAAGAATTCGAAATCAATTACTTGAAAACACAATTGCAGCTCAACAATAAAAGCAAGGGATATACAATGACTGGTGGGGAAAAGAAGAAGCTTTCCAAGAAAAGTGCCGAGTCATTGGATGACTTGAATGAACAGCGAGCAAGGGCGGCAGAGGCCGCTGTTAGCTTTGAGGAACGATTTGAAGAGTTGATTCATTGGAAAAATGGATACGGGCATTGCAGGTAAGTCTATTGCTTCCTTGCAATTCACCATTATTACAGAGTAGCAACTCAACGCCCATTTCCCTATAGAGTGCCCTGCACAGACAAAGACCACCCTGGACTTGCAAGATGGGTCCAAACGCTACGATCGGCTTACAAAGAAAAACAGAAACGGGGACAACTTTACTATGGCCAATTAACGGAGGAGAGGCTGGCCAAACTTCAAGGGATTGGATTTGAATGGACCGTGCAGGCACCCAAGGTATCGTGGGGTATGCGATTCGAACAGCTGAAACAATTTAAGGAACAGCATGGCCACTGCAGAATAGTTCGTTCATATCCGCAGAACCCAAAATTAGGCGAGTGGTGCCATCGTCAGCGTTTTCTTGCTCATAAGAATCAGTTGGAGGAAGAACGAGTGAAAATGCTATCCGATATTGGCTTTGAAATCTGGGTGAGGTAAGAAAAAAGGGGAAGCAAATCAATGTTCTTTGCACCGCGTGGTGGCTCTCACCAGCCTCTATTTTAATTCCAGGAAGAGGGGAAAGGATTGGGATGATCATTTTGCAATGCTTGTGGAGTTTAGAAGGTATGTACGTCTGCTTCAATTTGCGACAACATCTGCAGCGAGCTAAGCAATCGGCGTTGGTCATATCATATTCTTTGCAGACAGCATCACCACATCAACGTGCCACCCCCCGACAGTCGAACAAAGATGAAACAAGTCATCAGCACAGCGAGTGAAGCGGGAGAGGAAGGCGAACATGAAAATATTGGAAAAATTGATAAATCTGTATCCGAAGATGGGGAATTAGGGCCACTGAGCTTGGATCCGGTAACAGAGGAGTACAGAGAAGAGCAAGCATTTCGTCGGTGGGTCGTAGCTCAGGTAGGTTACCTCGGCTGCCCAAGGAAGGACGCATCAGCTCTAGTTGGTTCTCGCTAATCGCATTTTTCATACGCAAATCATTTTTCAATCAGCGAGATAATTATCATCTGAAATTCATAAAAGGCGTCAAAAGTACACTCACCAAAGCAAGAGTGAAGAAGCTTAACAGCCTCGGCTTCGATTGGACACGTGAAGGAGGTGACAATGATTTGCGACGTCTCCGAACTGGGCCCCTTCACCACCGCAACGACCCCGAAATTTGGAGTCGTCGCTTCCAGGAAGTTGTCGAATACAAAAGGCGATTTGGAGGTAAGTGTAACTTCTTTGCCTCCGCAAACGGGTCCAACTTACAGCGCCAGCTTAAAGCGCTCTGACCCTTTATTATACCATGTTACTGTCCTCAGATTGCAATGTCCCAAAAGAATGGTCCGAAAACAAGCCCCTAGGAGCCTGGTGCGCAACCCAAAGAAAATCTTACAAGGCTCTGGTGGCAGGTGATGCAAGTTCCCTCACCCCGGAGAGAAGAAATGCACTAGAATCCATTGGGTTTACATGGATTGTACGTCCCGCTCGAACAAGTCAGAAAGTTCTGCAGATGGAAGGGCTGCACAATGCTGTGGCTACTAAGTTTAGCTAGCTACTAGTGTAATCTGTGTAGATGATCCTGTGATATAACGACCACAGGATCCGAATTCACAGCTGGAATCCTTTTTAACCGATGCCGTATTTGCTCATTGATTGCCGGTACTTTCTTTTTCCTGATTCTACTAGCACCTTCGATTGAATTCAGCGTGGGCTATGGTCTTGCGGGAGGTAACAGATGTTTGGCCTGCGGGCTTGCACCCTCTGGATGGATTTGATCCACTCTATTCATGCGAATGCCACTTCCACTAGCTAGCACTTATATCATCAAGATGTCAATCTGCTTGCCATAATTGAGATCAGCTCTCATTGATACATTCTTCAAACATTCTTCTAACTGGGGTTAATTTGATCGCCCGGGTGGTTGTCAAAGGGAGACAGAAATCCAAACAACTATCTTCGACGAGGATCGGAGAATCAATGAATCAATCAACAATCGCAAACAAATGGATGCCGCCGACGATGATAATTATGAATGAATGATTCAATCAATCATCAATTTATTAGCAAGGCCGACATCATAATTAGTTTTGCGTTGTACATGGGTTGGGATCTACTAGTGACTAGTGGTTTAATTTCTTTTTGATTATCTAGCTATCGTGATCTGAACATACAGAGTACAAGTAACGAGCTGCAGTAAGCCAATCCATTTCTCACACAACGACAGCATCCATCCCTTTATCATTTCCATTTCCTTGCCTTGTCCTACCCCAGAATTGAAGACGACAAGTAATGTTTGGAACATGCAGGGCCACTGTACGAGTCCATGCTCGATGCAGAAGGGGTCTGCTTGTATTTGCTCTGGCGAGAACGAGTAGTGCATTCGTGTCTGGGTCGCCTGAAACAAGAAGCCATTTGGGTCAATCTCGCCAAGAAGCAACAACGCGGTTGTTTTCATCGTTTCAACGCACAGAAACAGAAAAACTCATGACAAAGGATGCTTTATCCATTGTGGACAAAGCGATTCAAGCCGTGAGCCCCGTGTCTGCTGTGAAAAATCATTTGCGCTTTGACCCCTACAATTGTGTCCTCCGAGCTGGTGCTTCCGATTCTTCCAACACGAAAAGTTACAATTTGCAAGATTTCGATGACATCCTTATTATTGCCTTTGGAAAGGCATCGTCTGCCATGGCAACTACAGTAATAAAGCAGCTTACCGAACAGAAAATGTCTAATGGGAACATCCCCTCGATTCAAGGCATTGTTGTGGTGAAAGATGAGCACTGTACAAGCGAAGAACAGACCTTTCTTGAATCGCACAATACTGTTCTTTACGAGGCGAGTCATCCCGTGCCTGATAAAAGAGGGGCATTAGCGGCAAAGGAAATCATGGCTCGGGTTTCCACGATGGCTAGCCCTCGTTCTTTGGTGATTTGCTGCATCAGTGGTGGCGGAAGTGCACTGTTCTGTTTACCCCAGGATCGGCTGTCATTGGATGATTTGAAAAAGACTAGCTCCGTCTTGCTGGCTTCAGGTTTATCCATACAGGAGATTAATGTGATACGGAAACGATTAGAAGATGGCAAGGGAGGCCGGCTGGCAGCTGCAGCGTATCCTTCCACTGTGCTGAGCCTTGTGCTAAGCGATGTACTCGGGGACCCGCTTGACCTGATTGCTTCTGGTCCCACTGTACCAGATACCAGCTCATTCATCGATGCCTGGCAGTTGATTGAAAAGAACGGGCTTCAAACTAAGCTTCCATCATCAGTAGTGCAAATGATAAAAGATGGTCTTGATGGATCGTTGCCCGATTCACCTTCTGAAGATCATCCCATTTTTCAAGAGGGCAAATGCAAAACGGTTGTCGTTGCAAACAACGAGTTGGCAGTAGAGGCTGCTGCAGCTGAGGCGAAGCGCCGAGGGTATGGAACGGTAGTTCTAGGCTCCCGCATTGAAGGGGAAGCAAAACACGCTGCTACATTTTACTCCGCCATGGCTCAACATTTAGCTCTGCAGCGGGAAGATAAGCACGTCCCATTCCCAATCGCAAAGTTGCCAACAGCATTGATCGCTGGAGGCGAAACAACGGTATCGATTGGACCGGATGCAGATGGCAAGGGTGGTCGCAATCAAGAGCTGGGCCTTGCCGCTGCCCTCAAGTTCAAAGAATTGGGTCTACGAAATGTTGTCCTGGCAAGTGTAGGAACCGATGGGACGGATGGCCCAACTGATGCAGCAGGCGCAGTGGTAGATGGAGCAACTGTTGCAAGGCTCACTGGGTCAGTAGAGGATGCTTTGAGGCGTCACGATGCCTACACCTATCTAAATCAGGTAGAGGAAGACGGGCACACTCCACTCATCATAACTGGGCCTACAGGAACAAATGTCGCGGATGTTTGTGTCGTCTTAATACGGTAAACGTTAGACTTAAAGACTGGGTTTATTCCGCTACCAAGGCTGTTAGCTTGGTTTTCATGCCTTCCATCTCAGCTTTGCTCACGAGACAGTTTATAGCTTCACTCCGGCAGCGCCACATCACAAGCATCATCTTTTTTGTAAAGTCATTTTCATGGCCATCCAGGATAACGATCATCGGCCCCGAAGAAAGATCTTTCACAGAGGCATTAAAATCATCCGAGAAGTTGGCCAGAGGGATAACTTTCTGCTCTCCGCTCATACACGTTACAAAATCCTTTTCGCCCACAAGAACTTTCCTTTTTGTGATGTGAGGGAGAAGAAAATGGATACCCTCCTTTCCCACGCAGAAGTAAGAAAGCAAAAGGTTTAGCGAAGTAAACATGAAAGCCCGTAATTTATGCAATAAAGACAAGAAGAGTTCCAAACAACAACAAAACTAGGACACAACTCACCTGAGACACGCGATAGGGGGCGGTAGTGCTGTCCAAGTTCGTGTTTCGCACAAAGGCCTTGACTCCAGAATTGATAATGGTGACCCGTGATTGAACGCCCTTGTCGATGAAGTTTTCCTTGACGCTCTTGCTCATGTAGATTAGGCTTTTGGCGTCCCCGCAAGCGCGGGTCATTATCTGATCCTTTGGAAATGAGTCTGACAGGCCATAAAACTCAGTAAGCGGGCCAAAAATACTTGCATCAGGGGGAATGAAATCATCCCTTCCTAGGCCGGCGTTCTTTTTGCCGGGTTCATCGGCGAGGCAATTTATCTTTACGCGCTCTCTCTTCCTGGTCGCCTCTGGGGGATGTTCGTCATCATCATCGATACCGTCGTCATCAATGACCTTTTCGACGTCTGCCCCGGCTTGTGCTGTTTCCCCGTCATTGGGTTCTGGGTTTGGTTTCACCCGTTTCTTTTCTGGGCTTTCGTTCTGACTCTCGACTGTAGCATCTGCAGTAGATATTCCATCGCCATTGTTCCTTCTAGCATCTTTTCGGCTTATGGGTGCTACCTTTTTCAATAGTGCAACAAAGAACCCGCCGGTGTCGTTGTCGTGTGAAAGACAGCGTATGCATTTTTCTAGCTGAAAACGAGCCGCTTCGTCCTCTGTAGGAGGAAAGCAAGACTTTCTAACTCGTCTCTGCAGAAGCGGCGGGACCTCGTCTGGCGATTCAAAATGTAGGAACCCGGCACCCTTCATGAGATCAAGCAGCGTCTGATCATTCCACGACGACGGGGGCTCAAACCTGGGCCGCGAAAATGCGCCTTTGTCGTTTGCTTGATTTGATTTCACGTCTGCATTAACCTCACCATCCTCAACTTTGTCAGTATCATTATCTTTTTCAGCTTGAGTAGCGTCAGTGTCAGCCGCACCGATTGCCCCGTTAGTGGCAGTCTCAGGACCATCCGCTTCCATGTCCTCCTGGGATCCATCGTTCCCCTTTTCTTCCCATTCTGCACGACGTTTCCTCATTTTCGCATTGTTCTTTTTCTTCGGTTTCCAGCGAGGATTCAGAAACATGGTGAGAATGACTCAAAACAAATACTATTTTTCGCAAAAAAATCAGGCACCTTCCAGGTCGTACCTTTTCGTTTGAAATCTGGCGCTTGCTCTTTTCTTCCGCCAAGACTTTCCAATGACTGATACCGGGACGTACTCGAAATCCGTCCAGAGGAGCGTCTACCAATTCCATACTTCCCTTGGATCGTCGCAGCAATTCTGCTACGACAGCCTCGTTTTCAGTAGGATTGTGCGAGCAAGTGGAGTACACCATGTACCCGCCCACTTTGAGCAATGCTACACCCTTCCAAGCAATGTCCAATTGCAACGAGTGCAACGCCAGCGCACCCAGTTGACTCCACTCTTTCCAAATGCCAATATTTTTGCGGCTGGTATTGATAAAAAGAAGAAAACATAAATTTTTGTGAGCAAAAATCAACATGTGTTTTCTTGAAAGAAGGAATGAAGGATCCATAGTATGCTTACCTGGTACCGTCACCACTGCATGGGACGTCGGCCAAAATACGATCAAAGCTGAGCGTTTGAGGAAAGAATTGGGCATCGCAGCTGGTTACCATGCAGACGGGATTGTTGTGCATGATCCGCCGCAATTGATGTACCAACATGTAGGCCCGTGCGGAACTCGAGTCATTGGCCAACATGGCACCATTAGGGCTGAGCTTTTCTAGAATTTGACATGTCTTGGAACCCGGTGCAGCACACATATCAAAGACAACATCATCTGGTTGAGGAGCCAGTACCACAGGAGGGACCATACTGACAGTTTCTTGGCGTGTGATAAATCCTGCGTCCGTTTGATTTCGTAGCCAGTTGTGAATTTTTTTCATGGTTGGATCCTTTTTAATGGACTTTTTATCACTATACAGCTGATAGGCATGCGGCAAGAACGATAGCTTTTTAAATGTTTCCCTGTCCGGGTCCACATCCTCAGTGCCCATCTCTTCAGTCTGCCCGTCGCCAGCGGTCGCTTCAGCCGTAGCCGCCGCAATGGAAGAAGCTTCCTTTTTTTGTTCGACAATCAATGCTTCTAGTTCCGCTTCCAAACGTTCCTGTAAAGATTCTGAAATATCGCACGCAATACGAAACGAAGCTGGAAGAATGGTACCAATGCTTTTACGCCAACGCAATCGCTCTTCGTTCTTTTCGTCGTCGGTTTGACAGGGAACCAACGTGCCTGTTTCGTCGTATAGATGATCATGCAAGCCCTGCAAGGCATAGTAGGCTTCCATTTTGAAGTTCCCCTGTTCGACGGTGCGTTGGGGGAATCCGTCATGGTAGGGCTCCTTTTTCTGACCCTCCTTGTTGTTGGCATTGTCGTATGCCTTTTTCTTGTTTTTGTTTTTTCTGCGAAACTTGGCCATGTTTGAAGGAATTACTTCTTGAACGAAACGTAAACAGTGTAGTTGTCCTCTTCTTTTCTACTATCAAACACGAGCTATCGAGCTACAACTAGTAGAGAGCCACAAAAGTCAGTCTCTGCCTTTTGCTTCTCCTTTTGGTGTTTACTGGTAGTGTCAAGAGGCGGGAAAAAATGAAGTAATGACCTGCAGTATAGCAAGCTTTGACTATTGTTGATGATTGTTGTTGATGAGGATCAACAGCTGGATCAATCAATCATCAATCATCAATTGAATGATGAATGAATCAAATGCTTGGTTGGAAAGAAAAGCTCAGAGGCGAAGGGCGGACGTCTTACGCGACTAGAATAATAAGCACGATTGATGACGTCACGTTTCCCAATTAGGAATTTTCTCTCCAAAGAGACGTTTGAAAAAGCGCCCGATTTTTCTGTACTATACACCTCATTTTTCATGTGTTGACTTGATGTTGAATGTGATTGCTTGGTGCCTTGGCATACCGGTACGTCGTATAGCATCCTAGTGAATGTGTTTTGCAGATAAACCTCAAGCGACAAGTAAACAATCTATTTGAATTGCAGAGACAGAGACAACGTTTGCGTTCCTCAATATATTTCTAGACTTGAGAGAGAAGTGACACATTTATTTAGCCAAGTTTTTGCTGTCTTAGCATTGCTAGACACTACAATGTTGCCCTATCATGCGGCCCCTCCACCTGTCATACATACGATGATAACTACGCGCCGGGAGCAGCATCCTCGTCCACAACAACAACCACAACAACAAGCACTAGTGGTCCCGAATGCTCCAGGATTCAATCCCTATCAACGGGTACAACAAATTATTCATGGTACGTCCAGCAGTACCATACCGTGTGGTGTGGTGCAGTGATGGGATCTGGAGTATAATCAAATCAAATAAGCTGCTCGTCATTGTCAACTCACTGTTCTTTCAATAACCAAATCACTTCTGTATTTCCAGAAATTTCTCGCACAGTCCCACAAGCGCAGAGACATCGCGTTTTGGAGAGTACATTTTCATTTTTGTCCCACAAAGACACGGCTCTTCACGACTATGAAATTGACATGGGTGTCGATCGGGCACTTTGTCTTCAACTGGGGTACCTGGATATGTTAGTGTCGTCGTCGTCACCAACCAATGCTACAACAGCAGTAGGAGGGGCATCCAACAACAACAACAGCACTAGTTTTCCTCTTCACCAACACCCCGAAGAGGACCAGATTGGGCTCATCTGTAGATGCCTAACAAGAATCTATCAATGTTCCTCCGACCGACGGCAACGATCCTTTCAGGAAATTGGTGCGTCAGATCTTGTTCCCATACTGGTCAAAATCCTCAAACGATATAATATTACGCAACAGCCACAGCAGCAACAAGCCAACAACTTTGAAACTCTGGTCCCGTTGTTTCAGATCTTTCGAATATTTGCCAAATTGGATGCGAACGCAAAATCATCACTGATTCGATGGAAGAATGGACGGCTAATCCTGACACTCATGGATAGTTTGAACACGCTTCTGAAATCTGGGTCTATATCATCAAATCATCATCAGCTACAGCCACAACAGTCATTGACAGTAGTGATATCCGAGTGTATAGGAGTTTTAAAAGACCTTTCCTTTCGTCTGGAGGAGGCCGACAAGAGCAGTTTACACAAGTTTGTCAATAAGGATGGCTTGTTGTCACGGACTATGGAAGCATTTTCTCTTTCACAACAACAACACCATTTACTCATAATCATGGAGTTGATCGCTGCCATCTACTGGAATTTTGCCACCTCCAACAAAATAAGCTTAAAAATGGCACAAGACCCTGGTGTCTTGAGAAACCTGGACAGACTGCTTCATTGCTGTGACAACAACAATAATAATGCTATGGGTAATAAACGGAAGGCACCATCACTTGACAATGGACAACAGGGGATAAGAATCAAGCGGAATGCCTTGAGTGCTCTTGGAAACATTGCTGTAGCCATCACAGCCGAAAAACAACAAAAGCATTCGTCCTTGACTTTACCATCACCACAACAACTCGCTGCCGCTGTAGAGGATCAAAAAGAAGAGGCTGTAGATCTCTTTTTGCGGCAGCACTGGATTCGACCGACGCTGCTACATCTGGTACAGAATGAAACAGATGAAGATATTCAAAGACGCGCTATGCGGACCATTCGATGTCTAGCATCCTGTTCGAGGGGAAGAAAATTATTACTTGGGCCAACAGAGGGATCGTCGGACTTGGAGTCTTTCATCACATCCCTCTTGACGACGACAAACGATGGTGGCAAACATCTGGACAATGCAACTCGCGTTCATGTATGCGAAACAATCTGCTACTTCACGCATGATCAAGAGATGCTGAAATCCATGGGACCAACACTAGAAACTATTATGGTGCAGATCATATCCGCCTTCAAGAACAATCAACCTGGGATTCTCTCTGCACAAGCAAGTTTTATTGCTGCCATCTGCAAGGCTCTATTTTTTTCCTTGGAGCGCAGCCCCTGGCAGCAGCGAGGGGATTCTTTTTTCCCGTTGCAGTTTTTTGAAGGTCTCTTCTCTTGTAGCAGAGTAGAGCAAGAAGTAACGCATCCCTCCTTGGCAAGGCTGCTGCTCACGATAGGGAAGGAGCTCCAAAGAAATGTCGATCGTCAAAAAGCGTTTCAGGGAACAACCATCCTCACAAAACCGGCGTTGGACACAATCGCGGAACTTCTTGAACCTGTGGGTCCATCTTTTGAACAGTCCCGCAGGGATGCGCTACATCTTATTCAGCTATTTCTCAAGAATTCAAAGAACAAAAAAGCGCTTGCCGAAAACGAAAGGCTTCTTACGGCAGTTGTTGGCTTCGCACTTATGACTCGGCAAGATGACGAGAAAAATCTGGCCAAGAAAATGATACTGGAACTTGTACCAGAGTTGTAGTGAATTATGCACCAATATTATTTAAAGCTACAGGAGAAATAGTAGAGTATATTCTTTTACAT
>ENA-ORBV01011701-ORBV01011701.1-microbial-mat-metagenome-genome-assembly--contig:-NODE-11701-length-13714-cov-3.203124_pt1 | contig 13714 bp, 15 predicted proteins | sample MGYA00237777_ERZ505514 | MGnify/ENA primary metagenome ERZ505514 (study PRJEB26160, sample SAMN06269048) | microbial mat metagenome | isolation source: Oligotrophic lake microbial mat | place...
TCTCGTGGGCTCGGAGATGTGTATAAGAGACAGCATGTAATACGTACCCCCGAAATAGGCCTTGACGGTATCGGCAAAACGCGTGGACTTCATCAGCACGCCATGACGCATGAAGTGCAGTACTTGCGTGGGTAAAGGATCAAACCAGGTTTTGCCTGATACGAAGTAAGATACAGAGACCCAGAACTAAATTGACGCCGTATCACGCTGATTAATGTACAGATGGATCTACGCATCATGATGTGAACTGACTGTTTCCTAATCATACCGTATATTCCAGATATCTTGGGGGTAATGAGCCGCTCCAATTCTTCATCCGTGTGAACTGCAACCAGCGCTGCCGGAATCGAGCCGCCTGACGCCCCCGAGATAACGGCAGGCAATAGTTTCTTGCGTAGTAATGCACGAATTACTCCTACCATTACAACGAGATCGCGTAAGTACAATTCTCTGGAAGCAGCTCGCGAAATCAGATTACCCATATGATACATCGACAATGAGCCTCCACCGCTCAGACACAAGGCAGTTCGACCAAGCGACCGCCGAAGGTCTTTGAAATACTGAAATCTCTCCTCCAACACGGATCTGCTCATTTCGAGTACACAGACACACTCAGATCACACGTTTGCAGCGTAATTCACGCACCCGAATTCATACCGGGGAGTAGCGGAATTCGCCGTGTCGTCGAAGATGGCCTGCAGGGCGGTGGTGAGCGCAGCGCGGAACTCCTGCAGCAGACTTTACTACCGTCCAGAGCTTGCGTGAACAGAAGAGGCGAGTTGATGTTGGCGAAGTGCCTGTGTGGGGTGGATGGAACCGTCAGATAGAATCGTCACACATCAACAAAGGCAACTCGTCAAAGAGAAGAACGGCAGTACGTCCCCCGCGCATGGTATAGTATGAAACACTCACCGGTGCATAATCTTCTGCACGCAAAACATAGTGCGCTTGAGATCATGGGCCTCCAGCGCCTGCCGCACATTCGCAATCTCAGCCTGCACGGAGCGGTAGTCATACAGATCCGATTCGGGAGCCTTGGTCCACTGTGGTACAGAGCCGAACAGTTGATTCAGCACGAGTCAGATGCTTGATGCGCGTGTTGTTATTATTCAAACAGTGTGAGATTCGGGCGCAATACCTCGGTCTTGCGTTCTAGCTCGTTGATGACGGCTGCCTCAGTCTAGTTACAATGGAAGACACAGAGTAAACCACGTGCCGTGGATGAAGTGAGTGAACCATGCACTACCTGCCACTGCTCCCACGTGGCTGCGGAGTGTATACTGCGACGGGCCCAGTAGAGCTGAGTGACGGCAGATACCCCTGATGATGCAAACGTTAGACTGAAGGCACAGCACGCTGTGACATATACCCTGATTGCCATACCTGCTGCACTGCGACACTGCCACAGCTTGGAGACCAGTGAATAGGTGTAGTTTGAGATCCAGGCGAGTGCCTTGGTAGCTCCGAACATGATCAGCGTCAGCAGGATGCGAAACGACGTCCACAGCACCTGCAGCCATTATCAGCCGCAGCGGTCAAGATCGTCACCGACAGCGTGTATGCTGTAAATTCAGGAAGGACATGCAGAGCGCTGTTGATTCGAACCTACCAAAATCCACTGAAACGTCATGGCGATGATGGAAATGAGGATCCACGGTATCCTGCGTGGAAGTAGCATTGAGCAGTAATTCCGCAATCCCAGAACGCAACCGATACTGTGAATTCAACAGTATTTTACCATGTAAGGGTCAGCATGGTCGCCCTCTTCGCAGGGGCGGGCGAGAACAGCATGATCAGAGCCAGCCCCGCTGCAGGTCAACACACAAACAAACAGCTTAAGCAATACAAAAGACGGATCTCCGGGCCGAGCACGCGTACCCAGCACATAGAGGTTGGCATCAGAGAGGATCAGTTCTTTGCCCACTTCGAGCAGAGCGACCACATCCGAGACGAGACCCGCGAACGGAAATCGGAACGAGAGCCCGAAAAGCGTCGATTTCCCAAACAGCGCTGGATCATGCAGCGCACAAATTATGAGCACAAGGAACCTCCACAGACAACAAACCGCCAGTGCAAACCTGCGTACAACGCGTCGCACGTGCAACGGCATTCGGTGTTCAGTTCCCGCACCACCGACATGTCAAGCACAAGCAAAATGGCGACGTGACGAGTGCTCGAAAAAAAGCATTTGTTCTTGAGCATGGCAATTGGACAAAATCGCAACTGATGGAGCGACATGGAGTAGTGGTTATCTCGTGAGGCTCATAACCTCAAGGTCCCTAGATCGAAACTAGGTGTCGCTAGACATCTTCTTTTTATTCTCAATCCAGAGCTACAACCGTAGAGCAACTTAGATATGTGTCTTCAAACTAGATGCATGCCTCAACTTGAACCTACAAATCTGGGCCGCTGAAGTTTGATTCCACGCGTGGGCCGGAGAGATCAAATTGAAAAGGTCCTGCACTGGCAACGCTGCTCCGTCTGAGTGGCTCAACATCACGTGGATTCTGCACGGTGGCCGTGGTGCCACCCTGCTCTAACTGGTTGTGACGTTGCGATCGCACACTGTGCGCGGATACTTCCCGTTTTGTCACTGCCATCGGAGCTATGCTCGTCGACTTGGCCTCGATCATGGCTCCTTTGCTGTCAACTTGAGGTTTGATCAGCGCTGGGTCAGTAATCCTGCCCTTCGCTTCGAGACGAGACGAGACCGACGGAGTCCGACTCATGAACACCTGAGGCTGGTTGTCGGTGGCCTGATTCAGCGCCGGCGCTGGCTTTTGGCTGACGGGCAGCCCTATGGGAAAGTCCATCAAGAACGCAGTCGGATCTTCATCCATGCTAGGGGAAGGTCGTGGCAAGATGCGATGGACGAGATCCGGTCTCACGTGACCGTGGCTGTGCTGACTGCGATGAGAGTCTGCACTGGCCCCACGGGTCACTTGCAGCGGTGGCAGTGGTGCCAAACCACGTGATGCTGACGATACCAATGCATGAGCCCGGTCATTCAAAGAAAATGACGGCGTCATCAGCCCAGCCAGTCCTGTCCCCTTTGAAAACCCAGGTTGAGCACCAGCTCCAGCCAGACTGCGCGTGCTCAGTGGGGTGTGAACACTAGAGTTTGCCCCTGTACCGGTGCCGTTGGGCAGCTCCCAGTTGGATCCGAAGCCGCCCAGCGCGGCCAACTCCTTCTCTTGTACACGCAGCTTCAACGCTGACACCTCCCGAGCATTCTCTCGAGTCTGTAATATGACCAGTGCCGCACAAGTAAGACCACATGCTACATTGTATACCACGCCGGTGAATGACCGTTACCTGCTGCTCCATCTCGTTTTCCAGTGCAGCCACACGTTCCCGCAGCTGCTCATAGCGGAAGCGCCACACCTGTTCAGATCTGGTTTGATGAGCAAGCAAGTCAACAAGTCAGTATGTCAGCGGCAAGACACCCATGTACACAGCAACGAAATTCCAAATGACGCACCCGTCACTGCCGATGGAGTCACGTGATTTCAGCGCGTTGACCTCGTTGTTCAGCTCAGCGTTGATGCGCTCAAGCTCAGATATCCGGGCTGCACTTGCAGTAGAGGAACTCCATTTCTGATCGCCGTCTATCGGTTGCTCTCCCGCCCTGGAGCCGCTGGCGGAGCGGGCCGTGTGAACCTTGGAGCCTGCACGCGCCAAGATTGAGGTGAACACGACGTCCAGCTTCCGTCAGCAAGGATCTGAAGGGCTTACCGTGTTCGTTGATTGTGACAGCATCAGTTTGCGTCAGAGCATCGCACGTGAGCTTTTCCTTGGCTCTCGCTTCGTCCTCCTTAGCACGCAGCTGTTGTAATAGCGAGCCAACTCGAGCTTGTAGATCAGACGACATCTTCTGCTCGGTTTTCAGCTGTTGGCGCAGCTCGCTGATCACACTGGGTAGAGAACATCACAGTTAAATATCCGCTGTCAATGGAGCACTGACAAACACCACAGGACGTTACCTGACGTGTGCTACATGAGTCGCATCGTTGCGCGACAGCTTATGCGTGCCCTGATGAAGCGCGTCACTCAACATGGTCTCCAATCGATTGATAATGGCTTCCTGTGATCGAATGGTGTCCTTGTACTTCAACGCACTCTGCTGCAGCTCCTTCAGTTTAGCACCGTCAGTGTTCTGCAGCTTGTGTATATGTCTGGCCTGCTCCGTGCTGACTGCCTGTAGCTTGTGATACTCTATTTCCAGCTGCTGCCCCTGTAAAGGGTGCCGTCATGATACATGCAATTCAGCGTGCTATACATACCCTATGAAGCTATGTAATGACATGATCATACCGCTTTGACTTGATTCAGATAGTCTGCCGCTTTTTGCTCTACGGCGTGTCGCTTTTGTCGCTCGCGCGCAAACGAGTGACCCATTTTTAGCGCTAGACGTTGCACTTCCTGTGACATCAGAATTAAACAATTACACGCTCGGTTACAAATCGGTGTGCCACAGCAGGTGGTGTCCTGGCTCACCTCGTTAGATAACTGCTTGATCTTTGATAACAGCGACTCGTCCACCTCCCGCTGCTGCCGCAATTGATCTTGCATTAGTTGACTCTCCTGCAAGCCGAAAATCCAATTTCACGCGTTATGACAGTCCGAGATGTACCTGCTCACGACAGCACTGACCTCATTCAGCTTAGACACCTGTCTCCGTAACGATACAATCTCCACTCCGCATACGCGGACTGCATCCATCTTGTGCTGACTGCTTTCAATCAGCTGGGCACACTAGTGACACCCGGCATGAACATCAGTATGATATTGGTCGATACACACGCATGCTTCGCCCGCAGATTGAAACTGCATGACAAGCTGAATATGAGCTTACCTGAATAATCAACTCTTCCTTACTCAGGTTCTGCAGCTGAGACGAAGTCGCACTGTGAAGAGCATTGAGGTTGAGGGATGGCGCGACGACGGGCATCACTGCGCCAGTGCCATCACCAGCCTGACGCTGCAGAGGCTGCTCTGCAGCTCGACTGTTGTGCACTGCACTTGTTGAGCGGATACTGGACCGGGACGACACTGTCGTGGGCGGAGAATCAGACCGTCCCATCTGCTGGTCGGCTGACTGTTGAGGCCCCGCTTGCTCAACACCACTGTGCTGCAGTGTTCCAACAGCATGGGACGCAACTGGCGTGGGCGCTGCACTCACCAGCAGCACTGTTGGTATAGCGTGTGTAGCGTCATGAGACCCGTGATGTGCATCCAGCTTGGAGGCCGGTGTCAACGCAAGTGCAGGTGGTGGCACCAGATTTGAAGCAGGCTTAGCTGTCGGCGTGGGGGACTGTTCGTGTGAGTGTGTGGTGAGAGCTACTGCTGCTGCTGCTGCTGCTGCTACGGACGGTCGTCTCGAGGGATTACGAGCAGAGACTGGTTCAGCGATGGCAGATGAGGAATTCATATGTGGAGTCCGAGGAAAGTACGTGCGCTCTCGAGTACGCTCCGCTGTTTGTTTGGTATCAGGAAACTCATTGTGCTGCGTGCCCGCTGTCGGTGAGTTGGCATTCCAGGACGCGGTAGCTGGCGCATGCAATCGCTGCGGAGTGAGTGCTGACGCCATTGTTGAATGGACGAGGTTGCCTCCCAAATGAGTTCTGCACAGTACGTACGTACAGGAATCGTCTGAATTTCGATTCTGTTGAACGCGACCAATGCAAGCGATACTTACTTGGCCACCTGCGTTTCCGACCGAGCGATGGCTGCAATGGCGTCTGCTCGAAACACTGGCAGGTTGTCGGATGATTGAGATGAGAGAGCGCTACTGCGATTCGACGCTCCGCTTGGGGCTCGCTGCGACTGGTGGTGGTGAGTGGTGGCACTGATCCCAACCGATTTTGGACTGCCAACGTAACGTGTCTGGGGGATAAGAAAGACCGATCCAGGTGCACCTATAGGTGCACTCATTGCCCGGCCTCAATCAGGACAGCCTCAAACAAGCAAGCAATCGAGACGCAGCGTTGTCGATCCCAACAGAAGTTCGCTCTCAAAATTTGAGAAAGTAACCGGGTGAACACCTTATGGGCCGTGTAACTTCGCACGTGTCGGTTGTCGAAAGAGTCTGAAACAACAATGTCCAAGCGCGCCGCGACAGTCAAAGATGCCGAGGTGCGTTGTGCGTCGTCTGCTGTGCCTTTTGTGTGCCGCCATGATGCTACTTTCATTTACTCCTTTGTTCACCCGAATTTGCATTGTGGTTTATCGGCCTTTGACTGCCCACCACCAGATCCCGCAATCGCTCAAGGGCTTGCGTGCATGCCTGCAATGTAAACTCATCAAGACAGCAGAACAGTTCCAGGAGAACAATTGTAACTGTCGCGACATCCTTCCGGTCGATGACACCACACCCAACTTCGTCGGGTACCGTGCCGTGTCGACTTGCGTCTCGTCTGCCCCATGCTCCACTCGTCTCTCACCCCGTGGTTTTTCATCCTTTTCCAGTATGGTAGCAATGATGCAACCCACCCAAAGCTGGGTCTCGAAGTGGCAACAACAGAGTAGGTCTTTCCGATCGATCGCCCAGTTTGCTTGTACCCTTTGCTGATCACGGATGGACCCATGTGATCGCGGTGCAGGCGATAAAGTGCGTGGCCTCTATGCAATCACGGTAGTCGGCGCTACTGCAAGAAGTGAGTGAGGCAGCGTTCACCACACTTCCCGCGGGGTATCGGCTTCAAGACCGAATGTCGCTTGGGCAGTCTTGGGCGGCATTTTGCTGTTTGATCAGCCGCGAGACCCCGCTCGAGCATTGGATCCTATTTTACTTGTGTGAATGCATCTGTTTGCTGCCGGTGGTATCAAGCACCGACTCGATTTGCTTTGGTGGAAGGCTATCGCTGGGTCGCGCAGCCGTTTGGGTCGGTTCTGTGGAGATGAATCAGCTCGGCTCTTGAGCGCATCTTTGCAGACTTCTTAACAGCTTCTTTGGACGTTAGGCTTTTCGGGATTATGCGGCTGTCAATCAGCTGTCGTGGTTCTAGCTTCCGGTTAAAACCAGATCATCAATGTTTTCTTTCGCGAATACAAGCATCTGTCATTCATTGCACCGTGACGATTGCTTCAAAGCGCTGTAGGTCTCAAACTCTCATTTACACTGGTGTTAGCTGAACGTGGCTGCGAAGGCATTGTCAGGTCACGGATGCCGCTGCGGCCAGCACGAGCCTGGCCGAGGCCGCCAGCCACGCCGCCGCCGGTCGCAAAGGCACCGCATACCCTGCACCTCGCTATGTACGATTTAGCAGTTTGCTAGTTACGCATCTAGGGTTCGCATTCTGCACAAGATGGCGAAGCGCTTGTTGCTGTTTGATGTGCCATCGCTGGTGCCTGCGTTGCTGAAAACAGCACTGAAGCCTGCAGGTCTGTTTTTCGGTTTTCGTGACGTTCTTCAGCGCAACCGTTGCCGATGCGACTGTTATATCCTTGTCCATTACACAGATGTAGCCACCCGCATTAACGTTGCGCCTCGGTTCTCTCGCTTGGTATTGGGCATGGCTAACGTGGCGGATGCGACTCATTTCGGTAATAGATCCTAGTTTGTTTCTTTAAGCTCATCCCGGGTTCATTGACTCAGAATCCTTGCCCTTCACAGCAAGCGCGTTCGATGCATCTTCATCTTTTCGCACTCGTCTTCTGCCTACCTACAAGCATCTCGCTCGCAGCAATCCTCGCATCGCGAGGTACGTCTTTACAAGCCCATTTTTCTCAGCCAGCGAATCGAGCATCTGAACCTCGATGTGCATGGCTGTCCATTGTTACAGGGAGATCGAGCAAACCAAGGTCACGAATGAACAGCTGGGTAAGTATGCCTTTGTTTGCGTGTGCGCATTGCTATCACCGGGCCGCGCTTTCCCTGCTGATGTCACTCTGCGTCATGATGCGCAGGTTTGACGTCGCTTTCACACGACGAAGCGGACTCCATCGATGTATTAGGTATGGCAAGCGAGCCCTATTCCATGGGACTGTAGTATCATCCTCGTCAACCCTCGGTTTGTTCTACCTGCCTTGTCACAGCGTGTGCAGTCGAGAACGCCGTTACTCAGGGATTCCGCGTACTTGTCGTCTCTCACGACCCCACTCTATCGCAGTTGCTGAGGTCTGCTGTTGCCCTATGCTCACTCGTTCAGCCGTTTAATCGGTTACATTCATGAATGCTTGCTGGACAGGGGATTCGATACGCAAGTCAAGATACTCCAACCCACTTCAGAGACATCCGCAGTGGCTCTGGCACCTCCGCATATCTTCACCAATCACCGTACGTGTGCATTCTGCACGGTGTGGCATCACCCTCAATACGCACTCATCGTATCTGCTGGTGTTCTGCCTGCGCAGGTTTGAGATCAGACCAAATGGTAGACCTGCATGCACTAGTTGGAGAACGTTATCTTGGAGTACCTGCGACCACAGGGCTCACACAGGTGCCGTGCTGTTGCTGAATGTTTGCGATGTGCGTGTGGTGTCATAGACCGCGCGTGCGATGCCTTGGATTGCTTGCTGTGAGCTGGCTCTGCTTCGATCAGCAACGCACCGGCTGCTCATGCTGCTACATTGCAGGACATTGCGGTGAAGGTGCTGCAAAAGTTTGGAACGCTCGAGAACGTGTTCGCGCAGAGGGATGTGATCCAGCAGTATATCGACCAGCCCAAGGCGTTACCGCCACCGAAACTGGGACCTCTGCTTCCAGCACTCAAGGCCATCGTGGCAGCGGAGAACCTTGTCAGAGCCCATCGGGATATCCTGACTGCGCGCAGCGGTACTATTGATTTGCCACACCCAGTGATCCGTGTCATGCGCTCATGTGCTGTTTTAATTCACGTCTTCCTGTAAATAGGATTGCCGGCCGTCGACTTCACGCCGCTGACCATTGACCGAGATCGCTTGCTCAAAGCGGTCCAAACGTTCAAGTCTTCTTTCGCGGCTCACATGCCCGGAGCGGACGGGGCGCGTGTCTATCGTGCGCGTTCATAGGTGTTGAGTAGTGTCACTGATATATTTGCAATACATTATCGTGTCTGCATTGGCGTTGTCATTCATGGGGACTCGCAGACCTGCATTCAAGAGTCGCCTGGATACTGTCGCAGCGACGCGGCAGCGTTTGCGGTGCTCACCAAGACTACGGCGATGTTCGCTACCTCGAGATGAAGTGGTGGACCTCAACAGCGACGCAGGACACGAACTGCGCCGAACAGATGTGGATGATATGCTTGCGCCACACTGAATGAATTCAGTATTACTGCCCACACGGTACCAACTGATCTCAACTACTGCACTGATAATTCGGGCGTGAGCAGCCTGACTAAGACTTCGTTAGCTGCTATGCAGCACAACTTGCATGCATGCTACCTGGTGTACGATGTGGTAGATAGAAACTCACAGCGACCTAAACATCCAGAGTTTAACAGAGATATGGCACTGATTTCAAGTCACAAACGTTGCACAAAAAGCAAATGGCGACACGGAGAACCCCTTCTTGTGATCTGCTGATTGCATGTCGATTGCCGGTAGGGAGTCCGTACCGGCAATTTCATTTCTCTCGTTTTCCTTGGTGGAGTGTCATTTTGACATCAAAGAGCGTTTCGACTACTTCGCATCATCCAGGCTTTGTTGCCAACCTTCAGACTGCTGTCTACGTGTGCCCCTTCAACTTTTTGGCGGGATCTCCCGTTTCTGACTCGATTTTGCCTCGATGGAGCCGGCTTCAGGCGATGACGCGCTCATTTTTGTTCCGAGATCTGGGGCTCTGACAAATCCTCGCAGTGAGCAACCTTTTGCAGCATGCCGCATCTGCCATGAAACAGAACCTACGCACGAGTTGGTTACACCGTGCCGATGCAGCGGCTCAGTGCGCTTTGTGCACACATCGTGCTTGCGAAGATGGCTCAAAGTTAAATATCCTCTGCTCGGCGCCCGGCAGATGCAAGCGAAATCGCGACAACGGGGAGTTGGAGCACAGGAACCATGCTATCGATGTGAAATCTGCCACTATTCATACACACTGGCGGTCTCTCCCATCAGCTGGACCCGATTCATGCAGAAGCAGGCTTGTCGAACGTGGCGATTTCTGCGCGGTAACACGGTTCCTGAGATTCGTGCCGCTGTGTCCACGCACGTGCAGGAGAACCTGCAAGGATATATCAAATATGGATTCCACGCGTTTTACATTGCGTTCTTGGTCGTCAAGATCAGGAGGGCCATGTCCGGATACTCTGTGTGGCGCAACGTGTTGCGCAAGCTAGAACTGTTGTGGTCGCATGGAGTGGGGCATTTTCTCGCACTTCGTTGGCAGCAGATCGTGACGCAGCCGTTCTTTACCACGTTGCAAGAACTGCGTCAGGCGTTTCGCGTGGCTCTGTTGATCAGCGTTATTGGACAATACTTGTTTCTGATGCTGTTGGATGTCAAGGCTCTGTACGAACACCTTCTGGTGCTCAAGTCACGCTATTCTTCAGTGCGGATTCTGTACTAGTTTTTGGGGTTGGGACGATGGATAACCCATTGGGCAGATTGCATTGCACGGAGTCGCGGCCAATCGATCAGTTGCGCGTTTGTGCTAGTATACCATCTCTTGGCATTCAGGTTTCGTGTGTTTACCGTCATTAGAATGTAACTGTTGTCAGACTATTGCCGTATCACACTGTCGGCTTCTGCCGTTGACATCGTACACGCATACAAGTCATGGGGCGTGCACACAAGGTCAACTTACGCCGAATCGGCAAAATCGACATTTAAGCAGGAGCGCTTCCAGGCCAAGCAATGCAGATGGATCGGTGACTGCTACACATCAGACTGATCGATCACAGAACCTCATATTTTCAATCGCAGCCATCCTGGAGCGAGGGTTTGCTCCAGCCTTAAGCAGCAAATTCTTGACAGTCTGAGTTGAAGCGGTTGCTGCCAGCACATAGCCCCTGTCCAGACCGACGAAACTAGACTCGATGGACTGGAACATAGAGCACTCGATCAACGTCACGATGAGCCACTGGAAGCCATCCGAGGGAGCGACAGCCAGTGCAGCCTGGAGTGTTTGCAGCAAGGGCGGGGGCATCGATAACTCGAGCTGCAGCATTCCAAGCAGTACTTTGCAGCACTCGAAGTCGGCACGCACGGCAGCGGCACACAGCGAGCGCTGTGTAACTGAAGCCGCGTGGAAATACTTGAGTTGGACAGTTAGATCCCGGAGGCAATCTGCCATCAATTGCAGAATGGCCGCATCGCCTACTAATGCAGGAATTTCGAGATCATCACCGTTGAATGCACTGTACTCCTTGCTGCGCCATCGAAGCAGACAATCCACGACTGCCACCTGATGGTGCTCGATCGCACGTGTGATGGCCGTATCGAGGTCATGCCGCGGAACAGTGCTAGGATGCGCCAACAAGGCGGTCACCCCTGCCAGGTGACCATGCGTGACGGCGATCTGCAGCAATTGGCCGAGATCCCGCCTTGAAACTTGAGCGGCGCTCAGGATCCCCGCTGGGCCTTGTGTCTCTGCCAGCTGTTGACAGGACGCCGCCTCGTTGGGGTGCGTTCGAGCCCAATGACGAAGCAGATACTGTACCAGCGACATGTCCCCGACGGCAGCTGCACAATAGATGACATCGGCAGAACACTGCAGCGAGGGTTCAAGTTGTTGGAAGAACTCTTGCAGACCATCTCTTACGAACCAGAGCGATGAACGCACAGTGTTCACCAGAGCAGTATCGGTGCTGGCGATAATGCGCTCTGAGATCAGCAATCGCACGAGCGCGAGGTTTCCAAGACTGCAACTCGCTGCAAGCCTAGTTTCATCGATGGCAAGGCGAACATGAGGCGGAAGACGGGCAATTAGTTGTGCGAAACCGTGCAGATCCACTGATTCAGCCCAAGGCTGTTCGATATAACTGCTTAGCACGGCAGCCCAATCAAACGTTAGCCCAGCCGACTCTGCCTGATCGCACAGCGCATTGAACACGCCGAGATTGATCGGTGAGCGAGTGAGCTTTGCTAGAGCGCGGTAATGCAGTGCAGTAACCTGCTTGCCGATAGCACATTCCACAAGTAGATACCGAACGACGGCCTCTCTGTTGGCTCGCACTGCAGCGGTTAACGCTTGGTATAGATCGACAAAACTCTCAGTGCGAGATGGCAGCGACTGCAAGAGCCATTGCAACACCTCGATTCGATCGTGTTCAGCAGCTTCCATGAGCAGAACCCGGTCAGATGGTTCGCTTGCATTGCGAAGTGGGAAGATGGTCTGTAGAAGCTCCAAGTGACCATTGCAAACAGCACGTTGGATGGCCATCGACAACGTCTCACGATGAGCCTCCTGCTGGACATCCATGAACGGGACCAGCAGTTGAATCACTTCAAGCTGTCCCAGGCTTGCTGCGACAGCAAACGTCTTTTCGAAGATCTGGCCGTCGGGTCCCGAGTTCACCGTGACACTCCGCACGAACCATCGCAAAGTGTCAAGATACAAGCGAGGGAAGATCAGGCGCAGCGCGAATGACACATCATTAGTCATCACATTAGCGACCAGTGGCGTCTTGCCATCGGGTTCACGACCGGTCACCGCTTTCCACAATCCATCCAACAGCGGTGAATTGATGTGGCTCACTTCCTCGGGCTCCAGAGCGCAAGAGATCATGGCTGCCGTCAACCCATCTGCAGTGCGAGGAGCACTCTCCAACGTATCCAGCTTCGCAAACATGGCGGACAGCTTCGGATCGGAGGCTCTGGTGGCTTCGAATTCATCTAAAGCAGCCAGCGTGGCTGGGTACCCGCCCCACTGCTCATAAGGAGAGGTGGAGGCTTGCGCGAGCTTGTTTTCTGCGTCATTTGCATGCATAGGCTTAGGCCCATCGGGCAGTGACGAGGATTTGCTGTCGCTCATGCCTGTGCGCTATTCGGACACCCAAAAAGGTGTGGATTGTTGCGTTCGTTGTTGTTTTTGGTTCAATCCAGCCACCAAAGTTGCTTGACGCTAGGAAGGGCTTCCCAATTCCTTTTTTCTTTCCAACATGGATCAACATGTGTTTCGATCTATTTCTTATTAGCCTCGGTGTATCAGTGGCCGTACAGCACAGCGCACCGGACAGGCGACCTAGGTCAGCTGGAGTTGGTAGTGGCACCCGCTGTCGATTGCCCCAACGCCGCACGGGCCAGGAGCGAAATGTCTTCGGTCGGCTTGACCATGGGGACCGGCAAGCTTGGAAACGACACGGCGGAGACAGAGGTGAAGCCGGCGGCGGGTGGTGGATGGCTCTGAGAAGACGCGGGGTCTGCCGCTGTGGCACTTGATTGCGTGCCTGCAAGATCGACCGCGTGCGCCGCTAGGGAATGATGATGCTGCTGCTGGAACTGCTGAACCATGTCGTTTGACGAAACCGCTGCAGCGGAATGCTGTGGTCCGGGATGCGTGTCTGCGAATGGCGATGCCATCGTATAGCCTGACCCCAACAGCGAGAGCATGTTCGGGGCAGAGGACGCAGCGAGCGCTTCCTGAGCCCGCAGCGCTTGAGTGAATAACAATTGCTGCACGGCAGAAGGGTTCATTTGCGCAGCTCCAGCAGCTGCACCGTAACCGTTCAACATCATCTGAAAAGGGCTGAGCCAGTTCGCCAACGCGGCATTCTGTTGCTGCTGCTGCTGTTGTTGCTGTTGATAATGCTGTCGCTGCAACACGTTCCAATCTGAAGGAAAGGATGCATAC
>ENA-ORBV01011702-ORBV01011702.1-microbial-mat-metagenome-genome-assembly--contig:-NODE-11702-length-13712-cov-6.800733_pt1 | contig 13712 bp, 13 predicted proteins | sample MGYA00237777_ERZ505514 | MGnify/ENA primary metagenome ERZ505514 (study PRJEB26160, sample SAMN06269048) | microbial mat metagenome | isolation source: Oligotrophic lake microbial mat | place...
GCAGCGATTTGCCGACAATGAGAAGTGAACACTGGCCAGACGGTTTTTTCTCAGCTCATGGAGCACCTTCCGCCATACGAGTTTCAAAAGTGTGTGACCCGCTATCGCGGCGACTACCAGCAGAAGAGCTTCTCTTGATGAGTAATGGAACAAGTAATGAAACAATAGTGACACCGGACATGGACGCGAAAACACAGGAATGGCTGAATCAGCTTTTGGCATACGCGGCACAGTTGCCTTCGGAACGGAGGGAGGAGGCCGTGCGGCAGGCCTGCGCCGGGCGTGAGGATTTGCTCGCGGTGGCTCTCGAGACGCTAAAGACCGGGCCGTCGCCCAGCAAAACGACCACGCCAGGGCGGAGTGCGCCGATGATCGGGCCGTATCGGGTATTGCGGGAATTGGGTAAGGGCGGGATGGGTATCGTTTATCTCGCGGTGCGGGACGATGGGGCCTTTAAGAAGAATGTCGCGATTAAGCTGTTGCGGGGAGATGCGGTAACGCGGGAGTTCTTGGAGCGCTTTCGCCATGAGCGGCAGGTGCTGGCTAACTTTGACCATCCGAATATCGCGCGGATTCTGGATGGCGGAGACACCACGGAAGGGATGCCATTCTACGTCATGGAATACGTGGAAGGGCGCCCGATTGACCGGCATTGCGATGAAGAGAAGCTGAGCCTGAATGACCGGCTGAAGCTGTTTCAGAAGCTGTGCGGGGCCTTGCAGTATTTGCACCAGAACCAGGTAATCCATCGGGACTTGAAGCCGGGCAATATCCTGGTTTCTACCGAGGGGGTGGTGAAGCTGCTGGACTTCGGCATTGCCAAGCAGTTGGGACCGGCGAGCATGGAATTGACGACGGCGGACGGGACGCCGCTAACGCCTGCCTATGCGAGCCCGGAACAGTTTACGGGGCGGGCCGATGCGCGCAGTGACATCTACACGCTGGGCGTAATTTTGTACCTGATGCTCACCGGCAAGCTGCCCGATCAGGGAACGATTAAGCCGCCCAGTGAAAGCGTGCGTGAAGATACGCAGCGCACGCAGGAGACCACCAAGCAACTTAAGAAGAGGCTGATGGGCGATCTCGACCTGGTGGTGCTGAAGGCGATGCACCGGGAATCGCGGCTGCGGTATGGGTCGGCGCAGGAATTATCCGATGACCTCGATCGCTTTTTGAGCGGGCAGCCGGTGCTGGCCCGGACGCGGCAGGGCGTGAGCGCGAAGACGATCGGGATTGCCGCGGCGGCAATGGTGGCGGTACTGGGGGGCGGAGCGGCGGTGTTCTTCCTGCAACCGAAGCCGACGGAGACGGCGAAGCCACCGGTGGAGCAGAATTCCGTGCCGCCGCAGCCGAGCGATCCGGTAGTGGCGCCGCTGGAAAAGGGCATGGAGAAGAGCGTTGACGTGGTCAAGCCTGGCGCGGCACCAGAAATCGTGAGCCAGCCGAAACAAGCAACAAAAAGCCCGCCTACGCCAAGCTTGCCGAAGCAAAGCTTGCCCACGCCGAGCGCGCCCGCCCAGAGCTTACCAGCGCCAGCGCCTCCGGTAGTGGCGGCCCCCGCGGCCAAGCTGCCGGAAGGCCTGGAGGAAGCTCGTGACAAGTATGCCAATGTGGCGGGCAAGGTGGCGGCAACCGACGAGCTGTTTCAAAAAGTAAAAGTGGATCTGGAGGCGAAAGGCTTGTCGGTTCGCTCCGATACTTTGTCGAGGGTAATGTCGATGAAGATGAATCTGGAACAAGCCAAGCAGAGCCTGGACCGGATGGATGTGGCGGGAGCACTGAAGAACCTGAGTACGGCTGAGGCTCAGGCGGGTCGCGTCAGCAAAGAATTTGGACGATAGTTAAAGATGAGGCAGAGGAGAATATCTGGCATGAGATCGCAATTGGCATTGATCCTGGTGTTGAGTGTGTCGGGGATGCAGGCGCAAACTCCGGGCGCAGCGACGAAGAAGGCGGCAGCGGCGAAGACCGCGGCGAGCCCGCTGAGTAAGATTTTCCAGATGATTGAGCTGAAGCTGCCCGAGGCGGCAGTCCTCAACGCCATTCAAGGGGCGGGCGCGTTGAACCCCAGCCCGGATGACTACATCAAGCTGAGGCAGGCCGGAGCCAGCGACGCGGTGATTTCGGCCGTCGCTGGCAGTGGCGCTGGCAGTGGCGCTGGCAGTGGGAGGGCGGTGGTGACGCCGAGCGCCGCGGTTAAAATCTCTGCCGCTGCCGCGCCAGCGCCACCGGCGGCATCGAGCATCAATACCGATTTTTCTACCCTGGCTTGCACCAAGGGCGCGTCGAGCGCCAAGCGCGTGCTGGCGATCGATGAGTTTGACTACGGCACGGTGCGGACCTCGGTGGCGGCCATTTTCGGCACCCAGGTGGATGTCGGCAAAGGCATTCTCGCCCTGCTGACCAAGCGCCTGGCGGAGAATGGCAAGTACCGGATTGTTGAACGCAAGAACCTGCAGAAGGTGCTCTCAGAGCAGGACCTCGGCGCCTCCAACCGCGTCAAGCAAGGAACGAACGCCAAGATCGGCAAGGTGGTTGGTGCCGATGCGATTTTGATGGGGACCATTACCGTTTTCGGCAACGACACCCGCAGCAATGGCGTGAATGCGGGAGCGGTGACCCGCGGGCGGCTGGGTGGCGTGCTGGGTGGCGTGAATATCGGCAAGCGCTCGGATAAGGCGGTGGTGGAGATCAGCTATCGCCTGGTGGATGCCGAGTCGAGCGAGGTGATCGCCGTGGGTGAGGCGCGTGGAGAGTCCAAGCGCAATTCCAGCGGCGTGGGCCTGGCCGGCTATGGCGGTGGCACGGGCGGCAATGTGGGCGTCAACATGGCCAGCGCGAACTTTGCCGAGACGATTATCGGCGAAGCCACGGTGGAGTGTATCGACAAGCTGGCGGCGATTGCGAATTCGAAGGAACAGAGCATTGCGATGCGCAGCAGGGAAGTGGAAGCCAAGATTGCCGAAATCGCCGGCAACAAGGTGTACCTGGCGGCGGGTAGCAATGACGGTGTGCAAACGTGCGACCGCTTCGAAGTGTCGCGCGTGATCAAGGAAATTAAGGATCCCTCCACCGGTGAAGTTCTCGACTTGCAGACCGAAAAGGTGGGCGAGTTGCTGGTGATGGAGGTGCGGGAAAAGATCTCGATCGCTTACTTTAATGGCAGCTCAACACCGAAGGTGGGTTATGTGGTCAAGAAGATTCAGTAGCTGGTTGCTGGCGGCCGGGTTGGCTACCGGATGGGCTACCGCGCAGACGGATGGCCTCGATGCCATGCTGACGCAGTTTCAAGCTCAGGGCCGGCCCAACCCGCAACAGTTACAGCAGAACCTGAACCAGATCTCGTTGGGCTTGCGCCGGGCTGGTGCCGTTGACCCGCGATTGCGCGGCTATCTCGGGGGGGTGCAAGGGATGGTGGGCGGAAACCAGAACCTGGGCCTGATGATGTCTGGAATCTATCGCCGGATGGGGGGCCTTGAGAACGACCCGCGGATGGCGTGGATGAACTACCGGAGTTCGTATCTGTTGTTAAATCAATTTCCGATCAATGGTCAGATTCGGAACGAGATGCAGGAGATACGGCGGCAGGTGGAAGTGGTGGAAGCGAAGATGCCACAATTGCCGAAGATGGACTGGGCGAGCCTGGACGCGGCGGCGCAGAAAGAATATGACGAAACGATGGAGCGTTATATCAGCGTCAGCTCGGCCGCGAGTTCGGCGGAAGTGCTAGCGGAGACGATGAAGCGGTCAATGGCGCAGCAAGGGCTCGCCCTGCGGCCCGAGGTGGTGAGCGGGCTGGTGCGGATGAACCTGAAGCTCGAAGACGCCAAGCGGATGATCGAGCAGAAGAATTTTGCCGGGGCTAAGGACAGGTTGGGTTCGGTGGAGGCGGAATCGCAGAAGGTACTGAAGGCCTTTGGGGGCTAGGCTCGGGAAAGTAACGGTGAATCGAAAAGCCCATCCCAGCCGGACTTGCCGGGGGATGGGCTCATGTTCAATCGGTTGGTTAAAGGTTATTCCGCCATCGCGACGGACGTGACGGTGATGACGTCGGCATTCAAACTGCCTTGAAGGATCACCTTGTGGCCGATGTGAGGGGCGATCTTGTCCTTCGAGCCATCGGCGATCTTGATCACTTTGTCGCCGACGACGATCACGGCGGCGGCACCGCGATCGAAGCAGCGTTTGGAACATGCCTGCGACTTCTCACTGGCATCGGCGTGCTTGGCACCGCAGTTGGCATCGGTAAGCGTACCGGTCCAGGATTCGGCAAATGCGCTCAGCGCGAAAAGCGCCGCGGTGAAACTCAGTTTCTTCATGAAGTATCCTTTCAAACGCCGACGTTGTGACGGTAAGTTTCGGGGCAGCCCGCGCCAGTCGGCACCACTTGCCCGTACGATAGCACGTCAAGCGACAGTCGGCCGCCTAGGCACCGGGGGCACGATAGGCAATGGGCTGCGCGAGAGCTGAGTCCACTTCGGCTACGGTGAGCAACGGAGTCGTATGGATCTTCACCAGGCCCGTGGCGCCCACGGCAAGCGACAAAGCCGCGATCGCGACGTTGTCCGGTGCTTCGACGATCAACATCACGTCGTAGGAGCCGAAGCAGAAGTACATACTCTCCAGCTTGCCTTTCACGGCCTTGGCGGCGGCGGTGACGGCGGTTCTGCGACCGGAGGCTTTGTCTTTGGCGAGGCCCTTGAGGCCGTCGGCGGTGTAGGAGGCTTGGATCAGATACTTGGGCATGATCGACAATTGTAATGATTACCTCGCCGCGATGCAAATCTTTGTGTGACCATTCCGGGAACAGTCCTTTCAGCCTTTCAAATCAGGGCAATGCCTGCTGGCGAATCTGCGCTGTATTTAATGATCGTTCTGTTGATTGCTAGCCAATGGGATTTTCCATTTTGAACTTCCGGCATTGATTTCGCCAAAGTCGAGATGGATCCCGGCCGAATTTACCAAGTACTTGATGTAGCGGGGCTGGGCGTCTGAGTTTTGGCGTCGAGTTTGGGCGTCGAGTTGGGCGATGAAGCGGTCTACCTATGGTAACCAGGAATTTTGAGGTCGGCATCGCGATCTATTTCTGCGCCAAGTAACTATCGAAGTTCAACTGCGCGAGCGTATTGTCACCCCCCCACACCTCAATCACGATTCCCGGAATGCTGCCCGAGGTGAAATGGAACCCGCTAAACGTCATGGCATTGGCGCGAATGTCGATCGCAGTGGCTCCATTCAGGAAGACGCCGCCGGGCGTCGCCGCGCGAATGGCGATGTTACTTCTCGTCACCGATAGGATCCAGATTCTAAGCCGTCACCCTGCCGTAACTCGTAAGCGGTAAACTATGGGTCATGTGCAGATTGACCTTACCCTTCATCCTGATCCTATCCGTCGGGCTGGCGCAGGCGCCGATTGGCGTGATCGCGGGCACGGTGACGGACGATTCTGGCGCGGTAGTGGCGTCCGTCGCGGTGACGGTGGTCAATCCGGAGAGCGGCCTCAAACGCGAGACTTCCTCGAATGCGGAAGGCCAATACAGCGTGCCGGCGTTGCCCGCTGGCCGCTACGAAGTGCGGGCGCAGAACGCTGGTTTCCGGCAGACGCTGCGGCCCGCAACGGTGGTGGTGGGCAGCACGACCACCGTCGACCTGAAGCTGCAGGTAGGCGCGGTGACCGAAGTGGTGAACGTCGACGCCGCGACTTCGCAGATTGCTTATGACAGCCACAAGATCGACGGCGTCATCGGCCGGACGCAGATTGAGTCGCTACCGCTTAATGGCCGTAGCTTTTTGCAGCTCGCCTTTTTGGAGCCGGGAGTGGGCGTAGGGACGCAGAGCCTGGCGCAGTATAACGCGCAATTCAGCGTATCGGTGCTCGGCGCTAGTTCCGGTAAGACCGCCCTGACCGTGGATGGTGGCAATGTACGGAACCCGCTGGAGGGCGGTTCGGCGCAGAACTTCTCGCAGGAGGTGGTGGAGGAGTTTCAGATTTCGAGCGCTAACTTCGATCTCTCCACGGGCATTGCGGCCAGCGGCGCGATTAATATTGTTTCCCGCTCCGGGGGCAACGACTTTCATGGCGGTGCCTACTTCTTCTTCCGTGACAATCACCTTTCCGCTTATCCCGCTTTACGGCGGAATCCGTTTGCTCCGGATCCGTTCTTTGCCCGGCGGCAGAGTGGCTTTCTGGCGTCCGGCCCGATCAAGAAAGATAAGCTGTTCTTCTTTTTCAACCTCGAAAACAATAACCAGGATTCCGTAGTGACCGTGCAACCGGATTCGCCTTACTTTGCGGGCTTGGCGCAGAATGCGGTGACACCTTACGACGCCCGGCAGATCAGTGTCAAGTTTGACTATCGGATCAATACGAACCACAACTTATTCGCGCGCTACTCTCATGACGGTAATCATGGTTTCGGTCCGCGGAGCGGAGCGCCGCTGCCATCGAACTGGCTGGTGAACCGAAATTGGGCCGACCAGAGCATTATGGGGGTAACGAGTACTTTCCGGTCCACCTTGGTGAACGACTTCCGCTTCGCCTATCAATACTGGAACAACCGCAACTTACATCCCACCGAGAAAGAATGTCCCGGTTGCCTGGGCATCGGGCTGCCGGAAATGTCAGTGGTCGGAACGAATGTCCGGTTTGGCAATACTTCGAATGCGCCGCAGGGGCGGGATATCCGGCGCTATAACTTAGTGAATAACATGACCTGGCAGCGCGGTTCGCACCGGATGCGCTTTGGGGGCAGTTACGAGAATTCTCCTTTCACCGGCTTTTGGGCGTTTGGCGATCCGGCAGCCGGCCAGTTGTGGGGCCCCGATATCATGGTCGCCAACCGGATTCCCCTGGCTGCTTTTGGCTTGCCGAATCAGTTTGCCACGAATGCGGACGTGCTGAAGTTACCCCTGGCGGTTTTCGCGATGGGCATCGGCGACCCCTCGCAGCCGCCGCCCTATAATCGCGATAAGGCGGGCAATAACCGGAGGTATCACTTTTATTGGCAAGATACTTACCGCATCAATAAGAAACTCACCCTGAACTATGGCTTGTCCTGGCAATACGAGTCGACTTTGGTGAACGGCGATCTGAGCAAGCCGGCGCTGCTTTCCCCGATTATGGAAAGCCTGGATCCGACGAAGCCGACTTACACGAACTGGAGCCCGTCATTGGGCTTTGCTTGGAATCCTTTCAAGGATAGCAAGACGGTGATTCGCGGTGGCGGCGGCTTTTATTACGACACCACCGAGCTTTCGCAACGCCTGGGCGAGCGGGCGGCGATTGGGCCCGTCGGTAATGGGCGGCAGCAGATTGGAGGACAGAGTATTCCGAATCCGACGGCGGGCATCATGAATCCGATCCCTGGGCTACTACCGAACGTCAACGTGGGCACGCCTTTAGATTTCCGGACTTTGCCCACCGGTTTTCGCTTGGCGGACTTACTCGCGATTCTGCCCAGCGCCCGGGCGACCGCGGAGGCGGCGGTAGCGAACCCGAATCCAAACGATCTATCCGTCCGTAACATCAACTTATCGAAGCAGGGCACGGACATTTATCCTTATCGATACGGCCCAGGGTACGCGCGGCATTTGACCTTGGGTATGCAGCGCGAGATTCGGAAGGACCTCGTCGTTACCGCCGATTTCGTTTATCGGCATGGTTTCCGCGAGGACTTAGGGGCGCTGGACTACAATCGTTTCTTCCGGCAGGCGGGTCCGGTGATCCCGCGCTGCGTGGGGACGCAGGCCGCCGATCCGCGGGCGAATTGTTCCACCGGTCCGATTGGGATTCGGACGTCGGCTGGCCGGTCAGTCTATCGGGCACTTCTGGTGAAAGTCGACAAACGATTTTCGAAGCGTTTTCAGTTTCTGGCCTCCTACGCCCTTGCGGCCGCGCAGGGGATGAATGGCGTAACGAACCTCGATAACTGGTTTGAAAACTGGGGGCCAACGGGCGGCCGGCATGGCCTTAACGTTTCAGGCATTGTTGACTTACCTTATCGGGTGCAGCTTTCGTTCATCTCGTCGATGGGGACCCGAGGTCCTTACCGTCCGCAGCTCGGTAGCGTAGACCTGGACGGGGACGGCCAGGATACGGCTTTCCTGCCGGGCTGGAACGTGCCGGACCGCAAGCCAACGAAGCAACGGCTGGAATCGGCCGCGGCCGCCTGGAATAGTAACTACCCGGATTTGCCCAATGGCCAAAGGCCTCGGACGTCACGCGGCCAAACGATTCCGCGCCTGGTGCTTCCGGGCGATTATTCGTTCGGCGATAACTTCTCCTCGCAGGATATTCGGGTGACGAAGTCCTTCGTTTACCGGGAGCGCTATAAGTTAAACGTCTTTGTCGAAGGCTTTAACGTTTTCAATATCGCGAACTTAGGCGGCATCAGCAATAGCTTAAACAATCCGGCGTCGTTTGGTATTCCTACGAGCCGGGCTGGCCAAGTGTTTGGCTCGGGTGGTCCGCGTGCCTTTCAATTGGGCAGCCGGTTTTCGTTTTAAGCCGCTGGCTTAGATCCGGTTGATCAACGTCCCCACATAGGCGGCGCCGAAGCCATTGTCGATATTCACCACCGTCACATTGCTGGCGCAGCTATTGAGCATCCCTAAGAGCGAGGCGAGGCCATGGAAGTGCGCGCCGTAGCCCACGCTGGTGGGCACGCCGATCACCGGGACGGACACTAGCCCGCCCAGCACGCTCGGCAAAGCCGCTTCCATCCCCGCGACGGCCAAACAGACGCGCGCCTCGCGGATCTGGTCCAGATGGCCAAAGAGCCGATGGATGCCCGCGACGCCGACGTCGGAGATAGCCAGAATCTCGTTCCCCATCACCTCAGCCACCAGGCGCGCCTCCTCGGCGACGGGGATGTCGGCCGTGCCGGCGCAGATAATGGCCATTTTGCCTTTGCTCAAAATCTTGCGTTCCGACCAGACGCGCAGGATGCGCGAGACCGGGTAGTACTCGGCGTCCGGTACTTCGGCCGTCACCAAGTCGGCTGCCTCGCGGCTGACGCGGGTGGCGAGCACGTTCGGCGAATGCTCGCGCAAATTCTTGAAGATGCCCAGCAGGTGCTCCGGGGCCTTGCCCTCGCCGTAAATCACTTCCGGCATCCCATGCCGGATGGCCCGGTGATGGTCCACCACCGCGTAGCCCAGATTTTCGAAGGGCATGCCTTTCAACCGATGGAGGGCCGCGTCGATATCCACTTCACCGCCGCGCACGCTTTCGAGTAACTCACGCACTTTATCAGGAGTCATTTTCGTTCCTTCAACATTATTTAGAGTGTGACCCGCATGCCGGTCGCCAGGCCGTATTTGGCTGCCATGCCACCGGCCAGTTCCAGCACTACCTGCGCTGTTTTCGATCCGCCGTATACCGGGCATAGGCTGGCCGTGGCTTGCGGGCACGGCGGGGTATTCGCCGAGAGCTCCACAATATTGCCTTGGTCGTCCATCCAGATAATATCCAGCGGGATCTTGATTTGATACATCCAATAGGCGTATTTGCCTGGCGGCTTGTGCAGAAACATCATGCCGCGGTCAGGCTCGAGGCCGTCCCGGAACATCATGCCGCGCATGATGTCTTCGGGGCGCATCTTCACCTCTACCCGGATCTTCTGTCCGCCCGGCAGGGTAATCACCCGCGTGCCGATATCTTCGGGACGCGTGGTGGGTTCGCTGCAAGCGGTGAGGAAGGCCAAGGCAACAAAGAGTGCCAATCGGATAAGCTGCATCAGATAATAACTACTGTACTCCGAATGACCGACGTCTCCCCAGTTCGTGGACCCCTGCATCGCCTGCGCTTGACGCTCGACATGATCAAGTTCGAGCACTCGGTGTTCGCGCTGCCCTTCGCCTTGGTGGGGGCGCTGCTGGCTTGGCGTGGCGCCGGCAGCCCGGTGGCAAATGTACCCGCCAAAGTTATCTTCATCCTGCTGGCGATGGTGGCGGCTCGTTCGGCCGCGATGGCGTTTAATCGCCTGCTGGACCGGCACATCGACGCGCGCAATCCTCGCACCGCAGGCCGCCACCTGCCCGCCGGGCTGCTGGATGTTCGCTTCGTTTGGACCTTTTTTGCTGTCACCGTGGGTCTCTTTCTGCTGGCTGCCTGGTTGCTGAACCCGCTTTGCCTACTGCTGTCGCCGGTGGCACTCGCCGTAATTCTCTTTTATTCCGTTACCAAACGCTTTACCGCCCTTTCGCACCTCGTGCTGGGTCTCGCGCTCGGCATCGCTCCGATGGCGGCCGGCATCGCGCTTACGGGCCAGATCGACTTCCGACTCGTCGCGTTGATGATCGCGGTCCTCTGCTGGACCGCTGGCTTCGACATCATCTACGCCTGCCAGGACTACGAATTTGACCGGCAAAACGGGCTCCACAGCATCCCCGTCCGCCTCGGCATCGCGCCGGCGTTGCGGGTGTCGAAGGTGCTACACTTCGCCATGATCGCCGGCCTGCTTTGGCTGCGCGGTGCCTATGGCCTCGATGGCCTCGCGATGATCGGCATTGCGATCACCGCGGCGCTGCTGATCTACGAGCACTCGCTGGTGAAGCCCCAGGATTTGAGCCGGGTGGATGCCGCCTTCTTTGCCGTTAACGGCTGGGTGAGCGTCGTTTTCGGCGTCTGCTGGGCGATCGACATTCTTTGGCTCACATGATAACTACGGAAGAACTCCAACTCGCCGCCCGCCTGCCTTTGCTCACTCTGGGGGCGCGGGCCAACACGATCCGCGAAGCCGCCCATGGCAACCGGGCCTACTTTGCGCCGCATCCGTCCGGCGCGATCGAACTTGCCGTGCCCTCGAATGCATCGCCGGAAGAGATCGCCCTTGCGCTGCTTGCCGTCAGGGAGCAAGACCCGAGCAGCGTGGAGCCCCGCATTGTGGCCATGAACGGCGAAACGACGGGCGATGCGGAAATCCGGCTGATCGCCCTAGCTCGCCTCGCGTTGCCCTCGACGACGCACATTCGCGCCAATTGGACCTTGCTGACTGACGCGATGGCCCAGGTCGCGTTGCGTTTTGGGGCGGACGAACTCTGCGGCTTCCCGTCGGAGCTGGACAGGCGCGAGATCTACCGCGCCATCCGGGAAGCCGGCCGTGACCCTTACCCGTGCGACGCCCAGTACCTGCCGCTGGACCTGCCGGAGCCTCCGGCCAAACTCCGGGTGCTATCGGCTTAGAAGGCGGGGCCGGGGAGAGTAAAGTGACGAAACGAACCCGGGAGTTGTTGATTTAATTGGCCCGGCCTTCGGCTGACCGCATCGGTGAGCCGGTGCTCCGTTGGAGGATGACTCCCTCTCTCAGGATGACATGGGGCACAAAATTCTGGCCTGCCGGGTACACCCGGAGGAGGGGTAAGTGACTGGGTGGGGCGGGGTTAGGAAAATTTGGGGATTCTGTGATTGGCGGTCGGCGACGCGAGCCAGGTCTGGGCCGGTTAGTTCGCTGCGGGCTAGTCGTCCTGTCCGGCTTCCCACAGACCCTCCAACTCGGGCAACTTCAGCAGGTCCTTCTGCCGGCCGGCCGCCTTGTTCGCCTGGATGAGGGCGGGAAGGTTGAGGGTATGGATCCGCCGTTGAAATGCTTCTACGCGATTGATGCCGCGCGCACCTCGGGGTAGCTGCCAATGCCGGAAAGCTTCGGTTTGTCCTTTCGTGGTCCTCCTGCCCCAAAAGGGTGGTCGCCAGGAAGAGGGCGCGGATTAGTTTGGAGCGCATTAGGGGCTTAGCGGGTGATTTCCGCAGCTTGGATGTGGGGTATTTTCCTAATTTTAAAATGAGTGCCGTTGGGCCAGTAAAAACTGGGGCGTTATGCTGGAGGCATGCCTGAAACATTTCTGGACGAAGGCGTGGCGATCCTGAGGCACACGCCGGCGACCCTGGACAGGCTGCTGGCGCTGGCCTGCGGTGGCCTGATGCTCGCCGCGCGCACGCAGTCCCTTTGGTGGCTCACCAGCATGCCCGCGCCGCGAACCACGGGACGGCTAATGGCGGCGCCGCCGTCCGCTCTGGCGACCGGGACGACGATGATCCGCCCGGCGCTGGCGCTCGCCGCCGCCGGACTCGCGGCATGGTGGCTCTGCCCGGTGCCGCCGCGGCAGTTATTAACGGTGCCTTGGCTGGGGGTTACCGCGCTGTGGTACTGCCATTGCCTTGGCTAGTGGCTTTCGTTTTGGGCGGCCGCCAGCACCGGGCCATGACGGCGACCGCAATTTGGTTTAGCCCCTGGGCGATGCTGGGGCGCACGATGCCCGATTGGACTTTGGCTGCCGCCGCCCTGTGGGCCATCCATCTGACCGCGACGGTGCGGCGGGAACCGCTCGGGGAGCATCGGCCGCTGTCAGCGCTCTCGGCCGTAAGCTACAGGGGACGGTGGTGCTGCTGGCGACCGGCTGGCCGCTGAGTGCGGCGCTGCTGGCTATGCTTCCGGCGGCGATTTTCGCTCGCGGCTTCCCGCCCGTGACCCTGCCTTGGAAGAGGACGCTGGCCGGCCTGGCGGTGCTGATCCTGGCGCTGATCCCGCTTTCGAATTTCGTCGAAAGGCCGGTTGCGGGCCGGGGCGCCGGACGCGGCGACGCGACACCAGCGTGGGACGGTAAGGCGAGCGCCTCGACGAGGATGGAGCTCGAAACCCACCGGGGCATCGTCCTTTTGCCGCCCCAGGAAAAACGGAAGATACTGATACCGCCCAAACCGTCTACCAGCCGCCGGCGATATCCAATGATGGCGGAAGCGTTGCGGATCCCGTTCACCGGCGTGTACTGGTTTTTCCAGATTCCGTATACGGAGCCGCCGCCGTTGTCGCTGACAGAGCACGGCGTGCCGACGGAGAGGTCCTACCGGGCAACCGACCGGCGTTCGATGGCGATGGAAGCGCACCAGCACCTGGGGACGCGGCTGGAGGTGAGCTGTTGCGGCGCCCTTCAAGTGGAGATTTCGAACGGCGACCCGTTCGGGCAAAGCGCGCTCGAAGTGATTCTGCGCGACACGACTCTTCCCGACCGGACTTTCCTCTCGGTAGGCCTGAAGCCACTGCAATCGCAGCCGAAATTCGACCGCCTTCGCCGGGAGCCGGAACCCGTCACCGAGGTGATCACCTTCGCCCTGCCCGATACACCCCAATTGCGGGGGTTTGACGCGGTGGCGATCCGCTTTCATCAGCCGCCGTATCGGCGAGAGCGGAGCGCGAAGGTCGCCATCCTGGCATTCCTGCTGGTGCCTCGTGGCCAGTAAGGGTGAAGTGACGAAACCAGACCCGGGAGTGATTGCAAGAATCAAGCGGTCACGGCACTCTGGTCAGAAACGGATGGAACGGATGGTGCCAGGCATGATTTGGGAGAGTGGATGTCGAAAAAGACAACATGGGCCAAATTGCCAAGTGGGGGCAAGGCAGCCGGAGGGCCACTAAGGCGGGACGCAAAATTGAGGGATAACGGGGAGATCTAGAGGGCTACGGGGCAACTACACAGGGTTCCGGACCTTAACCCGACATCGGCGCAGGCGAGGAGCCCGTGCTCATCGTCGACTCCGGCGCCACCCAACCCCGCGGCCGATTGTGCACCGACCCCGTCCAAGTCCGAATCCGCAACGCATTGGCCTTCTCCTCGACGATCGGCCCGTTCAAGTACTCGCGCCAAACCTCCTCGATCTTCGACGGCGCCCCAAATAGCTCGCGCCACCGGTCGAGGCACAAGAGGCCTTCCTCGTC
>ENA-ORBV01011703-ORBV01011703.1-microbial-mat-metagenome-genome-assembly--contig:-NODE-11703-length-13711-cov-4.687179_pt1 | contig 13711 bp, 10 predicted proteins | sample MGYA00237777_ERZ505514 | MGnify/ENA primary metagenome ERZ505514 (study PRJEB26160, sample SAMN06269048) | microbial mat metagenome | isolation source: Oligotrophic lake microbial mat | place...
TGGCCACACACTTCGGATCGAGGATGCGCACCGGCAGCGCGGCCGGATTGAATGCGGCGAGCGAACAACACATTGCCATGCGGTGGTCGTCGTAGGTTTCGATGGTCGCGGCGCGCCAGTGCGCGGCACTGGCCGGCGGTGTGACGCAGATGAAGTCCGGCCCTTCTTCCACGCTGGCGCCAAATTTGCGCAATTCGGTGGCCATGGCCGCGATCCGGTCGGTTTCCTTGACGCGCCAGCTGGCGATGTTGCGCAGCCGGGTGGGGCCATCGGCGTACAGCGCCATCACGGCCAGGGTCATTGCGGCATCCGGGATGTGGTTGCAGTCCAGGTCGATTGCGCGCAGCTGGCGCAGGGCTGGTTCGCGGCAGACCTGCAGCCAGTTCGGTCCGCTGTCGACCTGGGCGCCCATCAGACGCGCGGCCTCGATGAAGTGGATGTCGCCCTGGATCGAATCGGCACCGACACCAAGCACCCGCACCGAACGCCCATCCAATGCGGCGATTGCACCCAGGGCCACGAAGTAACTGGCTGACGAGGCATCGGCTTCCACGTGCAACACCCCTGGCGATTGCAGGCGGCAGTGGGCTGGAACCACGAACCGTTGCCAGCCCTCGCGGTGTACCCGGACGCCAAAACGCGCCAGCAGATTGAGTGTGATTTGAATGTACGGACGCGAGATCAGTTCGCCGTCCACTTCGATCACGATGTCCTGCGTCGCCACCAGGGGCAGGGCCATCAGCAGCGCGGTCAGGAACTGACTCGACACGTCGCCGCGGACCCGGATCGTCTGCGCCAGTGCCAGGCGGGGTTCACCAATGCGCAACGGCGGGTAACCATCGCGTCCCAAATAGTCAATCTGGCAGCCCAGCTGGCGCAGGGCGTCGACCAGGTCGCCGATCGGGCGTTCGTGCATCCGTGCCACGCCGGAAAGTGCAAAATCGCCACCCAGCACCGCCAGTGCGGCGGTCAGCGGACGCATGGCGGTTCCGGCGTTGCCCAGAAATAATTCGGCGCTGCGTTGCGGCAATGTGCCGCCCAGCCCTTCGATCTGCACCGTTGTCCCGTCGCGCAGCACTTTGCAGCCCAGAGTCTGCAAGGCCACCAGCATGACCCGGGTATCGTCCGAGTCGAGCAGGTCATGCAGCGTGGTGTTGCCCTGGCTGAGGGCGGCCAGCAGCAGCAGGCGGTTGGAAATGCTCTTGGAGCCCGGCAACACGACCGAACCGTTGGCGCCAGACAGTGGCGCGATGTCCAGAAAGCCGGTTGCGAACATTACTTCTGCTGCTTGGACATGCTCCAGTTCGCACGGGTGGCGCTGGCATGTTCAATCTGCTCCAACAAGGCATCGCCGTTGCCACTCTGGATCATCAATTCCAGGGCTTGCAGTGTTTGCTGGAACTGCCTGGACTGCAGCAGCAGTTCTTCGCGGTTGGACAGCATGATGTCGCGCCACATCGTCGGGTCGGACGCGGCGATCCGGCTGAAGTCGCGAAAGCCTGGACCTGCCAACGACAGGAAGTCCTTGCCCGCTGCCTGGCCTGTGATGGTATTCATCAGCGCGAAGGTGATCAGATGCGGGAGGTGGCTGATCGCCGCGAAAGCCGCGTCATGCGCCTCTGGTGTCATCTTGACAACCCGGCAACCGAGTGCCGACCACAGGTCGACTGCCTGCTGCACCTGCACCGCGCCGGTACGATCAATGGGTGTCAACACGACTTGCCGTCCGGCATACAAGTCCACATCGGCATTTTCGACTCCCGACAATTCCTTGCCCGCAATCGGGTGGGCCGGCACGAAACAGCCGACCTGTTCACGCAAGGCACGCCGACTTGCATCCACCACGTCGCGTTTGGTCGATCCCACGTCCATGATCAGCATGTTGGGTGTCATGAGGTGCTTGATGGACTTGAACGTGGCCTCGGTTGCGGCTACCGGGACGGCAATCAGCACGATGTCGGCGCCCGACACCGCGAGCAGGGCCGACGGCGCCTCGATGTCGATCACGCCCATCTGGCGCGCGCGGTCGGTAGTGGAGGGCGACTTGCTGTAACCGACCACGCGTTTGACCAGCCCGGCCCGCTTGAGGGCGAGGGCAAATGAGCCGCCCATCATCCCGCACCCGATCAATCCCAGTTGTTGAAACATGTTGTGGTTCTGACTATGCCGCTATTGATTGCCGGTCGGGTAGGTCCCAAGCACCTTGTAGAAGGCGCACAGGGCTTGCAGTTCGTGCAGGGCTTGCGCAACGTGGGGTTGCGAGGGATGGCCCTGGATGTCGAGGTAGAAGTAATACTCCCATTGGCCGGAACGTGCCGGCCGTGACTCGAAGCGCGTCATCGATACGCCATGCTCCTTCAGCGGCACCAGCATATCGTGCACCGCACCTGGCCGGTTCGGCACCGAAGCGATCAGGCTCACACAGTCTTTGCCGGTCGCCGCTGGTGCGGCCATCTGCTGCGGCAGACACACCACCAGGAACCGGGTGCGGTTGAATGCGTCGTCTTGAATGGACGGTGCCACCGTGTGCAGACCAAACTCGGCGCCGGCCTGCAGGCTGGCGATGCCGGCCCAGGCCGGATTGGTCGTGGCCAGGCGCGCTCCTTCTGCATTGCTCGATGCGGTGCGGCGTTCGGCCTTGGGCAAGTGGGCATTGAGCCAGCCCTGGCATTGCGCCAGCGCCTGTGGATGCGCCAGCACAACCTCGATCCCGTCCAGCGACGCAGACTGGCGCAGCAGGTTGTGCCGTACCAGCAGGCTGGTCTCGCCCACCACGTGCAGCGGCGTGTGCAGAAACAGGTCCAGGCAACGGGAGACCGCTCCCTCGGTCGAGTTCTCCACCGGTACCACCGCAAAATCGGCTGCCCCGGAAGCCGCCGCATGAAAAACGTCGTCGAAGCTGTTGCGGGGTACGCGCTCGATGCTGGCGCCAAAAAACTGCAGTGCGGCCTGTTCACTGAAGGTCCCGGCGGGGCCGAGGAAAGCCACCCGTTGCGCCGCCTCCAATGCCCGGCACGCGGACATCACTTCGCGCCACACGCTGGCGATGCCGTTGGCGCGCAGCGGCCCGGTATTGCGTGCCTGCAAGCCGCGCACGACCTGCGCCTCGCGCTCGGGGCGGAACACGGCCGAGCCCTCGGCACGTTTGATTTCACCCACTAACGTGGCCAAACCCGCACGGCGGTTGAGCAACTCCAGCAGTTGCGCATCAACTGCGTCAATTTGGGCGCGCAACTCTGGCAGGGTGTTGTTCATGATGGGCGGGCAGGACCGATACCAGACACGGCGTCAGGCACGGGTTTTCTCAAATTCTCGCATGTGCGCCACCAGGGCCTGCACGCCAGCCAGCGGCATCGCGTTGTAAATGCTGGCGCGCATGCCTCCGACCGACTTGTGGCCCTTGAGCGACAGCAGGCCAACGGCGGCGGCGTCACGCAGAAACCGATCGTTGAGCGTCTCATCGCGCAGGAAGAAAGGCACGTTCATGCGGGAGCGGCAATCATGGGCGACCCGGTTTTCGTACAGGTTTGATCCGTCGATGGCCTCGTACAGCAGCTTGGCCTTGGCCAGATTGCGCTGCTCCATCGCTGCGATCCCGCCCTGCCGCTTGAGCCACTGAAACACCAGCCCGGCCACGTAAATGGCATAGGTGGGAGGGGTGTTGTACATGGACTGGTTGTCTGCCACCAGCCGGTAGTCGAAGGCGCTCGGGCAAATTGGAAGGGCTTTGCCGATCAGGTCTTCGCGGGCCACCACCACCGTCAGACCGGCCGGCCCGAGGTTTTTCTGGGCGCCCGCAAAGGCCACGCCAACACGGTCCCAGTCGACACCGCGCGAAGCCACGTGGGACGAAAAGTCGATCACCAACGGCGCCTCGCAACCGAGCGCGCGCAAATCGGGCAGGGTATGTATTTCCACCCCATGAATGGTTTCGTTGGTGCACAGGTGCACGTAGCTGCTGGCTGCGCGCAACTCCCAGCTGGCCGGAGCGGGCAGGGTGGTGTAACCGCTGTCGGCGCTGCTGGCTGCAATATGCGCGTCACAGTACTTGGCGGCTTCCTGGCAGGACTTCTGGCTCCAGCTGCCGGTGAGCACAAAGTCGGCCTGGCCGCGCATTCCTTTTGTCGCGCGCAGACCGGCGAGGTTCATCGGGACAATCGCGTTCTCTGCCAGTCCGCCGCCTTGCATGAACAGGATGCGGAACTGCCCAGGTATGGCCAGCAGCTCGCGCAGGCCCCGCTCTGCATCTTCGTAGATGGACATGAAGTCGCGGCCGCGATGGCTCATCTCCATCACACCCATACCGCTGCGGCGACCACCGGCGTCGGGCCAGTCCAGCATCTCGGCTGCGGCTTGCTCCAGAACCTCCTCCGCGATGGCCGCAGGCCCGGCCGAAAAATTGAATGGCCGCGCCATCAGTGGGGAGCGTGCGACGCGTTGCCGCGGGCAACCCGCCCGGCGCTTGCCACGTTCGACCGGGCCGGGGTTTCAGGCTTCGTCGCCATCGACTTCGTTGCCCGCGCCATCCCCTTCGCTGTCGGCACCATTGGCGTCGTTTTCCACGATCCTTTGCAAGCCGCTCAGCTTGGCGCCTTCGTCGAGGCCGATCAGGGTCACACCCTGGGTGGCCCGGCCGAGTTCACGGATTTCGCTGACGCGGGTTCGCACCAGTACCCCTTTGTCGGTGATCAGCATGATCTCGTCGTCCACATGCACCAGCGTGGCCGCAACGACCCTGCCATTGCGCTCGCTCTGCTGGATGGCGATCATGCCCTTGGTGCCTCGGCCGTGGCGCGTGTATTCCGTGATGCTGGTGCGTTTGCCGAAACCGTTGGCGGTGGCCGTCAGCACCGACTGTTGCTCGTCTTCCGCCACCAGCATGGCGATGACGCCCTGGCCCTCGTCGAGCATCATGCCGCGCACGCCGCGGGCGGTGCGTCCCATCGGGCGCACGTCGTTCTCGTCAAAACGAACGGCCTTGCCGCCGTCGGAGAACAACATCACGTCATGCGCGCCGTCGGTCAGTGCGGCCCCGATCAGGAAGTCCCCCGGGTCCAGGTCTACCGCGATGATGCCAGCCTTGCGCGGATTGTTGAACTCGTCCAGGGTCGTCTTCTTGACGGTGCCCATGCTGGTCGCCATGAAGATGTACTGGTGACTGGGGAAACTGCGTTTTTCCCCGGTCAGCGGCAATACCACGGTGATCTTTTCTCCGTCCTGCAATGGGAACATGTTGACGATAGGACGCCCACGCGAACCACGCGATCCTTGCGGAACTTCCCAGACCTTGAGCCAGTACAGCCGCCCCCGGTTCGAGAAACACAGGATGTAATCATGGGTGTTGGCGATGAACAGCTGGTCCACCCAGTCGTCTTCCTTGGTCGCCGTTGCCTGTTTGCCGCGCCCGCCGCGCTTTTGGGCCCGGTACTCGGACAGCGGCTGGCTCTTGATGTAGCCACTGTGGCTGAGCGTTACCACCATGTCGGTGGGCGTGATCAGGTCCTCGGTACTCAGGTCGTACGAGCTGTGCTCGATCAGGCTGCGCCGCAGGCCAAGCTTGGTCTGGCCAAATTCCTGGCGGATGTGTCCGAGTTCGTCCGCAATGATGGTGGACACACGCGCGGGCTTGGACAGAATGTTCAGCAGATCTTCGATCTCGGCCATCACATCCTTGTACTCGGCCACGATCTTGTCCTGCTCCAGCCCCGTGAGGCGCTGCAGGCGCATCTGCAGGATTTCTTGTGCCTGCGTATCGGACAGGAGGTACTGGCCGTCGCTGCCCATGCCAAACGCCTTGTCCAGAGCGTCCGGCCGGTAGTCATCCGCATTGACCATGCCGCCATCGACGCGGGTGCGCGTCAGCATCGCCCGCACCAGCGCACTGTCCCATGGACGCTTCATCAACTCGACCTTGGCCACCGGCGGCGTGGGTGCGTTGCGGATGATGGCAATGAACGCGTCGATGTTGGCCAGCGCCACTGCAAGGCCTTCGAGCACATGGCCGCGTTCGCGTGCCTTGCGCAAGGTGTAGACAGTGCGCCGCGTGACAACCTCGCGGCGGTGTTCGAGGAACACCTCGATCAGGTCCTTGAGGTTGCACAACTTCGGCTGGCCATTGATCAGCGCCACCATGTTGATGCCAAAAGTGTCCTGCAGCTGCGTCTGCTTGTACAGGTTGTTGAGCACCACCTCGGGCACTTCGCCGCGTTTGAGTTCGATCACCAGCCGCATGCCCGACTTGTCGCTCTCGTCCTGGATGTGACTGATGCCCTCAATCTTCTTTTCGTGCACCAGTTCGGCCATGCGCTCCTGCAGCGTCTTCTTGTTGACCTGGTAGGGCAACTCGTCGACGATGATGGCCTGGCGTTGCCCTTTGTCGATGTCTTCGAAATGGCATTTCGCGCGCATCACGACACGGCCGCGCCCGGTGCGGTAACCATCCTTGACGCCGTTGATGCCGTAAATGATGCCGGCCGTGGGGAAATCCGGCGCCGGGATTATCTCCATCAGTTCATCGATCGAGCTCTCCGGGTGGCGCAACAAGTGCAGGCAGGCATCCACTACCTCGTTCAAATTGTGCGGCGGGATGTTGGTGGCCATGCCCACCGCGATACCGCCCGAGCCATTTATCAGCAGGTTGGGCAGCTTGCTGGGCAGCACCAAAGGCTCCTTTTCGGAGCCGTCGTAGTTAGGCCCGAAGTCAACCGTTTCCTTGTCGATGTCGGCCAACATTTCGTGGGTGATCTTCGCCAGCCGGATCTCGGTGTACCGCATGGCGGCAGCGTTGTCGCCGTCCACCGAGCCAAAGTTGCCCTGGCCGTCGACCAGCATGTGGCGCATGGAAAAATCCTGCGCCATGCGCACGATAGTGTCATATACCGACTGGTCGCCGTGCGGGTGGTACTTGCCGATCACGTCGCCGACAATCCTGGCCGACTTCTTGTAGGCCCGGTTCCAGTCGTTGTTCAGCTCGTGCATGGCAAACAACACCCGCCGATGCACTGGCTTGAGGCCGTCCCGGGCGTCAGGCAAAGCCCGCCCGACGATCACACTCATGGCGTAGTCCAGGTAGCTGCGCCGCATCTCCTCTTCCAGACTGATGGGCAGGGTTTCTTTGGCAAACTGGGTCATGGAAAGGGCTTTTCGTCGGGAAGCGGAGATTTTAGGCGCAACAAGATGTAGCGAATGGACAACACATGCAAGCGTTCGCGGCCTTCTCCTACAAGTCCTGCGGCAGTTTTACGTTGTCGGCCGTTCGGCCTATGGCACAATCTGAAACATGCTTTTGGTGGCGGTCACCGAAGGCTCTCAACACCTCGCAGCCACGCTGCGGCTTTTGTCCCACAGAGGAGAACCATGAAGAATTTGAACAAAGTGGCCATGTTGTTTGCAACAGCAGCAATTGCCACGGCCGCTGGCGCCCAGTCCATTGACAACTGGCGCAATGGCACCTCCGAGCATGTGTGGAGAAACGGTACCAACGAACTTTGCTGGCGCAACACTTTCTGGACCCCGGCGACCGCAGCTGTCGGTTGCGATGGCGCAATTGTGGCGCCGCGCCCGGTTGCGGCCGCGCCGGCTCCGGCTCCGGCTCCGGCTCCAGCACCGGCTGCCCGCCCAGCTCCGGCACCGGCACCGGCTCCTGCAGCCGCTCCAGCACCCGCGCCTGCACCGGCTCCTGCTCCAGCGCCGCAGCCACCTGCTGCAACCAAGGTTACCTTCGCTGCTGACGCCTTCTTCGACTTCGACAAGTCAGTACTGAAGCCCGAAGGCAAAGCCAAGCTCGATGACCTGATTGGCAAGGTCAAGGGCATCAACCTGGAAGTGGTGATCGCGGTGGGTCACACCGACTCGGTCGGTTCGGACGCTTACAACCAGCGTCTCTCGGTAAGGCGTTCGGAAGCAGTCAAGGCGTATTTGGTGTCCAAGGGCATCGAAAAGAACCGTGTCTACACCGAAGGCAAGGGTGAGAAGCAGCCAGTTGCTGACAACAAGACCAGCGAAGGCCGGGCCAAGAACCGCCGCGTTGAGATCGAGGTGGTTGGTACCCGCGCCAACAGGTAATCGGCCCTGACGTTGACCTGGCGCTGGCACCCTCAGCGCCCCGCAAACCCCGCTTCGGCGGGGTTTGTTGCGTCTGGGTCCGGTCTTTCCCGCGCACTGTGCGCCCGGGCATGCCAATGCCGATAATCCCCGCATGACTCCCAGTACCAATGTTGACCCGGCCGAACTGGCCAAGTTTTCTGACCTTGCCCACCGCTGGTGGGATAAAAACAGCGAGTTTCGCCCGCTGCACCAGATCAATCCATTGCGTCTCGACTGGATCAGCGAGATCTGCATGCTCGATGGTTGCGAGGTGCTGGACGTAGGGTGTGGCGGCGGCATTCTGTCCGACGCCATGGCGCGCAAAGGTGCCCGGGTGCTGGGGATCGACCTGGGAACCAAGGCCCTGCGGGTTGCGCAGTTGCACGCGCTGGAAGCCCAGACTCCCAATGTCCAGTACCGTGAAGTCAGCGCCGAGGCGCTTGCGCTGGAACAGCCTTCCGGCTTTGATGTCATCACCTGCATGGAAATGCTCGAACATGTGCCCGACCCGGCATCCATCGTGAAAGCCTGCGCGACCCTCGTGCGCCCAGGCGGATGGGTTTTTTTCTCGACCATCAACCGCAACCCGAAATCCTTCCTGTTTGCGATCCTGGGCGCCGAGTATGTGTTGAACCTGTTGCCGCGTGGCACACACAGCTACGCCAAATTCGTTCGGCCCAGTGAGCTGGCACGCCACTGCAGGGGCGCCGGTCTCGAATTGCAACACACCCGTGGCATGCAGTACAACCCACTGACGCAGCGTTACTGGCTTGACACCGATACCAGCGTCAATTACCTGATGGCTGCGCGTCGGCCACTGGATGGCGGCGTATGGCCAGGCCGCTAGTTCTGCAATTGCGCGGCGTGCGCGCCGTCCTGTTCGACCTGGATGGGACCTTGATCGACAGTGCGCCCGATCTGGGAGCCGCCGCAGACAAGATGCGTGTGGACCGCGGCCAGCGATCCTTGCCGTTAGCCGACTACCGCCACATGGCGGGCTCCGGTGCCCGTGGCATGCTTGCGGTAGCCTTTGGCATGGCCGCCGACCATGCCGAGTTCGCCGCATTCAAGGAAGAATTCTTTCTCAACTACGAGAGCTGCATGACCGAGCGCACCCATGCTTTCGCAGGTGTGCCCGAGCTCATAGGCAGCCTCTCGGCCCGCAAGCTGCCGTGGGGTGTGGTGACCAACAAATCGGCGCGTTTCACCGACCCCTTGACGCGTGGCATGCCGCTGTTTGCCAGCGCGGCGACCGTGGTCAGCGGCGACACCACTCCCTACACCAAGCCGCATCCGGCGCCCCTTCTGGAGGCGGCGCACCGGCTTGGTCTGCAGCCCAGTTTGTGTCTGTACGTGGGCGACGACGAGCGCGACATCATTGCCGGGCGCGCCGCCGGCATGCGCACGGTGGCGGCAAGCTATGGCTACCTCGGTACCCGGTCTGACACTGCGCAGTGGGGCGCAGACGCTGCGATCAATTCACCGCTGCAGTTGCTGGAATTGCTGGACATGGCTTGAGACATGGCCTGACATGGCCTGAGACATGGCTCTTGCGGGACTTGAATCCTGTGAAGCATGTCAGTCGGAGCTAAAGCGCGGCTTCAGTGCTGACTGTCATTTGCGACGCATATCAATCGGGGCTAAAATCACGCGTTGGGGCTGCATTGGTTTCGACGTGGGTACGGAATCGCTGTGGTGCATGTCGAGCTGAATGCGCTCGTAAAACAGATTCAAACAAACTAACTGCAAACGACGAACGTTTCGCACTCGCTGCTTAATAACCAGTGAGCCTTACAACGGCAGGCCGGTGGGCCGGGCAAGGGTGTCGTGACCGCAAGGTCATGATGTCCAGGCTGTAAGGTTATTCACATCGGCTGGCTCTGACCCGGGTACCTTGGGTTGGAGCGAGAAAATAGGGTGCTGGCGTCCTGGGTAGCGTGTGGCTGCGCGACCCAGGTGGCGAGACTCAAACCAGACCACTAAACATGTAGATCTGCTCGAAGATGGCTTGCGGACGGGGGTTCAAATCCCCCCAGCTCCACCATTCACCCTCTGCAAAGACACTCTCTTTGCAAACGATCAACCCCACTGGGCCCCAAGCCTGGCGGGGTTCTTCACCTTTGACTTGCGGACTTCGTTGTCGGCACCGGCTTTGTTTTTCGCCGCTTTCGGCCCTTTCCCGCTATCTGTTCTCTGCCTGAGTGACGACGACTCAAACGTCAAACACGCAAGCTTCGTTATAAGTTGTAAAGCTAATTAACTGACAGTTCCTTAATGAATAACAACCCCTTACGGGACTACAAAAGGACGTATTCGCAGTTCCGCGGGGCTAACACACCGCTAATTTTGCATCCATTTGTTTCAGGCGTTCGTTGCCGAACGGACGGTTTTTGCTGCGCGAGGGAGTATTCGACAAGTGCAACACGCTTGACCTGACTACACCCTTCAACGCTGGAACCAAAACCATGTCCGTTAATTTGCACGACAAGCCATCGTGCGTCATCTATAGCTCTTTAACGGAGCCGACCGGGTTGCATCGCGATGGCGGATTTGCTCCAGTGACCTGCCCGGATTGCGGCAAGCCCAGCTTGAAGCGGATCCGTCGGCGCAGAGTGGACAGGCTAGTCTCCATGTTCGCGGCATCACGTCGCTTTGCATGCCGCGATATTCGGTGTCAATGGGTGGGCAACCTTACACGCAATTCCGCTGGGCAAGTGGCGGCCTCATTCTCCCCTGTTCATGTGGTTTTGACGACTGCAACGTTGTTGACACTGGTCATCGGCGCCGAACTCCTTCGCGGATGAAGCCTCAATAGGTGTTGCGGCCCGTACGTTCGGTGTGCGATAGCGCACAGATGAAACGGGGGGGTCGGTGCGATCTTTTATCGGTTGAGACCCGACAGCGTCGAGGCTGGGGCGTCAACATCGCGGTAAAACAAAATGCCCGATTTGAAAACGCTGTCCATTCGTCGCGAGCAAATTCCTGCCAAGACAGCAATCAGCTGCGTTGGTGAACAAGGCACGGCCACTCCCGATGGTGCTTTGGCCCCGCCAACCGGGCGAGGTTCGACAGTGTGGGCCGTACTGGGCCGCAGCAAGCGATGGAATGATGGCGTGGAGCATCCTGTGCGGTGTCGCCCTTCGGCCCAAGCCGGTGCGACGTGTAACGCAACTGCGCGACGGCATGTCAGGAATGATGCGCCCCCAGGCCATCACGACAACTCCTGCAGCGGTCAAAAAATCCGGCTGGAGACGCTGCCGCTGCTGGACCAGGCCGGTGTGCAAACATTGCCAGTGCTCATGTGCAGCACTTTGTTCGCGGAAAGTTTTGACGCGCTTTGGCACGCCCGCCCGGCGCTGATGCTTGCCGTTTCCTTGGCCCAGTGAAAATGCTGCACGTCAGCGGCTGGGCAACATTTCTCTGCTGTTTCAGGGGTGTGCGCATCGCGTCCGACGCGCAAGGAAGGGCCGCAACGGCCGTAGATCGTCAACGATGGCGCTCCGCGCCAAGGAGCAGAAAAATTGGCACTTGTGTTGGCCATGCAACGGACGGTCTCCCCCGCATTCGAATTAATGCACCCACCAGCGTACGTTTTAGCACCCTGTCCCAGGGTGGGCGGCGCGAAGGAGTTCGTCATGTACATCGGCGTTGGCGCAATATTGATCATCATCCTCATTTTTTTGTTTCTTCGGTAACGGGCAAAACCGCTGGAATGAAGCGTTGGGGCGGTCCTTGTAGGACGGCCCTTACTCCGGTGCTTCCTTCGGGCCGATGGAAACTTTGGTGGGGAAATCGAATAATGCCCACTCTTGCCCATCCAAAACGAAGGAAACGACATGACCACCCAATTCAGCGCGCAAATTCGTCCGCCCGTGCCCTTGATCGACCAGGTCGATATCCTTCTCAACTTGGCTGACGACAACGATGACGGCCAGTCCGATGGTGACTTTGACGACCTGATTACGCCCGAGATCATTCCCAAGACCGACCAGGATGTGGAAGGAAGGCCCAAGTCCAGTTCGTCCTTGAATCGGCGCGAACGGCTGAAGCGGCCGCGCGGCCTTGCCGAAGTGGCTGCAGAGGTGTCGGACATACCGAACTAGCCCTTGGCAGCCTGATGGACGCTGAATGAAGATTGTGGACATCTGAGCCCGTAGCCATTCTCGCGTTTGCGAAGCCGTCGAAGGCCAGCATGCGCCACCTGCCAGTACGCAGCGACGGTGCGATTGATTTTTAGCGCAGCGATGTCGCCCAGTAACGGTCAGCCCAGAGAGGCATTTCTGGAGCGGCCGCACAGCGACCTGCCGCTGACGCGCAGCAGGCGGCTTGCCTTGCGCCGGTTCGCCCGCGGCAAGGCTGACGCCTTACTGCTGATCAGCCATGTGGAGCAGGTGGTCGACAAGCCCGCCGACCCACGGGTGTATGAGGCGGCCTTGCTGGTTGACTGCCGAAAGACTGTAGATACCATTCCCGACGGAAAGACCATTTGAGCGTTCGCCCGCGCAGCACCGATTGGGCATGCAATACCAGACCCCTTTCCAATCCGGCAACGGTAATCAGACCACGACCTGAGGGCAATGCATTGCGTTTTACGAACAGCTGGCGGCCGAATTCCCGGCGCTACTGCGGTTCTGGCGCATCGGTGTCTCCGATGATGGTGTACCCATCCATGGCGGGGTAGTCACAGCCGACGCGGTGTTTGATCGCGAACAGCTGCGTTTGGCCGGGCGGCTGCTGTTCCTCAACAACAACGGCATCCACCCGGGCGAACCAGAAGGCATCGATGCCTGCATGGCCCTGGTGCGCGACCTCTGTCTGCAGCCGCAGCGCCTGGCGGCATTGGGGTCGGCGGTGCTCCTGTTCATCCCGGTGTACAACGTGGATGGCTGCGTGAACCGCAACAACAGCTCGCGGGTCAGCCAGGTGGGGCCAGAATCCTTTGGTTTTCGCGGCAACAGCCGCAACCTCGACCTGAACCGTGACTTCGTCAACTGCGACACCCTGGACGCACAGGTATTCAACCGATTCTTCAGCGAGTGGGACCCGGACGTGAAGGTGGACACGCACACCTCCAACGGCGCCGACTACCACTACACGATGACGTTGATCCATACCCAGAGCGACAAGCTGGGCGGCGAACTGGGCGGTTTTCTGCGCGAAACCATGGTCCCTGCCATCTACGACGATATGGCGGCTCGCGGTTGGCCGACCAGCCCGTATGTGCACCCGGTGCGCGAGTCGCCGGACGACGGCATTCGCCACACGCTGGAGACGCCGCGTTTTTCCAACGGGTATGCCGCCTTGCACCACACGATCGGCTTCATGCCCAAGACGCACATGCTCAAACCCTTTGCCGAGCGTTGTGCGTCGACACGCGCGCTGGTCGAATCGGTGCTGGCCTTCAACGTGGCGCATCACACGCAGATACAGGGCATGCGCAGTGCGGCGCGCCAGGACGCGGCTGCCAGAAAGCGCTGGCCGGTGCACTGGCAAGTCGACTTCAGCCGCCCGCGCGCGACCCCGTTCAACCTAGAAACCGCAGTTGGACGCGCCCGAGTGGGCTGCGATCGGGTGCGCTGGCAGGGCTGAGCGCTGCGGCTCCAAGTGTGCCCGCGCACACTTGGAC
>ENA-ORBV01011704-ORBV01011704.1-microbial-mat-metagenome-genome-assembly--contig:-NODE-11704-length-13710-cov-5.819115_pt1 | contig 13710 bp, 11 predicted proteins | sample MGYA00237777_ERZ505514 | MGnify/ENA primary metagenome ERZ505514 (study PRJEB26160, sample SAMN06269048) | microbial mat metagenome | isolation source: Oligotrophic lake microbial mat | place...
TTTTCAAGCAGAAGACGGCATACGAGATTCGCCTTAGTCTCGTGGGCTCGGAGATGTGTATAAGAGACAGACTTAGCCATGTCATCTTGCGTTACAAATTACCAACCTGCCCTTTCTTCTTCGCGCAAAGGGGCGTTGAAATGCTGTGCCAGCTCTTTGTCAATCCGGCGCTGCTCCAACTCTGCCGCTGATGCGACCGCTCCATTTCTGTTGCACTTGCTTTTCGTGCACCTCACATCATGTGCGCGATGAGGATCTCTGCCCGCTGCCACACCTTTACATCTCTCGCAGTCGGTTAATGGATCGAAAGCAACGGGCCACTTATGTTCAAAACGTCAATGTGACAGCAGTGTGACACAATCCTATCAATCTGCTGTGACGCAACGTCAGCCAAAAGCGGCACAGGCACAGAAAGAGGGGGGTTGTTAATTCTTTTCGCCGAAAACACGACCCGGCTTGCACTATTTAGACGAAAACTAGTCGTAAGCGACAACTTCCAGGTTAACAAAATGTACTAACTGCTACATAGCAAATATCTATTTTTCTTGATTTCAGCGATCCTCAGCCCTGCTGGGTTGGTGCAATGCTTTCTTTTGCCGCTGCAGTAGTTGTTGGCCTCTAACATAGCAATGAGCATCATGAGGTGGTCTTCCGTTCCTAGCCGACAACATCCATTGGCTATGCTTCGCACAGCATGACACTGGTGTTGACTGATAGTAATGGAATGGAATGAATAGCGGCGGCACTTGTTGGAATGCCGGTGGAAACGAGTGCTGCATTGGTGTTGGCTGCAGCATGTGCACCGGATGTGTGTCGCGAATGACTGCATGATGACAAGGGTTGTTGTGTGGATTGTTGTTGAGATTGTTATCAACTTGCTGCGGCTGGAGAGGAGTTGGTGTGGTTGTGGCGTCCGCATGCTCCACTGCTTTATCTGGTTTTGACATTGTCATTAAAGTCTGCACGGCAGTCTGCACGGCAGTCTGCGTAGAAGCGCCATTGGTGTTTGGTTTTTTTGGAGACACTCTCAATTCACACAAAGGTAATGCTTTCCTCTGGAGCGCCACACAAGCAATGCAAAGACAAAAATCTCTCTGGTCGAATCCGCCAGTTCCTGGTTTGATTGTTGTAATATATTCAGAGAAGAAGCGTTCACCCGTGTCTGCTCCTAATGGCTCGGCATTTGGAAATGGAGGGTCAAGTGAAAGATCGATTGCCATTTGATTGACATAGGCAAGTTCACTGTGGTTGAAATATGGGACTACTTTCTCCCACGCCGATGGAATCTTCCTGCGACGGTCGCTGATGTCATCCGTCTTCTCGTCTCTGACACTAGGGTTCTTTTCAATGGCCACCCCAATAAAAGATCGCTTATGTCTGATTCCGAGATTATATCTGGCAGTTCCCATCAAATTCAAGTTGTCAGCGAGGGAATCTCTCATTCCACTATTACCGAAATTGCTCAAACGATCATGGAATGCTTCGATCTTTGACTCGGGACGACGCGAAAGATACTCGGGCAGTTGGTGTTTGCTGTTTGGGCTAGGCGCGATGGTGTCGTACATTTGCTCTATTGGCAAAACATCTGGTACGTACTGTGCTTTTTCACAACAGTTCTTGATTGCGTCTTTGGTGTCGTGTGTGAAAAGAGGAACATTGTGGATTGGATCCAATCGACCAAGAGCTGGGCGTTTGACATCACTTGTAGTGACTTTGTATTTGCAGAACCACTCATCAAGGTTCTGCTTTATTGTTTCTGTCTGTTTCAATTTCTTCCGAAGGCACTTCGCATGCCGTGTTCGGAATGTCTTGGTTCCCACCAGTTCCGAGATGTCGGCCGCAGTGTATTTTTTGCCTGACAGGGTTCCGCTTTTCAAAGCCGTAAGTAATCTTTCAAGGTCGTCTTCGTGGTACGAGTACAATGCTGAAAGCAAATCGGCAACAGCTGCTGCGTGATCTACATGCTTCTTTTTCATTGTCCCAATCATTCTTTTTTCATAGTGAAACAGACCCAGTCTACCTTCGATGGTGCCACCAGAAAGATCGTGCCAAAACGACTCCAAATCGGGCCATGTGTCAGTGTACATGATGTCTGGTGTGAAGCACTGTCTGCTTAGCAAGGCGCGTGCAGCGTGAGAGAAGTGTTTCGCCTTTGTGCTTTCAACCAACACGGCACATGCAATCTCCCCGGTTGAAGTTGCAACGTCCCATAGTGCCTTGGCTCCCAGTCTCTTCTGATAATTCTTCACTACTTCAAATGTATGGTCTTGTGCCATAATTCCATGGTTGCATTTGACACTCTGAATCTCACGGGTGTTCCTATCATGGTCACTTATTCCCCATGGATTGTTGGGTGTGCTGAGAGACTCGTCACACATCTCGCGAATCGTCTCGCCGAGTGGAGGGTGCGCTCGGATAAACTCTCCGTCTTTGGCAATGTAGGATACTGCAGTAGTAGCAGCAGACGCTTTAACATAAGAATAATATTCCTTCAGCCTTTGAATGTAATCCCTGTTGATACTGTCGTATAGAATTCGACTGCATAGTTCACCGTTGCCATAGGTCAGCATGATTGAATCAAAGACATCCGTCGCCGTGCGACTCAAGTGAGAATTCTTGTTGGGTAAAGCGTACTTTGTCTCTACAGGATACTGGGCAGCAATGTATGCTGGTAGAGTCAAAAGAACTCTTCCCTCGTTCGCATCAAAGCGTCGTCGACACCCGGTGCAGTTCATTGTTCTTACAACACACCATGATGGAGCGCCAAAGCCAAACACAGGGAATAGTGTTTGGTTTTTCGAAAAATTGGAACGATCATTCTTCAGGAACCCGCAGCATTCATCACTAGGGCAGGGTGCCTTAATTCCTTGTTTTACCCAGTCTGCTAGCAGCAGCTTCTGCCCAACTACAGAGTGGCAGTGTGGATTGTTGTTGCTGTTGCATGGTGGCACGGCAAACGTGGATCCTTCAAAGTGATTAGCAAAACAATCGTCTCCATCTTTTTGGTTCAGACAGTTCATGACAGTTGTTGCTAATGCTATCATGGCAAGGGGTGCTCCCTTATTTTGATGCTTCTGTTCAAAATTCGCATCTGCTGTCATGGCCGAAACGGCCTTGCAGAGATCAACACGCTTCTCAATCTGTGGCGACATGTCTCCTTGCAAGCTGGGCTTAACAATTCTTGTTCTTGGCAGAAAAAAAGCTGTAGTGGATTCCTTTGTTAGATGTTTTCCACTTGCTTTTTCACTAGGTTCAAGCGGCCTGTCATGCAAAGCAAGAAGCCGCTTCTCGTCTGCTTTCCTTTCTAGCAACTGTTTCGTCAAGGGTCCAACTCCACGCGTCACAGTGTTCTTGATGCAGAGTTCGTGATGCGCTCTTTTGGGCACGCTGTGGGATGAATTCGTCCTCTGAATGAACTGCGCGATGCAGACTTTACAGTCTCTTTGCGAATCGAACGCAACTTCGCCAAGCAGTGTTAACTGGTCGCCTGCCTTGGGTTTTTTCTTGGCCTTACTGACAGTTGATGCTAATTGAAAGGCTCTCTTTGTGTTGGATACTCGTTGTTGACTTTGTCGACCCATTTGCTCGTTGTGTGCTGCCAACGGCGGCTTCTTCTTGTAGGGATTAACACCCCACCCATTAGGCGCCCACATGATGAATGCAAAGGAGTGGCTGTTAGCAAAAATAAGGAGGTTGTCATGGAAACAGCGGCGGCATTAGCGTCATTGTCGCAATTAGACTACTCGCATGGAATCCATGTTGTTAGTTTCGAAGTGTGTTCTTAGCATTGGATAGTAGCAGAACTGCTCGTTATTTTAATGTGTCGCATCTATAAGTAGGAATGTGTCTTAGGAACCCTCTCGACCAATCATATTGCTGCCTTTCAGGACTTACAACGCTCTATCTAGTAGCAAGCTGGACAGTACTGTAGTACAATGCTACTGCTACTAGCTAGCTAGTAGTCTAGCTACAGTAGCTAGCTAGCTAGCTAGCTAGACTAGTAGTAGTTGCCAGTTGAAGTCGAGATAGTCGTGAAAGAGCCAGTCGCACAGTTTACCCGTTTCTTTACCGGGCTCACCACCACGACGGTTCGCTGCAACTGTCCAAATCTGTTTCGCAACGCTCGTTTCTTAAAGTGTTCCCGGACGACTCGCTCATTCATTCCATTTCATTCACCATAAGGTACAGCTAGTAGATTCATTCAAGAAGAGCGTTCAACGCAACGCTGTCTATTTAGAGTTATCTCGATTGTCTTGGACCACTTGCAACGTTGACGCAACCGCCATGGCGGATTCTGTTCGCCTGGAACAAATGCACATCGGAGTTCCGCGTCATTCGCAAGAACAGCAACAAAGCCGAGAAGAATGGGGAATATTGGATGATTTCGATCTCATTGACTACCTCGACCACGGATGTGACTGTGACAAGGAAAACGGCGCCATTTCGTACATGATGACACCTAAGCGTCGCGAACTCACGTCCTCTTGCAATACGAAAATGACGAACGAAAACGAAACGACACATACTTCGAAACGCAGCAAACAAAACATGACATTCAAGACGGCCGTTCCCTGCGATTACACTGAACCACTCGAATACAGCAGGTTTGACGACGAAAATGAAAACAATCTAAAGTACGACCACTCTGATAATTTTTTCCAATTTGCTCGCCCCCCGCGAACACGTACCCTGACCTTCCATCCATGGGTTGCAGTAAAGGAAATTCTGTCTCATCGTGACAATGACGCCGACTCAAATGGCCGTATGTATACGGGCGTTGCTACTCTACACGAGAATGCCAAACGAAACAGGCGCGAATATAGTCACGATCAATGGCAATGGCAGAGCGCCACGGAAGAAGATGGCTTCTTGTGGTGGCTCGATCCAGTGACGGGGTCCAGCGAGTTCGTGCATCCAGCCACCTATGCCCTGTACCACGAAGAGGAGAATCGACGATTGGAGGCTCTATCGATGGATACTTACTTGGACGACGGCAAATACGAGAGCGCTGACGACACCGGAGCCGCCCCCTCTCTCTATCCTTTGATTGGTGACTACGATTTCGACGATCTCGATGTGCTGTTTGGGGGTTGACGAACGAAACAAGTGGATCGAATAAATTGCACACAGAGGGAATACTGAGAATGCGTTGCATACAGTTAAATTATATTCCTAAAGCTTCAGATGATGTTGCTGCCGCAATGCTAAATTGAATGTTGTTCAACGAAACGGCGCCGCCTTGTCGCATACTTTGAATAACTGCATGTTTCTAACGATATTTGGTTGCTGCTTGGTATGCTCTTTTGACAACCTCATTTCCTTAGTGGGTCGCTTGTTTTGTAGCTATTTCATCGACCAAAGAATGAACCTTTTCGCGGGACGTTTCGCTTTGCTTACCCCAAAAAGCCTCTTTGACGTAGGGTGCTTTTTGTGCTGATTCAGTCCACTTGTCCATAAATTGTTCGTAATCGTCGTCAGTCATTTTAGTCAGAGTCTCGTTGTTGGGTAGGAGAGGCGACAAGTCTTGATAATTCACGAGTTTGTCCAACATTTGCAAGGCTGCTTGAGGTCGAAACTGTAAAGCAGGTTACAACAAATGAAATAAAACAGGTTTAGACTCAATGACAAGAAAGCAGTAGAATTGACAGGAAGGCGATTCGATTTACCTGTGGTACCTGCAGAAGTAGTGTCGCAAGCGTAGCAGAAAAGAGACGGGATCAAAGTTAGAGGAAAACGATTAAAAGGCCACAGAGCAAACATGACGGCAGATGCACGACGCCCTAGCTCACCATGTGACCGGAACCGTGGAACGTCAAAAACGACAAGTTGTTTTTATAGTTGACAACTTCGCCTCCCATCTGGCTTCCCATATCCTGTGCCAAGAGCCCCGGCCCAAAGAGTGGTGCCTTTTTGGCAAGAACATGGATGCATGTTGCAGTTTGGTTGTAAAACCATGGTCGATACGCTCCTCCATCCAACTCCTCAAACCCAATGCGCTTCACTGCTGTTCGAGTACCTTCGTAAGAAACACAAGGGTCCGTGTCACCTAAAAGAAGAATGAAAGCTTTGAGTTCTTGAAAGAAGGCCAGCATGCAGCACAGGTCGTACACTGTTTCTTTTTACCATTGTAGACAAAGGCAATCTTGAGTTTGGGAACCACGTCACGATAAAAATCAATCATACTCCAAGCACCATCTTCCACGTCACCCCAATTGCAGGCATCGTATTCTTTGGTGTAATCAAATCCAATGTCCGCACCGGGCCATGTCTTGGTTGGTGCATCTTGGACATGCAAAGCCTTTCGAACACCGGGGCGCATCATCCAGGCTGCCATGTCCTCGTCTTCCTTGTTGGAGACGGGGGCGAACAAACTGTAATCGTCAATGAACAAATCATCCCAACCCTGTGACAATCCTGCCGACGTACTGACCAGAAATTTTCGCTGCGCCAGTTTGCATTCGGGTGAGTCATCCTTATGCTGATGATTGTGATGGTTTCGTGAGATTTTGAGATCCATCCAGAGTTCTTCGGCATAATTTCTCATGGCTTTCAATACTTCCGCCTCACTCAGCTTGTTGTTGTTGTTGTTGTTGTTGTTGTCAGCCTTGCTCAAAAGTAGTAGTTCCTCCTTTTTGGCCAAAAGTTTTTGATTCAATTGGGCGGCTACCAAATGCTTCCCTCCGCGTGTCATGAGATTGGGTGATCGGACATTGCACTTATTCCACAGCAAATCATAAGTTTGTTCATCGACCAAACCATATTTGTAGCCATACCAGAGCGAATCCATGGAATCTGCCTGAGCCTAAAGCAATGAAACATAAGGAGTACGACAAAGGGTTAAAGAAAATTGCGTTCCAATAAACACTTCCAGTTGGAGGTCCAGTTGGAGGTATATTACCGTGTTGTCTGTGCAAGGATCGCCCACAGCAATGCCCTTTAGATTAACAGAATCAGAGGCATGATCCAAGATTTCTTTTGTCAATGTCGGAATGTAGACACCGGCATAGGATTCTCCAGTAATGAAAAAATCGTTCTTGGACAATTCGGGAAATTTGTTCTTGAAGAAATCCACCAAGGCCGCACGCGATGCCGACGCCGTAAACTTGTCGGTATTCTTGCAGACTTGGCCCTTTTGTTGATTGGCACAATAACTGTATCCCACACCGATGGGTGCTTCTAGGGCAAAGACATTGGCCAATTTGGTCCAACTGTAGGGATTGTACATGAGTCCTCCCGTGGCATTGACCAAGAGAGGACCCAATTCCGTCAAGAATCCCAACACCGACGAAGAGCCAGGGCCACCATTTAACCACATGACTACCGGCTTGTTCATGGGATCTTCTTCGGCCAAGGCCAACCAATAATGCAATTTGCATTCGTCGCCATTGGTTTTGGTATCGCATCCATCGGTGGCATCGAGATAACCCGAAAATTGAGGTGTGGGAGGACGACCATACCCCGGCAAATACTCGACGAGATCTTCCAGAGGAGCCGCTTGTACTGCTGGATGGTGGTTGTTTGCCAGTATTCCCAGGCACAACATCCAGGAGGACGACAGAGCTTTGGTGGAAAGCTTCATGATGGATGGACGAAGATGTATTTTCTTTTGTTTCGTCTTTCTGCTACAGCTAACAGAGTACGCTGTGGCCTACCTCTATGAACAAGTTAGCTGCACTAGTCTCACACTATGACAGCTGTAGAAGGCGACGGTGAGTGGTGATGTTTACAGATCTTCCTGCCGTTCGATGAGACTGACTGTCTTGACTTTCTTCCGTTTGATCTTGGATTTTTGGATCTTACGTCAGCTCTTAGGGTTCATGCTAAAGCTTTTTTCATTTTTAGAGTTAGAGCTAACACGCCTTCCGACAACAGTCGTGCGATATATTTGGTTAACTCACCAGAGCATTCCATTCATGACTGCCAAAGGACGGAAGTTCCACCAAGATCTGTCTTTGGGACTGCAAATGCTGAACTTGCGAACCAGATCTCACTTTGGTATCTTTTTGGATGGGTTCTCGTTGATTGGCATGTTACATTCAATTGTTAGTAGTCTTGCATGCAGCCGTTAGAGGGAACCCTTTTTGATTGGATGTCAGGCTTCTCTACAGAGAACAAAAGGGTGCGAAGGAGGAGGAAGTAAACAGTATTCTTCTCAAGAAATCATTTAATAATTTGCGTTCCCACAAAACTCAATTTTGTTTCTCGGAGAAAGAAAACAAACCTCTCGTCCATCAACAATCAATTAATTCAAAGCCAAAATATAATTCAAAATGTTGTTCAACAGAGCTTCTCGATCTCTCTTCAATGGCGCCGCTCGCCGATTCCAGTCCACTTCGGCCGGCAGTGGCGAAGCAGCAGGGCCTTCGGTCTTTGCCATTGGCGCCATGGGAACTACCTTTGTGACCTACATGTGTGCTGATTTCCTTTCCAATTTTATTCAGCATCCAACACAAAAGGTGTGTTTGTATTATTTTTGAATTTTGTGGTGTGATGGTTGTCTGTGGTGAAGCCCTTGAAAATATTTCTCACTCACTTCCCCTCCTTCAAAATGGCAGATGGATTATGGCTACTTTAATCAAATGATTGGACGCGAAGTGGATCAACCCTTTTGGGGAACTCGTACACAACACATTGTCGGCGTGGCCGGGTGCTTGGCGGCCACGGACCACACATCCCAATACATTTTTGGAAAGTACTTGGGAAAACCCTTGTGTTTTGCCAAGTCTCCGGCGGCCTTTGTGGCACACACCTTTTTCTTTATTTTTGCCGGTGTCGCCGTCTACTGTGGTGCCGATGCCGCCTTGAATCCGGCCCATGAAACCAAGCGTGCCGAGGAATTCAAGAGTGGTCTGTACTCCACTTACATTGGGTCTTGTACGGCCTGGTTTGAACCCTACGTGGCACCTACCTTGGCACGTGTGGCAGGAACCGCCGCTGCCAGTTCTTGGGCAGGATCCGCCTTGTTGCCTGCCACTTTGGCTTATTCTACCGTCAAAGGCGTAGGCTGGTACGATTGGGGAAACAGTGGTTTGAATGACCACGAAATGAAGCTCAATGGATTGACCAAGACCGAGTAAAGCAGAAAACCAAACAGAATGGAACACCAAGTCAAACAAGTCGTGATGAAGTTTTTCCTTTTTTGGACAGTTTTTCTCCTGGTTGCTGGGATGGACAAAAAAAGATTTCCGGTTTTTATTTGTGGGTGGATGGAAGGGGCTGAAGAGATGATGGCCAAAACATTTCCACTCTTGGCCATTTCCATTTTTTGTGTTGGATCTTGATGGATTTTACAGTTTTTACAAGACACTGCCTTCTTTTGGAATCAGCAGAGTTGATTATTTATAAACTAACTATATTGCAAGTTGTATTCCGAATGGCGTTTCTACTAATATTGTGTGTGTGTGTGAAAGTGGAACGGTAACAAGACTTGATGAAAAAGAATAAGCAATTTGACGTCTATTACATGTTTCGTGGCTATCTAGCATTCTGTGTTTGTTATTGTGGTGTGTGGCGACCGGTGTTGGAATGATAAAGTTGCTGTCGCTCGGCTACTACTACGACTTAGTTAGCTCTTTTACGGTCGCTTTAGATTTTCCAGTCCCTCAGTAACCTTGGCAGAGACAATCAAATCGCCTTCCTTGATGTCACGAAGGAAATCTTCACCCTCCACGACATATCCGAAGCTATTATTGTAGGTCACGTAGCATAGTCATTACAAAACAATACACGCATGAGATGGGACAAGACAGTATCAAGGAGTCGAGACTTGGAAAGCTTCAGAGCGTCAGCCAAAGAACTACGAAACTCACCATGGGTAATTGCCGTCTAGGACATTCTTGCCAGCGGGCGTCAGATCCGAATCAAAGAGCAACCAAAAGAATTGAGAACTTCCACTGTTGGGCTCGTATTCTTCCCGCGCCCAACCCATGGCACCGTAGGCCGAAAAAGGCAAGACAGTGGCTTGTCCACCACGGCCATCCTCCTCAATGGTGACTTCGTACGTGGGAGCCTTGTCGTCCACCACGAAAATTTCCAGAGGAATCAAGCGTTCACCATGCTTTCCAGCACCCAATTGCTTTCCAGGGGTTCCCACGTAGCCGTCGGCTTCTCCATCAGGATCACCCGTCTGTACGACAAAACCATCCGATCGTTGAACGAGCATCTTGTTGTAAAATCCCTTGTCGACCAAATCCACAAAGGTACCTCCCGTGACAGGAGCTGCATACAGTCATGCCATGACGGACACCAATGCCGCGCATTGCCAGCAAGTTTGAAACATTGTGAGTTGAAGCTATAATTTCCAGAGTAGATGCATGGACTTCCATCCATCAAGATTTGCACCCATCAAGATTTGCACACAGCACATACCAGTATATCCATCAATGACCATTTTCATTTTCGCCTCGGCAAAGTTTTGACCATTGACATCAAAGGGCTCATTGTTGGGCTTTTTAAAGACCATCTCGACGGTGGCTCGCTTTTTTAATTGAGGCAAATCTTTGTAGGCATCCGGAACCTTGACCTCGTAATCTTTGGGCACCATATTCTCTTCCAAGGTCGTCAACAACTTGGACATGCGTTCTTGTGCGGCATAGGCCTTGTCCAAGGCTTGTCGTTCCTGGTCACTTCCATTTTGTGAGTCCAAGGAGTCTTTCAAGCCATTTGTGGCGGGTTCAACTTCGGCTCCAATTTTTTCAATAACGGCAGCGCAAAATTTGGGGTCGCGACAAGGTTTGGGTAAATTGGCATCGCCCAACAAGCGTTTGACCGTTTTGACATGATCCAGGGCTGCCGATTTGCGTTTGGAACCAATGTCTTGTTTGATGGCCTCAATTTCACCTTGCAGTTTACGGACCTGTTTATTTTTTTTTGTAGACGGAAAAACCTTAGTTGGAGACAAAGCAAAAGCAAAAGCGAATCCAATCCACACAGCCAAATCACTCGAGCTAGATACACAACAAGCAAGAATACGGATATCGCTGCAGCAGTTTCACGTTGGCGTACCTCTTTGCTATTGATGGGAAGTCCATAACGTAAAAGAGACTCGGGATCTTTGTTGACACGACTCCCCGAAGCCGAAGCCATTTGCTTGGCATTGGCCACAGAGGAAGTAAAGATTTGTGGTGTTGCATCAAAGTTGTTATTGTTGGAAACCAGAGCTGCTGGTGCTGCCCACAGCGATGCCGTAACGAGGCCTGTGGTCAAGAATTTTCCAAGTTGATTTTGCCACAAATCCTGTACTGTTTTGGGATTTCCCTCCGACTTTTGGGTGGACAGCTTGGTAGCTGTTGATGGCCCAAGATTCAGTTGCCGCAAGGATGAGAAGGCATTGGTGTTACTGCTTGACAAGGCTGCCAAAGTCACTAGTAAAATGGAACTGGATATAAACTTCATGGTGGCTTCTAGTCTTCTGTGCAATTCAAAATGATAAAACCTTCAAGACCAAAAGAACTGCTAGCTAGCTAAGACAGAGGTAGGATGGCTGATCAATTGATTTAAAAAAAGTGTGGCAACGTTGGGGTGTTGACACAGATTCACTGCACTACGAGATGAATGAATCAGAGGAACACAGCTGTCAAAATTTGTGATTTCGATTTGGATCCTTTTGGATGTTTGCGAGTAAACAGTTGCCACCGATGACGTGTGGATACAATTGTTACAATCAAATAGATACGCAAAAAGACCCTAACCCTAACCTCACAACCTAGGTCGCGCACTAACTCTCACAAAGAGCACGTCACACACTCAATTATTACAGCAACATCATTTTTCATTGGACTTTCAACAACGAACCCACACCCACGAGGACTACCAATGGCAGCGGCCTACTTAACTAGTCTGAACTATTTGGTTAGCTAGTACCTGGTAGCAGCTTGCCCACAAGCACTCTTTCGAGAGCAAAGGAAATAAGTTGCTATCCATCAGCTCAAAAGACGTGATTGAAAGCTATCTAGCAGGTGGAATCGAATCCATAGACTTAAAGTGTGCCCACATACAGAACAACACAACTGACTACGAACAACACAACACAAAACAATGATTGTATTATCCACATCATCCTCGGTTCCCGCCAATGCAGCGCTCCATTATTACAGTAAAACGAGCACTTTCAACCCCTTTTCCGTCGTGGCATTGCTGTATTCCACATTCGCAAGCTTGTCCATTGCCTGCCTCCGTCCCATTCCGATTCTCAACCGTGGCTTGCCCCAAGTTCGAGAAATTCCCATGCAACCAACCACGAGTACTCCAAGAATCGCCATTGTCACGGGTGCCAACACGGGCATTGGACTGGAAACAAGCAAGGCCTTGGTAGAACGAGGCTACGAAGTGGTATTGGCATGCCGGTCCAAAGACAAGGCCTTGCAAGCCATTCAAGTGATTGAAGAGGAAGTATCGGGTGTACCGGGAGGAAAAGCAGTCTTTCACGGCACGCTCGACTTGTCCAGTTTCCAATCGGTCCGGGACTTTAGTGAAGCCATCCAATCCAAATATGACAAGATTCATTTGCTCGTCAACAATGCGGGCCTCAATACCAGTGGTCCATCCGAACAAGGATTGGATTTGTGCTTCCAAACCAACTTTTTGGGGCACTTTTTATTGACCAAAAACCTAATGGGCTTGTTGCTCAACGCCAAAACGCCACGAGTGGTCAATCTTTCCAGTGTCATGCATCATTTTTGTCAAGCAGACAAGCACGATGAAGCCTACTGGAGACAAAATGCCTTGTTTGGCAACGAAATGAGCCAGGAAAATTCGTACAGTGCCTCCAAATTGGCGGCCCTCCTCTTTACCATTGAACTCAACAAGCGGTATCGATCTCAGGGGTTGCGATCCATTGCCGTCAATCCGGGAGCGGTCAATTCCGATATTTGGAGAAGTTATCCACGCTGGATCGTGGCCGTCTTTCAACGCATCTACCTCAACAATCCACAAGGATCGTATACCAGTGTGGCCGCCAGTGTCATTAATGATTTTCCAGACGACGTCATTTATTTGCAACCCTACCATCAACAGACGCGAGGCGGCAACGACAGAAAGATCATTGCACCCACTCCCTTTCCTCCCTTTGAATTGCTGGGTCCCTTTGTGGGCTATCAAGCCATTCATCCTCGGTTGCCCAAGGATGGACACAATGGAGAATTGACCTCGGGTGCCTTGTGGAAGGTCAGTGAAGAGCTGACTGACAGCAGCAGCCATGAAGTACCACCAACGGACAAGAAACAAGACTAAGAAAAAATTCATCTACTATAGTCCATGGGGTGGCATGGCCTACGTAATTGACGTTTTGGATGACGTATTTACTTACGGCTAGTAGCATAGTCAAGTGTTTGCTATAGATAAGCTTGGAATCGTGCAAAGTAAATGACAGCCAGCTGCAAGCGAAACAGAAGAAACTGCCGTTCGAAAAAGCACACAACAGAACGATTGAAAGTAGGCATGCAGGTGTTCCCGTATCCTAAGCAGCGGCCGACAGATTTTTCTACTAGGAGAGCACTGTACATGCGACCAAGCCAGTTAGTTGATCATGGCATGGCGAAAAGTGCTTTAAAAAGAATCTTGTCTACTCCATGATCTAAGTTTATGAGATTGGCAGCTACCAGTACCACTACTAATGCCACTAGCTAGCTAGATATATCTATCCATGTCCATTGTAGTTTTAAACTTAAAACAAGATAATACAGTGTACTAAGGAGACTAATAGTTTAGTGC
>ENA-ORBV01011705-ORBV01011705.1-microbial-mat-metagenome-genome-assembly--contig:-NODE-11705-length-13710-cov-5.210225_pt1 | contig 13710 bp, 10 predicted proteins | sample MGYA00237777_ERZ505514 | MGnify/ENA primary metagenome ERZ505514 (study PRJEB26160, sample SAMN06269048) | microbial mat metagenome | isolation source: Oligotrophic lake microbial mat | place...
AGGGGGCGCAGGGCCCGCGCGTGGTGGTGGTGGGTGCCGGCGCCTTCGGCGGGTGGACGGCCCTTGAGCTGCAGCGGCTCGGCGCCAGGGTGACACTGGTGGACGCGTGGGGCCCGGGCCATACACGCGCCAGCTCCGGCGGCGAGACGCGAGTCATTCGCACCACGTACGGCACACGCGTCATCTATACCCGGATGGCCGCCAGAGCCCTGACACTCTGGCGCGAGTATGAAGCGCGCTGGCAGCGACAGTTCCTGACAAAGACAGGTGCCCTCTGGATGTTCGGTGCCGATGACAGCTTCGGCCGTGCGTCCGCGTCGGTGCTCAGGGCCGAGGGGCTCGCGGTGGAGGAACTCACGTCTGCTGACGCCGCGCGACGTTATCCGCAGATCAGCTTTGACGGCGTCCGCTCCGTGCTGTTCGAGGCAGATGCCGGCTCGTTGTTGGCGCGTCGATCGTGTGAACACGTCGTGGCGCAGTTTGTGGCTGCCGGTGGCGACTACCGGCTCGCGTCGGTGGTCTCACCGGCGACGGTCGACCGACCGCTGCAGTCCGTGCCTCTCGATGGCGGTGGTCGTCTTGACGCCGACGCATTTGTCTTCGCGTGCGGCCCCTGGCTCGGCCATCTGTTCCCTGATGTCATTGGCGCCCGTGTGACGCCGACACGACAGGAAGTGCACTATTTCGGGACGCCGGCCGGCGACGATCGATTCCTTGAGTCGCGTTTTCCGGTCTGGGTCGACTACGGCGATGCCCTGATCTACGGCATCCCCGGGAACGTGAATCGTGGATTCAAAGTCGCCAACGACGCGGCCGGACCGGTGTTTGATCCGACGCTGGGGTCGCGCGAGCCGTCGCCGGTGAGTGTGGCGTCGGCCCGGGCCTTTGTCGCGAGACGTTTCCCCCTGCTGAAGGATGCGCCGTACCTCGGGTCCGAGGTCTGCCAGTATGAGGCCTCACCAGACTCGCACTTCATCGTGGACACCCACCCGCGCGCGGCCAACACCTGGATTGTTGGCGGCGGCTCCGGCCACGGATTCAAGATGGGGCCGGCCATGGGAGAGCTGGTGGCCGCGCAGGTCCTTGGCCAGCGCGCCAAGGAGCCGACCTTCAGCCTCTCGCGTTTCAAGGAGAACCGGTCATGAGACAGACGGTACGTCGGATGCCTACGGGGCGTGTCTTCGCCATCGCCTGCGTCCTGTTCCTGGGCGCAGCGCCGTTGTGGTCGGCGTCGCAGGAGATCTCCGGAGACAGCGCGACACTGCGCGCATTGGAGGCTGAGTTCACGTCATCCCCATCATCGGGCGCTGCCGCGCGGCGCGGACCGATGGGCGATGGACTCACGGCCTCGCTGGAGGCTGCGCGTGAACAGTCAGCCTGGGCCGCGGGGTTTCTGAAGAAGCTGGGCGGAATCAATGCCGCGCGTTTGAGCCATGACGACTGGATCCTGCACGCGCTGATGACGTACGAAGCGGGCATCGCCGCCGAGGCCGATCGGTTTTTCTGGCAGGGGTTTGAGGTCACGCCGTACTCGTCGCCCCTGCGAACGATCGCTCCGCGGTTTGGGGCATTGCCGATCTCCACCGATGCCGAGCGCCTGGCGTATCTGGACGCCCTCCATCAGATTCCTGCCGCCATGGCCGCGTACGAGGCACGACTGCGCAGTCAGGCGGCACGTGGCATCATCGTGCCCGCGCCCGAACTTGATCTGGTCGTCCCATTTGTCCGGACACTGGTGGCCGACCCGGCATCGAGTGCGTTCGCGCTGGCGCCAGCCCGCCTTGCGTCACTACCCGCAGCCGTGCGTGAACCGTTCGAGTCGCGCGTGAGGACGACGCTGTCAGAGACGGTCGTGCCGTCGGTGGAGCGTCTCGCGGCGTTTCTGAACGGGCCGTATCGCGCGATGGCGCCCTCAACTGTTGGCTTGTCACAATACCCGGGCGGGCGCGATTACTACGCGCATCTCATCCGGCGCCACACGGGGATCGACGCCGCGCCAGAAGAAATTCACCGCATCGGCCTTGCCGAGGTCGCTCGCCTGAATGCCGAGCTGGACACGGTGCGGCGCGATGCCGGGTTCGTGGGATCGCTCGACGAGTTTCGCAAATACCTGAAGACTGATCGTCGGCTGTTTCCCGCGACCAGTGCGGAAATTGGCGAGACGATGATGGCGGCGATTCGCCGGATCGAACCCAAGGTCTCCGAGTTTTTTGTGACCCAACCTGCAGCGCCGTATGGGGTCCTTCGCCTTGACGCGTCGCTGGAGGCGTCGATGACGTACGGCTTCTATCAGTTGCCGTCGTCGGGCGAGCCGCGCGGCCTGTATCGCTTTAACGGTTCGAATCACGAGGAGCGATCGCTGCTGATGGCTGCGGCGACGATCTACCATGAACTCGTACCCGGCCATCATTTTCAGATGGGCCTGCGCGCCCAGAACACGGCGCTTCGGGGGCTTCGGCGGACCGCCATGTACTCGACATTCACGGAAGGCTGGGCCGAATATGCCTCTGACCTTGCGGGCGAGATGGGGATGTATGCGGACCCTCTCGCACGGGCCGGGCGCCTCGCCATGGATCTGTTTCTCTCGACGCGTCTCGTCGTGGATACCGGGATGAACGCGCTGGGCTGGTCGCGTGATCGCGCGATGGCGTTCATGCGCGAGCACACGCTGGAGTCGGAGCTCCAGATCTCCACTGAAACCTTGCGGTATTCAACCGACTTGCCGGGGCAGGCGCTGGCGTACAAGCTGGGCGCCCTCAAGATCCATGAATTGCGCCGCGTCGCGAACCAGAGGCTGGCAGACCGGTTCGACCTGCGCCGTTTCCACGAATATGTGCTCGCGTCCGGCTCGTTGCCGCTGGGCATCCTCGACGAACATCTCAAGTGCCTGGGCGGCGAGCGCCATCCGCTTGTGAAGTAGAGAAAGAGCGCTACGTGTCACCAAGGCGTTCGGTCGATCCCACGAGGCGCGTAATCGTCTCGACATAGCGCTGCGTTTCCTTGAACGGTGGGATGCCCTTGTACCGTGCCACATTGCCGGGACCGGCGTTGTAGCTGGCCAGCGCCAACGGCAGGTTGCCGTCATGATCTCGAAGCAGCCTGCTCAGATACCGGGAGCCCGCCATGATGTTCTGCCGCGGATCAAACGCGTCGGCCACGCCGAGTTCCTCAGCCAGGGCCGGCATCAGTTGCATCAGCCCCTGCGCGCCCGCACGTGAGACCGCGAGGGAATCGAACGCAGACTCCGTGCGAATCACGGCGCGGATGAGCGCGGTCGACAGTCCGTACCGGCGCGAGGCTTCTTCGATCAGTCGATCAAATTCGTGTTCCCCTGCCAGCCGAAACCGCGACGTCTTGGTGACCAGCCCGACGGGGGTTTTCTCGACCTGAATCAATTTGATCGGTGCTGAAGGAGGCACGGGAGGCGCGCCGGCATGCGGGGCGAAGAACGCCGCGCCGGCCAATAACACCGAGTGCACCTGCCGGCGGCGATGTTGTCGCTGCCGACGTGTGTGCGCATGGCGCGCATGGTGCGGCGGCGGGTGATGCGGTGTGGGTCGATCGCGACGCCTCATTGTGTTTGTCCCGTCCGTTGCGATGACACAGCACTACCGTCGACGCACTGAGACGATCTGCTGTCCTTCCACCTCACACGAGGCATGCACGGCCCCGGCCCTTGAGAAGCCGGTCACGAGAATGTGACCAGAGTCGGCGTCAGTAGAGCTCACACCGATGGCCACGACTCTCGCGTCGCGTAGGGTATCGGCCGCGCGAGTCAGGCAGGTGCGGATGATAGGAAACCCGATCTGCGTCCGGGGATCCGCTCCTCGTGCAGGTCGGCGGTCCGCGTAGGTGAATGTGACGCGGTCACCCTCACACTGGTACGAGAGGTTCCGCGAGCCCTCGGACTCGTCAACGGCGGTCCCGGAGATGCCACGGGTGTTGCCTGCGACCTGGGGCGGTTGCTCGAAGTTGAGCAGCACCCGCCCGGGCGCGACATCACTGACGGCATCCACCACATTCGAGTGGCAGACCAGGACGGACTCAGCCAACGCGCTGTCTCCACTCGCCAGCCCGCCGGCTTCGCGTTCCACGGTCGCCATGAACTCCGGAGATTCCACCATCTCTGTCAGGACGGCGGCGTACGCGCGCCTATCCAGCTGCGGCAGAAAAATGGACATCCCCGTGGGGTCGGGTGATCGACCGTGCAGTCCCTGATAGAACTGTTCCAGGACGTCGGCGGACCGCATACGGGCGGTGGTGTTGCGAAAGTCCTGACTGTTGACCACCGTGTTGACGGCGCGCTGCAGGTTACCGTTTTCGATTTGCTGCGCCGCCAGGGCGACGGCGGCACGGTCACCATCACGTCCCAAGGCAGTCCGGTACAATTGCTCTGCGACATATCGGGCTTCCGCGGTGGCGGTCACGGCCTGCTGCGCTTGACGAGATCGACCCAAAATCTGCTCGGCTTGGACCGACGAAGACAGTCCCGCGGCGAGAACCAGCGCTGCGACAGACCAAGACAGGAGACCACGGTAAATGCTCATGGCCTCACCGTAACAAGGTGCGGCTCGCGTCGCAGTGCCGAACTGCACAACGGCTGTCACGCGACCGATACCGATCACCCTCCTTGCTGGGGGCCGGGGCGCTCGTATAATCAGCCCATGGACGAGCACGCGCTGGCATCGCTTCCGGGCGGGGACCTGGTGCTCCGGGGACTGCACGACCTGCGCGCCGGGATCGAGTCGATCGAGGCCCTGCTCGTCCAGGTCGGAGCGACCAATCTTCGACTGCGCGGCCTCGATGTGCCGGTGTCGCAGGGCACGGACGCGCCCGAACACCGCCTGTACGCCCGTCTCCGGCAGCAGCACGGCAGTGCCGCGCACAGTCGTCACAACGCGCTGGTACGCCGCCTTGTGAGTTTTGAACGGGCGCTGCCATGCGTGCCCCGGTAGACGCCGCGCGACTGCGCGCGTTCATGCGTGCGGTGGCGCTGGCCGCGCGCGGCCCGCTCCAGGTGTATCTCGTCGGTGGCGCCACGGCGGTCGCCGAGGGGTGGCGGGACGCCACGATCGATATCGACGTGGCGTTCGGGCCGGACCACGACGCCGTGCTCAGAGCGATCCCGGCAATCAAGGAGGCGTTGGACGTGAACGTGGAACTGGCGTCGCCGGCGGACTTCATTCCCGTCAAGCCCGGCTGGCAGGATCGCAGTCCCTTCGTCGCGCAAGAGGGGGCGGTCACCTTTCGGCATTTCGATCTGTACGCGCAGGCGTTGGCCAAAATCGAGCGGGGCCACGAAATCGATCGCACCGATGTGACACAACTTCTCGCTCGCGGGCTGGTCGAGCGTGCCCGGCTGCTTGAGTATTTCGCTTCGATGGAGCCGGATCTCTATCGGTTCCCGGCCATCGATCCGGCGACATTTCGGCGCGCGGTGGAGACTGCGGTCGAAGACGGCGACCGCTGAACAGGGCGGAGATCATTGTTGTCGGGCAATTGTGTGTCCACCGCATTTGACGTCAACGTGATCCCTCAGGGAACGCCGGACAGCGCCGAGGGCATTGCGCTTGGCCGCCTGTCGCTCGCCAGGCAGTTCCACGGAGATCTCGAGGAGACGAGCAAAGGCGAAATGCTGACGTCTGGTCAGGAATCTGACGGTCGCGGTGGTGCCAGATTCGGGGATCGGTCAATTCGCCGGACTTATCGGCACCATGACCATCACCATCATCGACAAGAAACACCTCTACGAGTTCTCATATTCGCTGCCGGCGCGATAGACGTCGCCCCCCGCGGCACACGCACGAGAACCGAGACGCAGGGCGAGCTCATGAATCATGCTGCTGTTCAAGCCGACCGTTCGGGGCCGGTCGTCTCGGATTGGCGCTGGTTGACGATGAGGTCGCCGCGAATGTCGGCGGGGGACTAAAATACGGGGTGCATGTCACTGAACAGCTTTAAGACCCGCCAGACCCTGACCGTTGGGACCGAGACGCTGGATTATTACAGCCTGCCGGCCTTGGAGGCCGCCGGGTTCCCCGGTGTGGCCCGCCTGCCGTTTTCCCTCAAGATCCTGCTCGAGAATCTGCTGCGGCGCGAGGACAACGCGTTTGTGAAGGCGGAGGACATCCGCGCGCTGGCGTCGTGGGATCTCAAGAAGGGCGGCGAAACCGAACTGTCGTTCATGCCCGCCCGTGTGCTGCTGCAGGACTTCACTGGTGTGCCCTGTGTGGTCGATCTCGCGGCCATGCGCGACGGCATCGTCGGCCTGGGCGGTCGCCCCGAGCAGGTCAACCCCCTGCAACCGGTGGAACTGGTCATTGACCATTCCGTGCAGGTCGATCACTTCGGCCGCCCCGATGCGATGCAGCTCAACGCGGAGCTGGAATACTCCCGCAATCGCGAGCGGTACGTGTTTCTCCGCTGGGGCCAGGATGCCTTCGACAATTTCCGCGTGGTGCCGCCCGAGACGGGCATCGTGCACCAGGTCAACATCGAATACCTCGCACGTGTGGTGTGTCGCGATGTGAGCGGCGGCCGGCCGCTGGCATATCCAGACACTGTGTTTGGCACCGACTCCCACACGACGATGGTGAATGGACTGGGCGTGGTGGGATGGGGCGTCGGCGGCATCGAAGCCGAGGCGGCCATGCTTGGCCAGCCCAGCTCGATGTTGATTCCCCCGGTCATCGGATGCCGACTGTCTGGTCAACTGCGTGAAGGGGTGACGGCCACCGACCTCGTGCTGACAATCACCGAGGCCCTTCGCAAGAAGAAAGTCGTCGGCACCTTCGTCGAGTTCTTCGGCCCCGGGCTGAAGCACCTGACGATCGCGGATCGGGTGACCCTCGGCAACATGTGCCCGGAATACGGATCCACGGTGGCGATCTTCCCGATCGACGACATGACGCTGGACTATCTGCGCTTCACCGCGCGTGACGCCCATCAGGTCGAACTGGTCGAAGCGTACGCCAAGGCGCAGGGCCTCTTCCGCACCGACACCACCCCGGACGCGGACTACACCGACACGCTGGACGTCGATCTCGACGGCGTGGTGCCGAGTCTCGCCGGCCCTCGTCGTCCTCAGGACCGGGTGTCGCTGGATGCCGCCAAGACGTCGTTTGCTGCGGCGCTCGGCGAACTCAAAATGGGTGTGCATGCGACCCCGTCGACGGGCGCAGGGGCTGCCGCGGCCGTCGCGACGGCGACGCAACTGGAACACGGGTCCGTCGTCATTGCGGCGATTACGAGCTGCACAAACACGTCGAACCCCAGTGTGATGATTGCGGCCGGTCTGGTTGCCAAGAAGGCGCACGAACGTGGTCTGCAGCGTCAGCCGTGGGTCAAGACAAGTCTGGCGCCCGGGTCGAAGGTGGTCACCGAGTACCTCAACCGTGCGGGTCTGAGCGCGCATCTCGACGCGCTGGGCTTCAACCTGGTGGGGTACGGTTGCACGACGTGCATCGGCAACTCTGGTCCGCTCCCAGAGGATGTCTCCGCAGAAATCCGTGATCGCGGCCTCGTGGTGGCGTCGGTACTCTCGGGCAACCGCAACTTCGAGGGCCGCATCCAGCAGGATGTGCGCGCCAACTACCTCGCGTCGCCACCACTGGTCGTCGCCTACGCGATCGCCGGCACGATGAACATCGACCTGACGACCGAGCCTCTCGGGGTCGACCAGCACGGCGGACCCGTGTATCTGCGCGACATCTGGCCGACGCAGCAGGAGATTCAGCAGACGATGCTGGGCGCGTTGTCAGCGGAGATGTTCCGTGAGCAGTATGCCAAGGTGTTTGAGGGTGACGTGCGCTGGCAAACCCTGCCAGTCCCCACCGGCGATCGCTTTGCCTGGGAACCCGACTCCACCTACATCCGTCGTCCGCCATTTCTCGAGAACTTGACGGCAGAACCTGGGGCGCCGACCGAGATCGCGGGCGCACGCGCGCTCGCGCTGCTCGGCGATTCGATCACGACGGACCACATCTCTCCGGCCGGCTCGATCAAGAAGGACAGTCCTGCGGGTGCGTACCTGATGGCGCAGGGCGTGGATCCGAAGGACTTCAACTCTTACGGGGCGCGTCGCGGAAATCATGAAGTGATGATGCGCGGCACGTTTGCGAATGTGCGCCTGAAGAACCAACTCGCGCCCGGCACCGAAGGCGGATGGACAACGTTCCTGACGTCACCGGAACCGGCGGTCATGTCGATCTTTGATGCGTCCGAACGGTACCGTGCCGCCGGCGTGCCACTGGTCGTGCTTGCGGGCAAGGAGTACGGGTCTGGTTCCTCGCGTGACTGGGCGGCCAAGGGCACGATGTTGCTCGGCGTGAAGGCGGTCGTCGCCGAGAGCTACGAGCGCATTCACCGCAGCAACCTGGTGAACATGGGTGTCTTGCCGTTGGAGTTCCGCAACGGCGAAACCCCAGCAAGCCTCGGGCTGACCGGGAACGAGACATTTGATTTGATCGGCTCCGGCGCCGCGCTCTCCTCACGCGGCACCGTCACCGTGCGTGCAACGGCGCCCGATGGCACCGACACGGAGTTTGTGGCGCTGGTGCGGATTGATACGCCGGAGGAACTGGTCGCCTTCCGGCACGGGGGCATCCTGCCGTACGTGCTGCGACGACTGGCGCTACGCAAGTAGCAAGTGACTACCGGTGCCGCCATTAAAGCCCGTGCGAAGGAGTGCGGGTTTGATCTGTGCGGCATTGCGCGGGCCGACCGGCATCCCAAGCTCGCGAAACTCGCGGAGTGGGTCGCGCAGGGGCGAGCCGGTGAGATGACGTACCTCGCCGAGTCGCTCGACGAACGGAGCGACGTCAGGCGCACGCTCTTCTCGGCGCGGTCAGTCATCTCCGTCGCGGTCGTCTACAACACCGAGTCCGCGATGGAGGCGCAGTCACCCTCACCTGACGAGGTCGTCGTCGCGCGGTATGCCCGTGGTGATGACTATCACGCCGTATTGCGCACGCGGCTTCGCGAGTTGGTGCGATGGTTGGCGGATGTCTCGGGCCCCGGCCTTGAAGCGGTCACGTGTGTGGACGATGGCCCCGTGCAGGAGCGTGTCTATGCGGAGGCTGCGGGACTCGGGTGGATTGGGAAAAACACCTGCGTGATCAATCCGACGCTCGGGTCGTGGCTGTTTCTCGGCGAAATCATCACCAACCTGGACTTGGAGCCGGACCTTCCAGGTGTCGATCAATGCGGCACGTGTACACGCTGTCTTGACGCCTGCCCGACGGGCGCGATTGTGGCGCCCTACGAACTGGACGCCACTCGGTGTGTCTCCTACCTGACCATCGAGGTGCGTGGCGCCGTTGATGAGGACTGGCGGGACGGGTTGTCGTCGCGCATCTTTGGGTGCGACATCTGTCAGGACGTCTGTCCCTGGAATCGCAAGGCTGCCATCAGCGACGATCCGGCGTGGCAGCCGCGGGAGGACCTGCCGCGACTGCGGCTCATTGATGCGTGCCGGCTGACTGACGATGGGTGGATTGCCCGGTTGAAGGGCAGTGCCATGAAACGCGCAGGCATTCATCGGCTGCGGCGTTCGATGGCGTACGCGACCAGCGCCCTGCCGGCCACCGAGCGCATCGAGGCATTGGACGCGCTGCAACAGCACTCGTCGGCCGAGGTGCCCGTGGTCAGCGATGCGATCCGGTGGGCGCGGTCGCGTTAGAATTCCTGTATGACTCTCGCACCCGCGCTGCTTATCTCGATGCCGCAACTGACCGACCCGAACTTCGCGCGGACCGTGGTGCTGTTGTGTGAGCACGGCCCCGAGGGGGCGCTGGGGCTGGTGGTGAATCGGACGGCCGAAGTCGGCGCGGCCGAGGCCGTCGAGTTTGAGCCACCCCTGGAAACACCGAACCAGATTCCGCTGTACCTGGGAGGTCCGGTCGAGCCCGAGCGCGGCTGGATCCTGACGACCCAGAAGCCCGACGTCGAACACAAGGATTTAGGCGGTGGGCTCTATCTTGCGGCGTCTCCGGAATTGCTGCGGGAAACACTCGAGTCCTCGTCGTTGCCGCGCAGGACGATGGTGCTGGCCGGATATGCGGGATGGTCAGCGGGGCAGCTCGACGCGGAGTTGTCGGAGTCGGCCTGGCTCATCGCGCCACTCGAACTGGATTTGATCTTCGAGATTCCTCCCGCGGCGTCCTGGGAGATGGCCATTCGCCGCATGGGCGCGGACCCCGCGCTGCTCCAGATGGGGCACGGGGTCCACTGACTGGGTTCAAGGTTCAGGGTTACTTCGTGATGATGCCTGAGAGGAACTGAAGGGCGCGGGGGTCGCGCGATTGACCGAGACCCTGCATGGCTTCGCGGCGGATGGCGGTGTGAAACGGCGATGGTGAGGTGACCGACGCCATGTCGATCAGGGTGGCGACGGCGCTGGCGTCGCGGTGCAAGGCAATGCCGCGGACGGCGGCGGAAGAAATGCTCGACCGCACATCCACGTCCATTCGTTCATTGAGCGCGAGCTGCTTCAGGAATGCCACTGAGTCCGCGCCGTTGACTCCCGTCAGCCACCTGACTTCGCGGCCCCCAGCGTCCACGGGACAGTCGTTCGACAACAGGCGCATGCGCTCGATGCGTTTGTCGACGAGTCGCACAAAGACCGTCAGCGACGTGCCGGCTTCAAGCTGCACCGGTCCACTGGGAGCGGGGAAGTCGGGCGCCTTTCGCGTGGCGTTCGACACAGTCGGGTCCGACGGTTCCATCGTGCAGCCCCGCACGGCATTGACCATGCCGTCGTTGTAGTACGTGCAGCACAGCCCCCGTTCGCCGTCGATCATCGGGACCTGCCACGCCACCCACTGGGGCGTCGTGGTGGCCTGGGCCGTGAGCGCGGCCACGTCGCGTGAGAGCGACGTGACCGCACGGGATTCCACCCGGCCGTTTTGTATCTGCGGCGTCTGGGCGATCGCACCCACCACCGCAACGAGAATCACAAGGACCTGGCTTGATTTCGTCATGCGTGAACCCCTGGACTACTTCAGAATCTCCGCCATGTAATCCATGGCGACCTTGTTGCGGGTCATGCCCGACAGACGCTGGACGATTTCGCGCTTCATCGAGAGGTCGCTTTCCTTGCGAGCGAGGGCGACCAGCGCCTCACCGTTCTGCTGACCGGAGAGGGCCGAAATGATGGCCTTTTTGTTGTCGGCGTCGGTCTCGCGGCCATACAGCTCCGACAAGATGGCGCCGGACTTGTCGGCGCGCATGTTGCCGAGGCTGCGGATGGCGCGGCGTCGTACGTCGGCATCCTTCTCCGAGCGGACCACATCCATCAGTCGCTCCGAGGAACCGAGCGACCCGAGGCGCGACAGGATGCTCATGCGCAGTTCCTTGTCCGCTTCCTTCTGGTAGATGGCCCACAGGGCATCTGCGGCGCCGGGATCGTTCATGCGGTTGAGCGCCGTCGTGCGCAGCGCCATGTCGGCGCTGCCGGAGACCACCGTCGCGAGGTGATTCACCTCGCCCATCGTGCCCCACGCGCTGATCACCGCACGTTTGATCTCGGGATCCGAGGTTGCGTCATAAATCTCCTTGAGCTCGGCGCTGGTGACTCGCGCCCGGCCGCGGGTCGAGAGGTACTGAATCGCCGACCGCTGCAGATCAGGATTGCCTCCGCCCTTCGCCAGGCTCATGAGGATCTCCCTGGCGCGCGGCTGACTGCTCTGCGCGAGCACAAACAACGCGCGGGTCTTGAGCTGCAGCGAGTTCGCGCCGCCATTGAGCACACCTTCCAGCAGCGGTAGCGCCTGCTCCGGATCGGTGTGCACCAGCGCGTTGATGGCGAGCAACTTGATCTCCTCGTCATCGGAGGCTTCCGGCCGCGGCGGCTGGCCATTGGAGGCACGGATGGTCGTCTCCAGCGCGCTGGCATCCTTCAGGTACCGGCTCTGCGAATGGTTCTTGCGCAGATCCGCCAGCGTGGTCGAGGCTTCGTTCCCTCGGCCGATCCGGTAGAGCGCGTAGGCCTTGTGATACAACGCGCCGTCGGCGCGTGACCCCTTGGCCGTCACCACCTGGTCAAAGCGGGCGATGGCCTTTTCGTAGTCGCGGCGCGACATCATTTGCAGGCCCGCTTCGTAGGCGCCGTTGGCACCGCTCGACGTGCCAAAGACGTTCTGGAATTCGCTGAACGCCACGCGGTTGGCTTCCAGCGCGTACCGGCTGTCCTCGAGGACCTGGCGACTCATTGCGCGCGCCTGCTCGGCGTGAATCACCTGGATGTCCGCAGGAAAACCTGGCGGCGGCACAGGGGGCACGGGAAACGTCTGCGCCATCGCAGAGGCCGGAATCACGAGTACGGCGGCAGTCAGCATCAGTGTGATCATGGTCGGCGTTTTTTTCATAGGTCTCCCTCACTCACGGTCGCAATGGCCTGTTGCCGTTTGCGGACTTCGTCGGTCACGACACGCACCTTGAAGAGCAGGTCGTCGTCGGTGATGCGGGTCCGCAGGGCGTCCAGGTCGTTCGGTTTCAGTTCTCGTGGCCCGCGAGCAAGCTCGACGAGCACGCGTTCAAGGTCTTCGAGCATCGAGGCCAGTTCGGTGTAGCCCGTGTGCGTGGCGGTCTGTCGATACAACCGGCTTGAGAGGAGCAGGTCATCGGCCGCTGCGGGTTCAAATCCCGGCTGGTCCGTGTTCATCAACTCCACGAGCAACAACTCACTGCGCTCGAGGTGTTCATCCATGGCGACCAGCAGCGCACGTTCGGGCTGCGTGGAGGCACTGGTGTCGTGTGTGCCCGGCGTGGGGACATCCGCACCCGGCATCATCTGTGTGCCGATGACCACCGCGATGACTACCGCCGCCAGCGACGCCGCCGGCATCCAGAATCGTGGCGCCCACCATCGCGTGACCGGCTGCATGTGGCCAATCTCGTGCTGGACCTTGGCCCACATGACACGCTCGAAGTCCGCAGGTGGCTCAGGAATCCCTGCGGCGTCCACCGCGGCGAGTGACCCCTTGATCTCCTGCCACACCGGTCGGCAGTCCGCGCACGTCTCGACATGGGCGGTCAGGCGCTGTTCGTCGTCCGGGGTGGCGTCGCCGTAAAACAACAGGACAAGTTCGTCCTCTGTTGGATGCTCTCGTTCGTGTGTGTTCATTCCGTCGTCCTCATCAGTCCCCGCATGGCCACGCGCATTTTTTTCACCGCTCGAAAGATCGAATGCTTGGTGGCGTTGGTCTTCATCCCGAGGGTGCTGCCGATTTCTTCAATCGAACACCCGTGGTAGTGCCGCATCAAAAACGCGGCCCGTTCTTTTTCAGACAAATCACCGAGCGCGACCTGCATGCGTTCGCCGATTTGTCCCGCGTAGACCAGATCGTCCATGGTCGGTCCGGTCGCTGCGGGGGCGAGTCGTTCCAGCACGTCTGCTTCCGTGGCCGTTTCCCGGCGGGGGCGGGAGCGGAGGAAGTCCACCGCGCAGTTGAACGCGATGCGATAGAGCCAGGTGGAGACGTTGGACCGCGCTTCGAACCGGCTCAACTGCCGGAAGGCGCGGATGAAGGTCTCCTGGACGACGTCTTCGGCGTCTTCGGCTTTGCCGGTCATACGGTAGGCCAGGCGATACAGGCTGCGGGAGTGCCGGTCGACCAGCACCTTGAACGCGTCCTGATTGCCGCTCCTGGCCTCCGCTACAGCGGCCGCGTCGTCCAACGTCATCTGCTTAAGTTTGGACGGGGGCGGGGG
>ENA-ORBV01011706-ORBV01011706.1-microbial-mat-metagenome-genome-assembly--contig:-NODE-11706-length-13709-cov-13.899281_pt1 | contig 13709 bp, 11 predicted proteins | sample MGYA00237777_ERZ505514 | MGnify/ENA primary metagenome ERZ505514 (study PRJEB26160, sample SAMN06269048) | microbial mat metagenome | isolation source: Oligotrophic lake microbial mat | place...
CGAACAATCAACCACGGCGATCGTGGCGTATCACCCAGCCGCTAGTTACTTTAGTGCGTGATGGAAAGGGGCGATCGCAACTGCGTCTGCACCTGCCCTCCAATGGACGCTTACGAGGGCTAGATCGTTGTTGAAGCGTTATCCAGCTTGAGCCAGTCCACCAACTTCCCATACTGGCTCATCCATCCAACGGACTTCTCACGCCTTGCCCACCCCGATTCAACACATGCGTGTAAATCATCGTGGTTTTCACATCTTTGTGCCCCAACAACTCTTGCACCGTGCGGATGTCATACCCATTCTGTAACAGGTGCGTAGCAAAGCAATGCCGAAAGGTGTGGCAACTCACCCGTTTTTCAAGGCAGGCAGCTCGCACTGCCTGCTTCAACGCCCGCTGTAAGCCTGTTTCATGCAAATGGTGCCGACGCACAATGCCGCTACGTGGATCTTTGGAAAACCGTTCAGCGGGAAACACAAACTGCCAAACCCAGTCACGCTCAGCATGACCATATTTGCGCTCTAACGCAAACGGCAGATACACTGAGCCGTAGCCCCGGTCTAGATCCTGCTGCCATAGCCGCTTGACCTGCTGCAAATGTGTCTGCAAAGGTGTGACTAGGCTAACAGGCAACATCGTCACGCGGTTTTCTCGCCCTTTGGCATCCCGGACGGCAATCTGATGTTGGGCAAAGTCAATATCTTTGACGCGCAATTGCAAACTTTCGGTTAGGCGCAAGCCACTGCCATACAATACCTGCACCAGCAGTTGATAGACCCCTGAAAGGCTGGAGACTACTGCCAACACTTCTTCCTTAGTGAGTACGGTTGGTAGATAGCTAGAACGCTTTGCTCTCAGAGCGTCGATCGTCCCTTCAAGCTCTTGCTTGAGCACCGTGCGATACAAAAACAGTAACGCACTTAATGCCTGGTTTTGGGTGGACGCTGCCACTTGCTCATCGATCGCCAGGTGGCTTAAGAACGCGGTGATTTCGGCAGTGCCCATGTCTTTGGGATGCCGTTTGTGATGAAACAAAATAAAGCGGCGAATCCAGGCAACATAGCTTTCTTCAGTGCGGTAAGAATAATGCTTGATCCGAATCGCCTCTCGGACTTGATCGAGCAGCTTTTGAGGACGTGATTCCATAGGAGGTCGATGCAAATAAGTACTGATGTATTAAAAGCTACCTCAAGTCGCTAATGATCTCACTGGAAGAAATACGGAAATTTTTGCCTGCTGGCTCTGTTCAAGGCTAATATGCAGATAATTCGCAGTCTAAAACCCCAAAAGAGGCGCTTAGACTGCGAGGTGTCTGCCTAATCAGCTAAAGGAGGGTAAATAGACTGCAAGTGTCTGTCTAAACACCCTAATTGAGCTAGATAGACAGACGGAGTATGTCTAATCAATAGTTAGATCGCTCAAGTTGTCTGCTGAGACGTAGTTTCGAGGCTATATGTTGATGCTCAAAATTGGATTATGGTTATCGATTGCGTTATGGGCTTAGATAAATGACACAGGTTATCAATCAACATTACGTTCCTCAGTCTTATCTAAAGAACTTCAGCTCTGACAGGAGTCAAGTTTTCGTTTTCGATAAGTTCAAACAAAGAAGTTTTGTTAGCAATGTCAGAAATGTTGCGAGTGAACGCACATTTTATGATTTTCCTCAGAGTGAAACTCAACCTCAAAATATCCAAATAATTGAACAATTTTTTTCTGAATTGGAAGGAAGGCAAAATAGGTTTTTACGCCACCTCCACAGAAAAATTAGTAAAGTCTTTGACTTAAGACTTAATGCTGAAAAAGTGGGTAAGGTTTATACAGCACCTATACTTACACAAGATCAAAAACGGGATTTGGCTTGTGTAGCTGCTGTTCAATTTCTTAGAACAAAAGAGTTTAGAAAATTTCTAGTTGAGATGCGTCAGGCAACAGAACCTCTGGCAAATCATATGCTAGAAAGTGAGATTCTTGAACGAATCAACCAATTCGAGTCCTTAAATTCTATTCAATTAGATGAAGATACATCCGATTCTCTTAAATCTCTAATTCTTAATGAATGCAATTCAACTTTGTCTCGTGTGTATGATGATGGCTTGGCTGTAGTACACGCTAAAGCTATTTTTGAATATTATGAACAGATTCTAAATATTTTTCATAATCACATTTGGATTATTGGTGTAAATGATATGGATCAGCCATTATTTACCTCGGATCATCCTGTTGTTCGACGCCCTCATCTATCTTCTAATGGTCTGGCATCTGAGGGAATTGAAATTGCTTTCCCTCTTAACAGTAAGTCACTTCTAATTATGAGAGAGAAACAGTATTTTCATAAATACAAAGACAAAGAAAGTAAGCTTTTCCCACTCACTTTGGAGGATATTGAACATTACAATATGTTGCAAGTCTATGACAGCAACCGTTTTGTCTTTTGTGCTGAGGATAAATTTGATGTAGTCAAATCCATTTGCCAAGAACATCCAGAAGTTTGCTCAGAAGATAGAAGTAGGGTTCAAGTTAGAGTTTCTAACCCAACATCTGATGGGCAAGACGACAGATTTTAGTATCCATCGCAGTCTAACAACGCCCATGCACTCCGACCACTGAGAGGCTATCTATTGGGAGCGAGAGGATATCTGCGGCGGGTGATGGGCAACGTTATACGGCATTCCAGACTCAGTTTAAATCTTTTAAATCATGTCAAACATTCCTTTTCCTCAGTATCCTGTTCCTCGCCTAAGTAGCGAGGATATAATTGCATACTTAACCCCATATTTGGAAAAAGGATGGGAGATATATAAGGGAAACCAAGAGAACCAATTTATTGTTCGTATTTTAGATAACCTAAAGCTTTTTATTGAGCTTCGAGATTGCAAATGGCGTGTCTCTACGGGGTTGGATGTTGATCAATCTATAGCAATTTGGGCTTATCCTGAAAACTTAGTTGAACTCGATACCGCAATAAGACATGGGGTATCACTAGCTTCTGGTGGAAGTCCTAGTGGCACACGAATTGAATGGGCTTCTTTACCAATAACTTTAAGACTTAATCAGCAAGAACCTGCATCAAATCTTGCCAAATTAGTTGCTCTTGTTGGTAGCTCTACCATTGAAGCGGTATTTGATGCATACCTTGACAATAAAGGTTTACAAACAATTCTGAATATGGTTACTTTAGGGATAAAAATCTCAACAACCATTCGTATGATAACTTCAACAAACATAGTGCAGCCTCCTAGAGGAACACCCCGTATGACGACTTCATATGTCCAAAGTTGGATAGATCAACTAGGTTGTAGTGGTGCTGAAATTCGTCATAATGCATATTCAGGGCATCAACGGCGCTTCATACTTTTGAGTGGAAGTCAGAGTCTGATTGTAGGACCGTCCTTAAATAATTTGTCAGTGAACGAAGCTTCACATCTGGAAGCTGATACGGCTGATATATCCTTTTTTAATAGTGAGTGGTCATCTGCACAGCAATTAAGTGTTTAAGATTTCAAAATGCTATAGCTTTCGTCGGTACCGTATAACAACACGATGGAGCGGACAATAGATAGTCTTTTTGTCTGTCATCTATCAATTTGTTGCCGCTCATCTTAGCCGTTACAGCACTTTGCTGATTCAGGCTATTCTGATTTGCCTAGCTTATTTATTTTCCGTTCCTTAGCTGATCTATTGTAATCAGAATCAAATTTATGGCAACCAACGCGGATGAGAACCGTACAAGTTTAGCGGTTCAGCTTGTCTAGATGTTTGGAAATCTGTTAGAGATAGTAGTTCAAGGTGGGGAGTTCCTTTCTTCTTGGTTCTTGATGGTCGATCTAGTTCCGAGTTTTGATTGGGACTTGCAGCCGTATCAGGATCTGGATCAAAACGATCGAATAGTAAGGCTGAGCCATCATTCGCTAGGTCTATTTGGATATTTCTTTGCCCAGGCAGTTCTACTAAGCGCGTGAGTTTTGCCGTTTCGATCTCGATCAACAATCATCATGGGATGCAACCTTCAATCAATTAATCCCTTATTTTTACGCTTTTCTACACCTTCTACCATCAACGCGAATAATTCATGACACTAACGATTTGGAGATGATATGATAAAAAAGGAGCAACAACCAATACCAATTGGAGCTAATGATTAATATGCTGTTATCTCATGATAATAACCCCGCAATTACCCGAACAGAGCGCGGTCTAACAATTTCTGGTACAAGGATAACCCTTTATCAGATAATGGACTATATTCACGCAAGTTATCCGCGTCATTTAATCCGTCATCAATTCTATCTAACTGATGAGCAGTTTGACGCAGCCATCGCTTATATTGACGCTCACTACGGAGAAGTAGAATCAGAGTATCAAATAGTCTTGCAGCAGGCAGAGGAAATTCGTCAATATTGGGAAGAACGTAACAGGGAACGTATTGCCTCTATTTCTAAGTTGCCACCTAAGCCTGAGTATGAATTAGCTTGGAAAAAACTGCAAGCACGTAAAGCCAAAAGAGCAGCAATAAGCCAGTGAATTTTCTCATCGATCATAATATTGAAGGGCAATCACTCATCCTTTTCGGAAGCATTATCTCCGAAGGATGGCTAGACACTTTGGCAATTCGCTTTATTTCCTTTGATGAAGTGCAGTTACCAATAACTAGCAGTGATAGGGTAGTTTGGAGATTTGCTCAAGATAATCAGATGATTTTACTAACAGCTAATCGCAGTATGAAAGGTGAAGATTCTTTAGAGCAAGTTCTTCGAGGAGAATGTTTACCAACTTCTTTCCCTGTTATTACTCTTGCAAATGTTGATCGGATTGTTGAAAGAGAATATCGGGAACAATGCGTCGATTGTTTGATTGATATTGTATTGTACATTGAGAATTATCTCGGAGTGAGTCGTCTATTCATCCCTTAGTCTATGTCTAACAATGCGTTGGAGCCGACCTTGCAAGAGCGATCTTCTAGAAGCAAAGTTTGACTGTAGCGGCTCAACTTTACCGTTAGATTGCAAAGACAAGAAAATCGATATCATGGTCTGGATTAAACTACAACAACGGATAGAACAAACTGCCAAGAAGAATTACGATCGCAAGCTGATGGCGTAGAGATTGGCATAGATTCCCTGTTGCTGTACCAGCTCAGCGTGAGTTCCGCGTTCCACGATTTGCCCCTGCTGCACTACCAACACCTGATCGGCTTGCGTCACGGTGCTAAGGCGATGGGCAATTACAAAGCTAGTGCGATCGACTAGGAGCTTGTCGATCGCTTGCTGCACTAAAATCTCGGTGCGCGTATCGATACTGCTGGTCGCCTCATCCAAGATTAAGATGCGCGGATCGACTAAAACGGCACGGGCAATGCTGATTAACTGTCGTTGTCCTTGACTGAGATTAGCTCCCCGCTCACCCAGCAAAGTGGCATATCCTTGTGGTAACTGCACGATAAAATCATGTACATTCGCAACTTGGGCGGCAGCTTCTATTTCTACCTGAGTGGCAGTCGATCGACCAAAAGCAATATTCTCAGCCACCGTTCCACTGAATAAAATATTTTCTTGTAGCACCAAGCCAAGCTGTCGTCGTAAACTCGCTTGAGTCACACTACGGATGTCTATCCCATCGATTTTTACCGTACCTGCTGTGACATCATAAAACCGCAAAATCAAATTGATAATTGTACTTTTACCTGCGCCTGTCGCTCCCACTAGGGCGATCATCTGACCTGCTTTTGCCGTTAGTGAGATATCTTTAAGTACAGGCTGGTCGGGATTATAGCCAAACGTTACCTGTTCAAACCTCACCTCGCCTTGAATCGGCGGCATCTCGATCGAATTGATATCGTCATCCAATTGTACAGGCTGATCGAGTAATTTAAAAATCCGCTCCGCCCCTGCCAAAGCTGACTGTGCTTGGGTATAGAACTGACTCAGGATTTGAATTGGTCGAAAAAACTGCTGCACATAGAGCAAAAAAGCGGTGACAGTTCCCACAGTTGCGGCTCCTGTCACAGCGAGATAACCACCATAGGCAAGCACTGCTGCCGTTGCTAAAGTATTGAGCAGATCGATCGAAGGTAAAAAAGCTGCGGTAATCGCCACGGCCTGCACGTTAGCATCACGATTAGCGGCATTCAAAACCATAAATTCCTGAATATTCGTAGGAACTCGATCGAATGCTTGAGCTTCACGTACACCGCCAATATCTTCTTCCAATTTCGTTGACATCTCACCAATCGTCTGACGAGTTACCCGAAATTTCACCCTTGCCCACCGCGCAAATAGTCCAGTCGTAATCAGCATTAACGGTACGATCAGATTACTCACCAGCCCCAGTTGGAGATTGATCGACAGCATGGCAATAATAATTCCCAGCAGCGTAAAGAAGTTGCCCAACATCTGCGCCACCGTCTGTCCAAAGGCCTGATTGATCGTACTGACATCATTGATCAGCCGACTCATCAAATCCCCAACTTCGCTTCGATCGAAGAAGCTCACAGGTAAGGACTGAATCTTGACAAAAATATCCTGACGCAGTTGTGCCAATGTGCGTTGCATCACTGAGCCAACGCGATAGATCTGCTCTCGGATCGCAATCACACCACTGATATAAATTGCTGCTAGTAATCCCAACATCCACAGTAATCCATTCAGGTTCCCCGCCCGAATCAGATTGTCGATCGACCATCCAATCAAAAATGGCCCAATCGCTTGAGTCGCTGCGCCAAATAGCACAAATCCCAGTGCAATCGCCATTTCAGCGTGATAGGGCTTAAAGTACTGGAATAGTCGCACTAGAGTTGGCAGTTGCTGCACTGCGGTTTGCTCTGTAACGACGATTGGTGCAACTCCTCTCATGTTGTCCTCTCCACTACTTTTGCGATCCCAGAAATAGAATCCATGAGCCTGTATAATCAGCGATCGATCTTCTGCAAGGTTACTGCCACTATAACGCAGGTTAGTGACACGGGAAATCGCAGTCAGGGCAAACGCAACAAAATCACCAAGCTCACATTGTCGAAGATCATACTCTGCTTGAGAAATTTATCTGAAAAGATTAAGGCGGTAAGACTAGAGAATTGTTAAGGGGTCGATGTCGATCGAAACTCTGACGATTTTTGGATCGACTTGCGATCGAAGATCTTCTAGCTGCGGTAACTGGGGTAATAATTCGGGTGAGAATTTCAGCATAATCTGCCAGCGAAACCGATTGCTCACCCTCGCGATCAGAGCAGGCACTGGCCCTAGGATTTCCCATTCGATCGATCGGGATTGAAGATAATTGGTGAGTTGATTTGCGGCCCGTTCGACTTCGATCGATTGTTCACTGCTGAGATGAATCAATGCCATTTGCCCTGCGGGTGGATAGTTGAGTGCCTGACGCTGAGCTAGTTCTACTTGCATAAATTCGTCAAAATTATAGTCTTTTACGGCTTCGATTACAGGATGCTCAGGCGTGTAAGTTTGGATGATCACTTCGCCAGGATCATCACCCCGTCCCGCTCGTCCTGCAACTTGGGTCAGAGTTTGGAAAGCGCGTTCGCCCGATCGATAATCCGAAAAATTTAACAGCCCATCCGCCGAAACTACTCCCACCAGAGTTACCTGCGGAATATCCAATCCTTTGGTCAACATCTGCGTTCCTACCAGTAAATCCGCTTCACCCGCCTGAAATCTCTCAATTAGTTGGCGATGCTGGTCTTTGTTGCGCGTGGTATCGCTATCAAACCGAATCATCCTCACTGCTGGGAACAGGTCAGAAATTTCCTGCTCGACCCGCTGTGTACCACTGCCAAAATGTTTGAAGTAAGTCGAACCACAAGCTGGACAATTAGCAGGTTTGATCTGAGTGAAATTGCAATAGTGACAACGCAAATCTCCTGCATTTATTCTGGCGGAGTGAATGGGAGAAGCATGATGTGAAGCTTGAATTGGGATATTGGCAGTAGGATTGTGAAATGCCAAAGAGACATCGCAATTAGGGCAATTCATCACATAGCCACAACTGCGACATGAGACAAATGTACTAAATCCGCGTCGATGGATAAATAATATTCCCTGCTTTTGCTGCTCCAACATCCGTTCGATCGAATCTTGTAACTGTCTGCTAAAGATCGATCGATGACCTGCCGCTAGTTCCAATCTCATATCGACGATCGAGATCGGTGGCATTGGTTTGTTCCCAATCCGATTTGGCAAAGTGATGTATTGAGAGGTTGGGATACGATCTTGCCTTCCCACCGCCCCCTCTATCGCATAGAGCATTTCCGCCGATGGAGTTGCCGATCCTAAAATTAGTGGACATGATTCCAGCTTCGATCGCCATTGCGCCACGGTTCTGGCATGGTAGCAGGGCTGCGGCTGGTCTTGTTTAAAACTAGGGTCGTGTTCCTCATCCAGCACGATCAGACCCAGATTCGATAATGGTGCAAACACAGCAGAGCGCGTACCAACAACTACTTGCGGCGTATCGGTCAGCATTTGTCGCCAAGTGTCAAACCGTTCACCTTCCGAGAGTTTGCTGTGATAGACGTTGACTCTGGCATCGCCAAACCGCGCCCGAAATCGATCGGTAAGCTGTGGCGTGAGTCCAATCTCTGGAACCAAAACCAGAGCGGATTTACCCTGCGCCAAAACCACAGCGATCGACTGTAAATACACCTCAGTTTTACCCGAACCCGTCACGCCATGTAGGAGTAGCTCTAGATTTGGCGGCGCGAGCGTCTGGATTTTCGCCACCGCCGCTTGTTGGGCAGATGTCAGTTGTTTTGGTCGATCGGATGCGACAAAATGCGCTTTACCGCCTAGACGGAGATACTCGCGCTTGTCGATCGAAATACAACCCTTCGCTGCCAGAGTTTGTAATGTCGGATAAGTGGTTTTCGCTTGCTCGATTAATTTCGATCGAATACACTCTCCACCCAGCCTTTGTAAGATTGTAAGAATTTCGCGCTGCCTTGCGGTCAGATCATCAATAATCTCTAGCAACACCACGACATCTTCATACTTGGGTTGCGGTGGTGGCGGGATTTCTAGCACGGTTGAGATACATCCCATTTGCATCAGCGATCGCAATCCACTCGCGGCTAAACGCGGCAATTTTTGATAGAGATAGCGACGACTTACACTACCAGTTCGATCGACATGAGCCTGAAGAAATTCCCACACAGCCTGAGCCGCAGCAGAGAGGGAAGATGAGACTTCTCGATCGATCCTAATTCGATAACTCGACTGATCCATCAACCTTGGTGGTAGAGCTGCCTTGACCGTTTGCATGATCGGGGTGCGGTAGTAGTCCGCCGTGCGAGTCAGCAGTTGCCAAAAGTGTGGCGGAAAGATGCCCGTACTGACCACAGCATAAACTTCGCGAATTTCGCCCTCAAAGTTGGATTCTGTGGGTATCTCCAAGGCGATCGCCCCGACATATCGATCGCCAAATGGCACGGTCAAAATGTCTCCCACCATGACGTTCATGCCGTCAGGGATGGCATAAGTCAACATCCCATCCATCCCAGGACAGTCAACCAGAACTTGAACTAATTTCTGCTCTGTCAACCTCAAATCCTCCTGTGTATCTCGAACATAGCTTAGAAACGGATCGATTGTCCTGTACTTTGCTCTTCTTTTCCATGAATCGCCCTAAAAGTTTAATGGAAAATTAAATCAGATCGTATAATGGCGAGAGGTACAACAAAAAACAGTTATGCCAGTCGTATTTCAATTTAACCCGCAAAAAACAATTGAATCCGCAGCAATGTTTCTAAAGCTGCATGGTAAGCCCATGAAATATTTAGGCTTACTTAAGATGCTTTACATTGCCGATCGCATAGCCCTAGACCATATGGAACAGCCAATTACAGGAGATAGTTCTTTCTCTCTGGACTATGGCCCTGTTCTTAGTGGTGTTTATGACCTGATCGAAGGAAAGCCTGTTTATGATGCTTTACCCCTGTGGAAAAAGTTTATTTCAAGTGATACGGACTATAACGTTTCCCTACTAGCCGATCCTAGTAATGCCCATCTCTGTGAAGAAGAAGAAGAAATAATTCAAACAGTCTATAGAACATTTGGGCATATTGACCCGTTTCTTGTGGCTGAATGGACACACGATCTGCCTGAGTGGAAAGATCCTCACGGCTCATGTATTCCGATCATTGTTGATGATGTTCTCAGGTATATGAATAGAACTGCTGAGGACATTGCAGCAATTAACAGAGAAGCAACCAGAGAGGCTTATTTAGATAGGGTCTTGACTACATAATGACAAGTATCAACATTAACTTGGGTGATGCTTTTCTAATAGAGACTCCTCCTAACGATAAACATTTATATATTGCGATCGCTCCAACTCCTAATAATAAATACTTATTTGTTAACTTGACCACACGCAGAGCAAGATCTGAGATTGCTTGCATTTTAACGCCTAGTATGGCAGGTGTACCAAGCTTTATTACTTCTGAGTCAGTGATTGCGTATCAATTTGCACGTGAAATGGATAGCACCCTACTTGCTAGGGACATTTGTCAGGGAAGTCGTACCCCATATTGTCAATTTCCAGCTAATATTTTGTCCAAAATACAACAAGGGGGACTAGTTTCTAGGAGATTAGAAAATAGATATCAAGACGCTCTCAGAAGTTTTTTAGGATGAGTTTGTCATGTACTAGTTTAGCAGCCTATATTTGCCTAGTGCTCCTATCCGCTCACAGAATCTTTACTGCGAGGCGATAGGAGCATGATCAGGCGGGGCGCATGGCACTAAAGTCAGCGAGAATGCGGCTGTAGTTCCGTAATACGCCTAACATATTCAATCGATCGCGGCGAATTTCTAGATTCTCATCCATCACCATGACATCATCAAAAAACTTTGCCAGAACGGGGGCGATCGATTCGATCGCGGTGACGAGTTCGGCGTAATTTGGCTGTTTGGGTAAAGCTTCGATCGCTTGATACAGTTCAATTTCGGCGGGAACAGACAGATTTTTTAAGCTCACTACAGTTTGAACATCAGTCACATTCGTATCTAATTTGCCCTGCACTGCTAGGCGGGTGGCACGGTTCACCACTTCATAGATTTCACCTAATGTCTTGTCTTGGCGAATTTGCTGTAAAAACAAAGCTCGATCGCGGGTGCGAGACAGGTCACGCAAGGCGGCTAGGGCATAATCGGGATCGTCCACACCAAACACAGCATCGACTAGATCGTAGTCCACGCCCAGATCTTGCAGTAATGTCCGAGCGCGTTGCTCAAACCACTTGCAGAGGTTTTCGAGGATCTGCTTGTCAGAGATTGTCAGTGCCACCTCGGCTTGGCGATAGACCTCGATCGAAGCTTGCAGTAATTGTGGGAGATCGAGTGCATAGTTATTATCCCAAGCGATCTGCACCACACCTGAAGCAGCACGTCGCAAGGCAAACGGATCGGAAGAACCCGTTGGCACAATCCCCAAACCAAAGATCCCAACTAAAGTATCAATTCGATCGCTGATGGCAACGATCTTGCCAGTGAGAGTTTCAGGCAATCGATCGCCTGCTCCACGCGGCAGGTAATGCTCCAAAATCCCCTGAGCCACGACTTCAGTTTCATTACTCGACTGGGCGTAATATTGCCCCATAATTCCCTGAAGTTCGGGAAACTCTTTCACCATCTGCGTCACTAGATCGGCTTTGCAAAGATCGGCAGTTCGATCGATCTGTTGCTTTTCCTCGGCAGTAGTTTCTAGATTAGAAATTGCCTCGATCGATGCTTGAGCGATTGCCCGAATCCGCTCCACTTTGGCTCCCACCGAACCTAGCTGTTCTTGAAACGTCACCTTTTGCAACTGTGGCAAGAAGCTCTCTAGCGGTACACTGCGATCTCGATCGTAGAAAAACTTGCCATCCGATAACCGCGCCCGAATCACCCGTCCATTCCCCGCCGCAATCAGCTTCGACTTCTCAGGATCGCCGTTAGAAATCGTGATGAAATATGGCAGGAGTTGGGTGGCATCATCCACTGCGTAAATTGGGAAATAACGCTGATGGCTTACCATCTCGGTTTTAATTACAGGATCGGGCAATTGCAGAAACTCTCGATCGAACTCACCCACGATCGCGGTCGGCCATTCCACTAGCTGCGTCACTTCTTCGATCAGAGCGGCTGGCACTTCAGCTTTAGCCGAAATCAATTCCGTCACACCATTAATTTGGGTACAAATGCGCTGTTTTCGCTCTGCCACATCCACAATCACAAAGGCTTCTCGCAAGGTTGCCACATAATCCGCCGCGACATCAATTACCACAGGACGGGGATGTAAGACCCGATGCCCCTTACTAATTCGATCGCTTTGGCAATTTTCGATCTCGATCGATAAAATCTTTTCATCCAGCAACGCCACCAACCAGCGAATCGGGCGGGGAAAGCGAAATTCACCCGAAGCCCAACGCATCAACCGTTTACCTTCTAGCCGTGTAATCCAACTCGGCGCAATTTCGGCAAGAATCTCAGCACTAGGGCGACCGAGAATCGTCTGATGGGCAAATACAAATTCACCTTTGTCGGTTGACTGTACGACTAGATCGGCAACTTCAACCCCTTTCGATCGAGCAAATCCAATCACAGCCTTGCTTGGCTCACCCTTAATGTCACCATTGGCAAAAGCCGCCGCTAAAGCTGGGCCCTTCACTTCGAGAGTTTGGTCAGGCTGCTGCACGGGTAATCCCTCGATCACAACTGCCAGTCGGCGCGGCGTTCCATAAATATCGATCTGGCTAGATGTGAGATGGCGATCGATCAAACTCGCAGGAATGAGGCGATGCCATTGTGCCATTGCATCGGTAACAAAACTTGCTGGTAACTCTTCGGTGCCAACTTCTAGTAAAAACGCAACCATAAACAGGGATGAAGAAACTAACCCAGTTTACCGCCTAATCAATCATGTTAAGCGGATCGAAAAGTGCCAGTGGATGGAATTCGCACCCACGATATACTTTGGATATCATTCAACATTCCAAGGTTTGAGGCTAAAAATTATGAAGTCGCAGATCGGTCAGTGGGGCAACTCGTTAGCGGTTAGGATTCCTAAGTACGTTGTTGAAGCACTCAACCTCAAGCCCAACGACGCGCTGAATTGCACTGTAGAAGACGGACGACTGATTTTAGAGCCGATTCAAGCTTTGCCAGAACTGAGTCTAGAAGAATTGCTGGCAGGTATGGTTGAGCTACCTGAGCCTGAAGTTGATTGGGGTCGTCCGATCGGGAATGAGGTGTGGTGAATTACATCCCAAAGCGCGGACATTTTATCTGGATTAGCTTCGATCCCCAAGCTGGGCACGAACAAATGGGCAATCGTCCTGCATTGGTGGTGAGTCATGATGGATTTAACCAAAGAATGGGGTTTGCTTTTGTTTGCCCCATTAGTAATACCAAGCGCCAAAATCCTTTCTATGTGAATATCCCAAATGGCGAGGCTATAACTGGTGCGATTATGACCGATCGGACGCGACCGCTAGACTTTAGAGCCAGAGAAGCAAAGTTTATTAGCGAATGTCCAGATTTGTTACTTCAAGATGTGCTCAGAAGAGTGACATCCTCCCAACACTGACCTGAGTACAGGTACAGTGTAGGCTTCCAAGAATCACTTCTTGGAGTTTCTGGTTTTTCCCTTACGGGATTTCGGCACTTGGCTAGATTGAGTTACCTCAACCCCCGCTAGAACGCCTGCACAGACAGTTTCCTTT
>ENA-ORBV01011708-ORBV01011708.1-microbial-mat-metagenome-genome-assembly--contig:-NODE-11708-length-13706-cov-5.543473_pt1 | contig 13706 bp, 11 predicted proteins | sample MGYA00237777_ERZ505514 | MGnify/ENA primary metagenome ERZ505514 (study PRJEB26160, sample SAMN06269048) | microbial mat metagenome | isolation source: Oligotrophic lake microbial mat | place...
TTTCAAGCAGAAGACGGCATACGAGATTCGCCTTAGTCTCGTGGGCTCGGAGATGTGTATAAGAGACAGGATCCAAGGCACTGGCCTGCGATGGCTTTATTGTCTACGACATTCAAGACGAACCCTCTCGGGATGGGTCCGAACGGCCCTTTCCCTTTCGTCGCGTCATGGACAGCAGTCCCTATGCCGCCTTGTTGAGCCGGTCCTCCGGCAAACCTTGCCTGGTATACAAATGCGTCACCGTCGTGAAATTTGAAAAATGGGTCGATACGGCCAAATCGGTCCACGGCCATTCGGCCATTAATCTCGTGGGACGACCGACCAGTCGTGCCGATTCCCAGTATGCCGGCCCGAGCATTACCGAAGCCATGAACATTTGTGCGTCCCAAAAGAAAATGCCCTTTGGCTGTGTCTGCATTGCCGAACGACACACGTTGGAAAATGCCAAGGCCCGGAACAAGGCCTATCCGACCGAACACGAAAACATGGTGCGCAAACAACAAGCGGGTGCCAAATGGTTCATCTCCCAAGCCGTCTACGATCCCGAACCGACCATTCGATTGTTGAAAGATTATGCGGCACTGTGTCGGGAAAAGGGATTGACACCTCAAAAAGTAGTGCTTACCTTTGCACCGGTCAGTCGTCCCAAGACGATGCAATTCATCAAATGGCTGGGCGTCCGCGTGCCTCCGGCGGCGGAAGAACAAATCTTGTCGGCGGATCGACCCGTCGATGCTTCTGTCGCTCTCATGTGTGACATACTGACGACCATCTTGGCCGAGACCATGGGAGTGGGAGTACCTCTTGGAATTAGTTGTGAAAGTGTCAGTATTTACAAGGCAGAAATTGATGGTGTGCACGACCTCTTTCGGAAATTGCAGGGTATTTTACTCGATGCCCGTGGCACGCCCTGGAAAGTTCAGTGGGTCGAAGTCATGCCACCGGCCAACAGTGAACAGTATGACGACACGGACCATGATTTATTTCAACTCTTGAAACAACAACCACAAACGGGAGTGATTCCTGCAGCCCTTACAGGAATGGCATTGGGCGGAGCGCTGGTGGCTGTGGGTGTCGTTCTTGGAAAACGTGCCAGGTAACATATTTTGAATTTAGGTAATCACACTCTGCCGTCTGCATTACAGAATATAATTATATACCAGCCATGATTGGTTGTCATGCTGCATGGCATGATTTGCTTTTTTAGCACTAGCATACCAGAAAGTCAACACAATACAATCGCTGTAAGGAGGCCTCTACATATGCTTAGTCAGGTTTTTTTGTTTGTCTTACTATTAGGCACGCATAGCCAAACAACTGAAAAGTACTGTATCATTCTGGCTTTTTTTCGCAAAGGTTTTTTTTGGCATTCACACATTCGTCTTAAGCTTGCCTTAGTTCTACTCGCGTTTCAAATGTTGCAGCACTGCCTGTTTGGGATGCCTTTGGTTTGTTTGGCGGGCGTTTCTTGGGCGGATGGACAGTATGGTTGCTCCTGGACTTGCCGGCAGTAATTAGGCGTTTTTGGCCTGATGAGTAAGTTTCTGGAAGGGATGTATCGGGGGTACCATTGATCGGATCCTTCGTTTCGTTGACTGATTCCGAAGCATCATACTTGCTCCTAGACTTGCCAGTGATGATGCAGTGCTTTTCATCCGACGCCAAGGCTTCTGTAAGACATGGATAAATCGGATTCTTATCTTGGCTGGCTACACAATCTTCAATCATGTTTTTGTCAAGATACCCTTGAAGTTCTTTTGAGAGCTCACGAATGGACAAGCTCCATTTGTGTCTTCGTACTTTAGGTTTGGCAACTATTTCCTGAGCGACGAAAGAGCTTTCGCCGTTAGCTTCGCCTCCTTCTGTGGTAGTCCGTTGTTCCGTGCAGCGCTGGACACTTATTTTGCGGACGGTCATGATTTGTCCACATCGTTGCTTGTAAAAGTGTGCAAAGAGGTCGCCCGATTTTTCTTGCTTCCAGTGTAGCCAGTAGAGGACATCCAGTTCCACGCTTTTCTTGAAGTATAGCTGCTTATATCTGTCAATGGGCGAGGCTGCAGATTGGGAGTCCGGGGGTCCACAATAACTTTGTGATGCAGGAGCACAAGTACCTCTTTTCCTCTCGATCTTCGACCGCAAATTTTCCACCTGCGCGCATCGCTGCTTGTACTTTTCTTTGAAGAACTCGATTGCTGGTCTCTCATTGAAGTTACACCAAACATTTCGCCAGAAAAGTACGTCAAGCTCCACAAGTGTCTCGGCATACCGTTGTTTGGAAATATCAACGCGAGGCCTACCAGTAGATCCTTTTCTGGAATACTGGCCGGTATTCTCCATTTGCAAGTCAGGGGTTTTCTTGTGCTGCGTGTTTCCAAGACCGCCATCACTAGAAGTCTCTGCGCCTATTTCTGATTGAGTACTCTCGATTTCAGGGTTGGCCGAAACGCCATATGACGCATGTCCCTGTTTGCAATCACGAATGGGAGGCCGTGTAGCTCCCTTCGTTTTCCAGTATCGGAGAGTTTTGCTCAAACTATAGTTCGGGCTGAGACGATCTGAGTGAAAAGCTCGCTTTTCACTGCATTCGGGGCAATCAATATTCTTCACGTTGTCGCAATACGATCCTTGTAGAGCCTTCTGGTGCTCATCGTAGATGCAAGTTTTACAAAAGGTATGGCCGCATACACTCACAATGGGAGCTCTCATATTATGATGCGCACTTCCACCGGAAGGCGTTTCGAAGTCCACATGATACAGTTTCTCACAACGCGGGCACTTGTCAATGTCGAGGGCTCCTTCAAGTGCCCGGACATCCTCGTCGTCTTCCTTTGATCTGCCGTTCCGCTCAAGGTGAATGACTGCAAGAGCGTTACATAGCGCGAAGTTTGGAACAAGATTCGCGGGTCGAAAGGCTCTGATCTGCTCTTCCTTCTGCTCGCCCTTCTTACTTACCCATTTCCTAGCACACTTGTAGACACAAGGTACAGTTGTCTTTCTGCAGTTGTATTCGTCTGTTTGTCTTCCTTCGAACCAATATTCAATGCCCTGCTTGGTAAAAGAATGCCCACACTCACCAACCATGGGACACAGTGGACTGTCGAAATCGGGCGAAAATCGTTCGAGAGTGATACAGCAGAGATCATAATCGTCGGACATGGTGCAGAAGCTCGTGGAGGCCGCTCGTTCAATGCCAAATTAAAAATGGGGACGTACCAATCAAATAAAAAAAATCGGAGATCCTGTTCGCCACGAATTCCGGGGTCGACTGGGCTTTGCCCAAACGGTGAATACCAAAACATGGAGTTGCTAGCAAAACGCGGGACAGATTTCAATATGCCACGGTCCACGCTCCATTCCCGCCACACTTAAAACGTTTGAAAGTTAGTCCCGGTAGCCACCAGGCTTACCTGGCACTACTTCTACTAAAAGTTGAACACTAGCTAGTAGAAGACAGTAGTCAGACTTCTTCAAAATATCATTCAGATAGACCAGCACTCCACAGTCCTCTTGCACTTACTACATTGTACTGTTGTACTATTGTGGTACAGTAGTCCATGTGCATTACCAAGGTGATGGCGGTACGAGCCAGCGTGCGATCTTTCTCAATGCGAACTCCAAGGAGAACCTTGAAGAAAGTTGACATCATTCTCTCCTCTTTTGACGATCTTTATCATCCCAACAACCATCATCACCCTCTCATAAAACCCAACACAAGCCAATACAGTACGAGAACACACAACAAACCATTCGCAAGAGCATTACAGCAAAAACAACAATGGTTTTCTCGCCAAAGCCGTCGATGACGTTGCTCTGTTGGGCTATGATGAGTGTGCCCCAGGTTTGCGATGCCTTCGTGTCGCCGCAGACAATATATCCAAAGTCTCCCCGATCATTGATGGACCCAAAAGTTTACACCACGGCACTCTTCGGTACGAACCTAGCATCGCCTTGGCGCCAGCCACAACGTGACGACAAAGAGACCGGAAAGGACAAGAAAACGAAACAAATACAAGTGCAAGACAAAAAGTCAGACCATGGGCTATTTCAAAACTTGGAATCCCGACAACTCTTGGGCCTCAAGAATCCGGCACACAGTCTAGAGAAATGGAAGATTCGAGTGCAACTCACAAAGCCGGTAACATGGATTCCTCTGTCGCTCATTGTCATGTGCGGAGCGGCAGCATCTGGAAATTATCATTGGATGTGGAATCCATGGAATGTCAACGACCGAGATGTCCTGGCGGGACTCTACGACGCCTTTTTGGGATTCTGGACCGTCATCCTGGCCGGTCCTTTTTCCGAAGGCTTTGCTCAAACGATTAATGACTGGTACGACCGAGATATTGATGCCATTAATGAGCCCTATCGACCGATTCCATCAGGTGCCATCACGCAACAAGAAGTCTTTGAGCAATTGGCATTTTTGTTTATGGGTGGCACAGCCATTGCCATGGGATTGGATTGGGCCGTGATGCATAACCCAGAATCTACACGGGACTTTCCTATCGTTACAGCCATCACGCTCTTTGGATATTTCATGTCTTATATTTATTCAGCTCCTCCGTTGAAACTGAAACAAAATGGATGGACGGGTGATCTTGCCATTGGACTTTGTTACATTTCTTTGCCATGGTTGTGTGGTCGTGCAGTATTCGGGACGCTGGATCAGCCAGTGGACTGGGCATTGTAAGCCACTCCTCGCTGATATTGTTGCTTTCTTGTTGGTTGGCTCGTTTCCTCACCGAATCTCTTGCCACTACTTCTACTGTGCAGGCCCATCTTCTACTCGTTGGTAGGTCTCGGTGTCGGAATTGTCAATGATTTCAAATCTATGGAGGGCGATCGGAAATTCGGTCTCCAGTCCATCCCGCTGTTGTTGGGGGTGGAAGGTGCCGCCTGGCTGGCAACGCTGGTTCCTGACGTGATTCAGCTGTGTGTCGCATCCTATTTGTATTCCATCGGCGAGCATGCCACTGCTGCTGCTTTGGTGGCCATTATTCTCCCACAGGTCTATTTTCAGAAAACACTCCTCTTGGATGGAGATCCCTTGGAAAACGATATGACCTACATGGCCATGGCGCAGCCATTTACCTTTTTGGGTGTCTTGGTGACAGCCCTCTGCATTGGCCAACATTAGTAGCTCAGTCTTGCCAGCTGCACCGTACCGCTCAACGCCTACTCTCACGCTTCAATATAAAAATTAGCTTCATAGCCATCGATTCCGATGCGTGCCTTTAGATAGTTTCCTTCTTTTGTTCCCGGTTGATCGCGCAGAAACGTTGAAAGGACTGGAGGGGACGTAAGCTTCGAAACCTACTTGTAGTAGCTAGTAGTAGCAAGCAAGTGACAACCCAAAGCGGAACACTGAAATCTTTCTCAATAGAAGTATGCAGTAGTGCATCCGCCGGCTGTCCCTTCAGGACATCATCGCCGTGGCTACGTGCCGCAACATAACGAAAACGTATCAAAATGTAGCTAAGATAACTGGGTCATTATTATTATGCATTTCTAAATCAAATAAACCAAGAATATATAAAAACGTCGTACTGTAGTATCGTTGCCCGCCTCGGGACATGGACTGCAACAGTAGCAGAAGCAGTAAAAAGACGAGGGCACGTACCCCCACAAAAAGAAAGATCCTAGCACGGTAGGCGGTTCATATTGTCATTATTTTGTCATCATCATCACATCCAATATCATCATTTTTGACATCATCAAGTGGTCTTCACACACACAAAAATAGGAGAATAAGGAGTTCCTCACACCAAAAATATGTAGGATTCCAAATCACGGTTTCACCATGGCGTTTGCATTCCTTCACCCAGAAAGGATGCACGCCTACTGCTGTATACCATCATACCCTCACTTCACTCACTCTACATGACAGTACGTTAGTGTACCAATACGGTTTCAAATTCGTCCACATTGGACCACCAACCAAATCGTGGTGGCACGGTCATGATTTTGACATTATGGTGTTCGGACAAACACAAGGTGGGTGGTAATTGCATGTGTTGTTGTCCCAAGGGCGACGTCGGCCGTTTGATGGGTTGATTGTGATTGTTGGCGGGAGATGCCCGTGCGGGAAGCCGTGTGGGACTGATCAGGGACGTCATGGTTTGTCGTGGGGAGGATGGTGCGGTTGTGGAAGATGGTCCTTCATTCTCCTTGTCATTGTTTTTGGTATTTTGATTATTTTGTGGAATGTGAATGTTGAGATTGTTGCTGTTGTTGCTTTTGTCTTTGGCTTGACGTCGTTTGGCCATGTACTCGGGATAGTTCATAAATTCTTCAATCCACGGTTCATTGGGAATTTCTGCTTCCACACCCCCCTTGGTGGGAATGATACCACCTTCATAGTTTCGGGGCATGCAATCCAAAGCTTTTCCCTTGCCCTCTTTGGGACAAATACACGGCGGCAATACTTCTCGATCAATGTACTTATCCAAGACTTGTTGATAATTGTTGGGACCGGTAAAGACCATGAGTTTTTGTCCTTCGGGTGGAAAGAAATGTTTGGCAATGTTCCAAATCATTTGAAAGATGGAGGGTGCTCGTAACAAAATAATGCGTTTGGCCAGTCCACAATAGCCTATAAATAAGCGTAAGAATAAGAAAAGAGAAGGCATGCATTAGAGAACGTGTGCGAAAGGAACTGCAATCCATGAAAAATACCACCACACCAATGTACTATATATTATGACTTACGTTGTTGATTAATCTTGACAATATCCCGAAACATGGGAAGGACACCCGCTTTTAAATGCCGCAAGGACATGCCGTGCATATCGTATAAGATCGTACATTGATTGATGGGTTTTCCGCCACGCGAGGCCGTAAAGTCGTCAATCCATTCTCCCCGGGTCCCAATTTCTCGGAGCCAGGTGACATGTTCAATGACTTGTTCGCGGGAAAATTGTTGCAAGCCCACACCATCCATGACACCTCCCCGTTCCAAGTAAATGGGATCGCCGTCCTTATCGACGCCTTGCAAGATGGCACTGGGAATATACCACAACAAGAGCTTGGAGGGTGGCCTGTACGTTTCCAACAATTCATCGGCCCGGGCTTCTTTCCGCCATTCCAACATGACTCGGAATTTGTCTTCGACTTCTTCAAATTTGCCAGGCCCCCGCAAGTACCTCACAACGTCGAGTGGATTGTTCTTCCAATTGTCCTTCAAGTCAAGCAGGGCGTGTTGGAGCAATCGCAATTGATCTTGTTCTTCGGATGTCAACTTCCAATCCCCCACCGTTTGTTGGACATTGGCATCGCTCCAACGTTCTTCGTACGATTGGTTCATGACGGAATACGTGGATTTCATGTAGTCGCTGTTGCTGCTGGTGTTGTTGTTTTTGGCGTGGCGGGGGCTACCAGTAGTGGCCTTGACTGGGTGGTCCTTGAGAGTTTCTGGCATGGCCATTGTTGTTATGGGCCTGGCTGTCGCTGTTGGAGAATCCACACCAGGATGAATTCGTGGTGCCATGGTAGTGTGTTAGTAAAGTATGGTTTGGTAGCAGTGTTTTGTTTCAATGGTACTGCAAGTTAGCTTTGGTGGCAGTGCTGCTGCCGATTGATGGAAATAGCTATTATTATTTGGTTCTACTATTCCGTTAGTAATAATGGCTCACTGAGTTACTACTACCTACAGGTGAGCGCTTGCCTGTTCTCTACTACTCTACTAGCTATCTAGAGTCACGGTTGAGCCTACTGTTGTTACGCGTGCAGTGAGTGATGGGTGAGTGCGTCTCGGTGCAAGACACCGTCCCGCGTTACTTACGTGTGCTTCTGCACTTGACGACGAGTTGATATTTTTCTGGATTAGAATTTGATTGGCGGTAGCAAGCGCGGTGGTGCTACTCGCCAATGTGATATTCTAAATAACTTTCCTGACACGCGTGCAGGGCAATTTTCAATCACACAGAAACTTCTTTGCGCAAGTGTGAGTCTTTTACTACTAGCTAGTGCATGGTCCTTCCACGATTTTCATTCCGACTGGTAGACTACTAGTAGTGCATCGCAATTCTAGCAGTTCTAGCAGCCAGCTAGCCAGCATTATTGTGCTTGCTAATTGACCTCCAGATGGGTCCAAATGTGTTCGGTATTGGCGGTGTAAGTCAGTCAATGTGACCTCCAAAATGACTTCAGGACCTTGGAACGACTTTGATCGGGGATCTTTGGGCGTCGACGAATGGACGGATCCACTCCAGGCAAATACTAGCAAAGTCATAAGCTATAGCGGTCGAATTCTTCATCGGGCCATGTGCGGACGTACAGTAGCACCTCAGATCATCCTACTACTACTACTACTACTACTAGGCTTTGTTGTGAATTTTGGTCGTTTGTCATTCATGCGAAGGCAGACCTACCGTATTTACAAAAGAAACATTCACCATTTCTCGCTGTTACTCTTTTCGAGGCCGGTCCGTCGATCGATCTCCAACCTAAACAACACGTTAGTCAACTAGCTAGTAATGGGCAGTAAAGAGTGCTCCAATCGATTTTTCCCGTCCATCGTTTTACGCATTGGTCCACACACAATCTCCAAGTACAGTAGTACCCATTCTACTGCTAGCTAGCTAGAGCTGTGTCTCGGATTGCTCTTTTTGCAGTGAGGCGTAGACGCGCACGTAACAGCTTGGGTCAGATAGAGGGATAGATCGGCTGCCCCCTAGCTAGCAAGCCCAATAGTTGAAATCAAGGTCGATCATAGTTCTACTCGACCATGGTCTACTCTACCAGGGTCTACTCGACCATGGTCTACTCGACCATTGTCGACAGCGTGGATACTTCTTCTCGTCGCGCAAATAGAAAGGTATTTTGATAGCCTCCCTGCAATTGTACTTGTGCCTGTACCGATTCTTTGGGTTGCACGGCAATGCCTTGATACAAATGGTGGCACCAGGCATGAAAGCGATCTTCCAAATGCCACCGCGGTGGACCCTTCCAATTTTTGTTTTTCCATTGTCCCTGCGCACAAACCTCGGCGCCGGCAAAGGTATAATCGGGGGGAATGAACAAGTTTTCCTTGCGCAATCGATAGTCGGGCAAACAACACGGTTTCAAGGCTAGAAATTGGACTTTGTCGTGTAAATTCATCAATTCCACGGCACTAAAGGATAGCGTCCCGCACAAATGGACGGCCAGAATCACCACGGGACCCGGTGCCGCATCAATGAATCGTTTGGCAATGCTTCGTTTGTCGCCGCCCGATTTGAGATTTTGTTTGGAGGTATGCAGTGGAATCGGCCAGGTTCCAAAATAACAACTCTCCATGCCTATACTGGAGGAGGGTGATGGGGGTGGCGGAGGTGTGGACGAGTTGGGGTCCAGTAGGGCTGGATTGTGTCCATATATGTGATCCCAATTAATGTGATGGGATTGAGGTGTACTGGTGTTGGTAGCCATGGGCCATTGTTTGTCAATCATGATGCATTTGAGGACACGATCGGAAGGCAGCACTTCACTCATCATCATGCTCAAATATCCCTTGCCGCAGGCCAAATCCAAAATGGTAATGTTGGTGGCATTCGTGGATTCCATCCATGTCAGCAAGGCATCCAAAATAGGTACGGCCTCGACAAATTCCTTGACGACACGATCTTTTTTGAAGAGTCGTTTCCAGAGGGCGGGATCTCCTCGAAACCGGCGTCTCCAATTGGTCACGGCTGTAGCAGCCTTGATAAATAATTCGGGGTACCGTTCGGAAAGGGGATGTTCCTGGAGCTCGGCCAAGAACCATGTTTCGAATTCCTCATCGGCTAATCCAAACGTGGCAATGTGACTGTTGTCGTATTCTGGTTGGGACGCCGACGACATGTTGTTTACTGGAATTGGTCCTTCTTCTTCGACTTGTTGTTGTTGTAGCAATGCAAACCATCGACTGGTAATATCAGTAGCACTGCTCCTTGTAAATGATTGTGTGGAATAATAATAAGGGTGGCGTTGATGGGTGATGGATTTTCTATTGCTGGTCAACAGCCACGAGGAGACAGGTAGAACTACTACAACTAGAAACAAAAAGACTGCGATCAACAGTAGTTGCATCTTCTTGTGCGGATGCTATTTGGAAGTATAATGCGGTCGATGCATATTCTACACCATGATCATAGATGCTGCACAAATATCATCGGTCACCACATCAATCAATGAATGAATTTATTTGAATTCAATTGGATTATTTATTATTATGATGATGATGGGATCTATCATCATCGATGCATGATGGGTGGTGGTGCACCGAGCATGGCCATGGTGTGTGCTGGTGCATAGATACATATGTCGCGCACATTATCGCTTCGACATTCGAGCTGTTCGACGCACACCTTTTCGTTTCCCCATTCCACGACCGTTTTTTCGGTTCTTGAGCATGCACGCGGGGCACTATGTCATTGATTTGAACCGTTTGCATGCATGCATGCATGCATGCACCAACAGTAGCAGCAAGAAAGAAAGCAAGACACCTTACCGATCACAATTGTTGACAGTCAAAACACGAAGTGTTGATTCGTTTTGTGAGACTACTAAAAGTAGTACGTCGTGCAAGAAAGAAGAATCATGGATGCGTTTGGAGAAGTTGTTCGTCAGGCCGTGAGCGATTATGTCGGGTCGCAGCACGAATTGAGTGCTGTCAAAGAGGGGTTGCGTGTCGTAAACTTCTGTGCCGTTCAGAGCCGTGGTGCTGGTGGAACAAAGATCTATGCTGCGGGAATGAAACCCGAACTCAACCTCGTGCCCCCATCCCCAAGTACGAGTACAGACACCCTCCCCTTGGTACCCACTAAGGCAAACGGCGAGGACCAGCATTGCCCCATTGAAGAAGTCCCCGGTCTAGAACTTTGTTTCGGCGGCCACGTGGTTGGCTTTGAGAAGGCTTCCAGTGTCTTTGGTGACGGATCGGCATTCAATGCCCGATTTGGTGACGCATTCGGTGACGTAATCTTGAACAGATTTGTTACAATTTACAAATTTGATGAATTGTTGCCTCCACATGGCGTTTCTGTCGAAGTGTGGTACGGCGTGCGACGCGAAGTCATTGCCCAGCGAGGATTGCAACTGCACGCACCCCTCCGCGGAGATTTTGATACGATCGAGCAGTTCATGTTGGCGCTGGATGAGTACACTGCTAGCCATCGCCCAGAGCGATTCTCGACCTCTGATTTGGAGGGCCCGGTTGAATTTTACGTCAGATTTGGGCGATTTCCCAGTGTCTGGGAAGTTCACGACAGTGAGAACGAAGGAGCACAAGCCACAGCAGGCAGCTAAAATGAGTCCATGGCCAACAAGCCCACATTACAAGAACAAGAGATCATAAAAGTGTCAACATCTGTTTCGACTCAGTGACTGATCGACTTTTTGGCACCCCTAAATTGATCGATCAATATTGATCGTCCTCCAAGATTCAATCGTGACCACCTGGGCGTGGGTTATCCTCATTCCAAAACTACTCCAGTCCTTGTGACCTGCGACGACAATCAAATAGAACACAAATCAATCCAATCGACAGCATCTACGCACACCATACAATTGTAGATACATTTAATCCTCCCATATATTACAAATGGAACAAGTTCATTTTATATAATTATAGCTATCATACTTTGTTCCGCCAAATTTGAAATTGCACATACACTGTTAGCAAGTTCTGCCCAAAGCAGCACAACTTTCTTTGACACGTCATGGCATTTTTCAATGGAATTTTCTACCAACATCCACCACCGGTTTTTCTCTTTTGTTTTGCATATTTTGCAAAGGCTGTTTTCTTCCTCTAGGCAAAGGAAGTTTTCCATACCTGAGGTGCAATTTTTTCTAGTGCAGCTGCCACCTTGTCCTGGATTTCTTCGCTTGGAGTCAGTGCCAACATGAGACCACCTCGACCAGTTCCGCTCATTTTTGCTCCAATAGCTCCAGCTTCACGAGCTGCTGTCACTAAATCATCCAGCTCCTTGCAGCTCACAGTCAGTTCCTGGCACAGGGTGTGGTTTTCATCCAAAAGCTTACCCAATTCTGTCAAATCTCCGTCATCAATGGCCTTTTCTCCTTTCTCCACAAGAGCCACATATTTTTTCAACAAGGCATCGAACCATTCCGGATCAGCATCCTTCTTGGCCTTGACATCCCCCACCACCTTTGTGGTGCTGGATGTAATACCCGTGCTGGCATAGACAATACGGATTGGTTCCTTCAACTTTTTCTTGATAAAAATGGGATCCCCTTCGGTGCGTTGGAATTTCAAGACACCTCCAAAGGTGGCGGCTGTATTGTCAATTCCAGAGGGAGTTCCGTGATATCCCTTTTCTCCTTCGTATCCAGCGGCATTGATTTCGTCTTCGGTCATTTCTTTGGGCAAGGCAATGGACAAGGCTCGGGCCATGGCCACCACTTGGGCTGCCGAAGCCCCAATGCCAGACGCACTACACAAGTCCCCACCAAAGGTGAGTTTCAACCCCCGTTTCGAGGTATCAATTCCAAAATGCTGCAAGACCAAATCAATGGCCACATCGGCTTCGTCCTTTTTGGTGACCTTGTAGTCGGGAACAGCGGGACGGTCGTCAATCACCTCCAAACCGGGTTGGTCGTCGGTAAAGACCGCATCGCAGTCCGTGTAGGCGGCCACGGCTCCCACCAAGGCCGGCACCTTGTAGACGACAAAATGCTCGCCCATTAAAATGAGCTTGCCGTATCCTTTGGTACGAGCCAACAAGTCGGCTCCAATCCGCTCGAGGCGTTGGCGTTTGGCGTCGGGTTCTTCAGACATTGTTAAAAATAAAATAATAATATCGATTTTGTTGTCGAGTGCCAGAAATAATGATTGCGGCTTGTGTACGGTTGGTTGGGTAGGTGAATGATCCAACCAATTTAAAAATAGCGAGACCAAGGTGTCTTTATTGGGGTTGTTGGTCGAAAAATGGCAATTCACGAGAGCAGTAGGAGAATTCTTTTCAAGGACTCGTCTTTGCAAATAAAATCTTACGTCCGTATGACAAACAAGAATATTGGTAGTAGCTCTATTGAGACGAAAATGAGTGAATTTCTCGTGCTGCTGGTTGGCGGCTTCGAAAAATGACAAGCATTACAACTTTGAGAAACAAACCCGGGAAGAATGGTCGACGCAACAGAGGATTATTCATTGGATCTTGTCGTCGTCATTGCCCTCGATGAACGACCACTACTAGCTAGCTAGTAGCTAGCTAGTACTGTAGTTCACGATAACCAGCACTATGTTTGAGGCACATTCATTGTAGCGCCTTCGTGGCGCTCATCCTTTTCCAACAACACGTACGTCATCCAACTATAACCCTACTACCTAGCTAGTAGCTAAATGTGCAACAAAAGGCTTCGTACGTAGCCATCCAATACCGGCTGAAGCATGACTGACACAATAAATTGGTCGCACCATGATTCATCATGAACTTCACCCCACCCCACCCATGATCCAAACCAACCAACCATGCAAAGTCCAACAAAACCGACCACATACATTCAATGAACATCAATCTAACCACACCGCTACAAATGCTGCTCTGAACAGCTCCACCATTCGATCTACTCAAAAGACAAATGTTGCAACAATGCAAAATGAAGACTCATTCTGCTGCGGTTGCTGCAAACACTTTCTTTGATGTTCACAGCAAGTGACTTCATCAGGGCTTGCTTCCATGATGATTCTGCTCTAAACAGCCTTGGCAGCAGAGGAGAACTCCTCT
>ENA-ORBV01011710-ORBV01011710.1-microbial-mat-metagenome-genome-assembly--contig:-NODE-11710-length-13706-cov-4.193338_pt1 | contig 13706 bp, 9 predicted proteins | sample MGYA00237777_ERZ505514 | MGnify/ENA primary metagenome ERZ505514 (study PRJEB26160, sample SAMN06269048) | microbial mat metagenome | isolation source: Oligotrophic lake microbial mat | place...
GCATGCTGTTCCACACCCTTCGCGAGCCGGAGACCGGGGCGTATTACGAAGAGCTGTCGAGCACACTTCTCCACCTCGACGTCGCGGCCTTCGAGCGCGCCTGGCGAGACGTGATCGCGCGGCACCCGATCTTGCGGACGGCGTTCGTTTGGGAAGGTTTGCGTGAGCCTTTGCAGGTCGTTTACGCCGGGGTTACTCTTCCGCTCACGCATGAAGACGTGCGTCATTTGTCTGCGGACGAGCAGGCCGCGGCGCTCGCGCGGATGTCGGATGAGGGCCGCGCGCGAGGCTTTTCGCTCGCCGAGGCGCCGCTCATGCGGCTTCAATTGATCCGTCTATCGGAGGACGCGCACCGCTTCGTGTGGAGCTTCCATCACATGCTCCTCGACGGCTGGGCGGTCCCCATTCTGTTGAAGGAGCTGTTCACCTTCTACGAGGCGCGCCAAAAGGGCGCCACGGCGAGCCTGCCTGAGCCGCGGCCTTACGGAGACCACATCGCCTGGCTCGCTACGCAAGATCCGGCGCGGGCAGAAGCCTTCTGGCGCGAAGCTCTCGCGGGCTTCTCGACGCCGACGCCGCTCGTCGTCGATCGGGCAGACGGGCAGGAGACCGGCTTCGAAGAGGCGTGGGTCGCGCTGCCCGCTGAAGTGTCCACCGCCCTCTCTGAAATGGGGCGGCGCGACGGCCTGACGATGAACACCATCGTTCAAGGAGCCTTCGCCCTCTTGCTTCATCGCTACAGCGGCGAGAGCGACGTGCTCTTCGGGGCCACCGTCTCTGGGCGCTCGGCGCCTGTGCCCGGCATCGAGTCGATGATGGGGATGATGATCAACACGCTCCCGGTCCGCGCCGTCATCGACGACGACGCGGCGGCCGCGGCGTGGCTCTCCGAATTGCAAACGCGTCAGGCGCGTGTCCGCGACTTCGAGCACACACCGCTCGTCGACGTGCAAGGGTGGAGCGGGGTGCCCCGCGGGAAGCCGCTCTTCGAGGCGTTGGTCGTCTTCGAGAACTATCCCGTCGACGAGTCGTTCAAGCAGGCTCGGTCGGTGGTTACGGTCGCCGACGTCGAATTCCGCGAGCGGACGAACTATCCTCTCACGCTGACGAGCTGGTACAAGGGAAGCCTCGATCTGCGCTGGACCTACAATCGCGCCCGCTTCGACGCCGCGACGATCGCGCGGATGAGCGGGCACCTGGCGGCGATTCTGAGGTGGATCTCGAACGATCCATCACGCCCATTGCGCGACCTCTCGATCCTTCCCGAAGACGAGCGCGCCCTCGTCGTTTCGGGTTGGAACGACACGTTCGTCGACTATCCGCGCGAAGCGACCTTGCACGGGCTCTTCGAGGCCCAGGTCGAGCGAACGCCTGACGCGATGGCGCTCTCGTTCGAGGGAGAGAGCCTCACCTACAGAGAGCTGAACCAGCGAGCGAACCGTCTCGCTCATGGGCTGCGCGCCTTGGGGATAGGGCCCGACGGCTTGGTCGGGGTGCTCATGCACCGCTCGATTGAGATGGTGGTGAGTCTCTATGGGATTCTGAAGGCAGGGGGCGCCTACCTGCCGATGGACCCGGATTATCCCGCGGAGCGTCTCGCCTTCATGGCAGAAGACGCGAACGTCCCGGTCTTGCTCACACAACAGAACCTGGTCGACGGGGCGCCGCAGGGACAAGCCAAGATCGTCGTCCTCGACGCGAACGTGAGCGTCTTCGCGGACCAGTCTGCAAACAATCCGAGCACGGTTTCGAGCGCGAAAAATCTCGCGTATGCGATCTATACCTCAGGCTCGACCGGCAAGCCGAAGGGCGCCTTGAACGAGCATCGCGGGGTGGTGAATCGCCTTCTGTGGATGCAAGACGCCTATCGGCTGACCGCAAACGATCACGTCCTCCAGAAGACGCCGTTCAGCTTCGACGTGTCGGTGTGGGAGTTCTTCTGGCCGCTGCTCACGGGAGCGCGCCTCGTGGTCGCCAAGCCCGAAGACGAAGAGCGCTGCCGCGCCATGGGCATCAAGGACGTCAAGAAGATCTACAAGTCCGAGGACCTGGCCTGCGGCAAGGACATCGTGTTTGCCGCCACCGGCGTGACTGATGGCTCGTTGATGAAGGGCGTGCAGTTCTTCGGCGCCGGCATCCGCACCAGCTCGGTCGTGATGCAGAACAATCCGCATCGCATCCGGTTCATCGACAGCATCTCGGTGTATCCCGGTCCGTCGGTCAAGATCCGATTCTGATTGGACGAACGGCAGGGGCGCCGGAACGTATTCGCCGCGGCGGCGGCCGGCTGCATCGGCTTCACCGGCTTCACGCTGGTGATGCCCTTTCTTCCCCTCTACATTGCTGAACTCGGTACCACCGACCTCAGCGAGATCGCGATGTGGACCGGGCTGACCTTGGGCGCCACGCCGACCGTGACGGCGATCAGTGCGCCGCTGTGGGGCCGGGTTGGCGACAAGTACGGCAGCAAAGTCCTGGTCATTCGCTCGCTCACCGCGTTCATCCTCACCAAGGCCGGCATGGCCTTCGTGACGGCGCCGTGGCAGTTGTTCGCGCTGCGCGCGTTGCTGGGCGTGTTTGCCGGGTACGGCGCGCTCACCATCTCGATGGCCGCCCAGTCGGTGCCGCGCGATCGCATGGCGCGGGCGATTGGCGCCGTCCAGACCGGGCATCGGCTCGGGCCCGCGATTGGCCCGATCATCGGCGGCCTGCTGGCGCCGCTGGTCGGCCTCCGAAATTCGTTTCTGTTTGCCGCGGCCTTCTATGCCGCCGCTTTGGTGCTCGTCCTCGTCGTCTACCAGGATCCACCGATCAAGCAGTCCGCCGCCGCCCGCCGCGGCGGGTGGGAAGTGCTGTCGCACCTGATGCGGCTGCCCGGGTTTGTGCTGGCACTGTTCGTGATCTTTGGCCTGCAGACTGTCGATCGCAGCTTTGGTCCGGTGCTGCCGTTGTTCGTTGCGCAAGTTGGCGTCGAGCCGTCGCGCATTCCGATCGTCACCGGCGTCCTGTTCTCCCTCGGCGCGGTGTCCGCCGCCGTCGGATCGCAGCTCGCCGGGCGATTGCTGAAAGACCGTTCGGCGCGACAGGTCATCGTGACCGGTAGCGCGACCGCAGCGGTGGCCATGGGCGCCATCGTGATGGCGCCGAGCCTCTGGATCGTCGGGGCCGCGATGGTGGTGGTCGGGCTGGCGATAGGCGTGGCGACGACCAGCATCTATTCCGTGGCCGGGTCATTGCTGCCGGCCGATGCGCACGCGACCGGCTTTGGCATCATGACGACGGCGTCGCTCGTGGGCCTGGCCGTGAGCCCGGTGGTTGCCGGCTTCATCGGCGGGACCGGACTGCGCATCGTGTTCGTGGCCGACGTCGCGTTGCTCGTCGTGCTGGCCGTCCTGGTGGCGCGGCGCCTGCGCTCGGAACCCACCTCGGTGTCGAACGAGGCGCCGCTGGCCGACAGCTAGGCGGTGGTGGCCAGGCTTACGGATCCAGAGAGGTCGCGAGGTGCGACTTACTCCCGGCTATCTGTGCCAGTCGGTGTGCATGTGGCCTAAAGCAGCCGGAACGCGGCAGCCGCCAGTAGCGTGGGAATGATCGCCGCCGCCAACAACCGCAGCGGATTGATCGGGCCATCAAAGAAGCGACCGAGCAGCGCCTGGCCGGCCGGATTTGGCGCATTGGCAATGACGGTGAGCCCGCCACCGGTGACCGCACCCTCCACGACGGCGATCTTTAAACTCTCGTCGAGGTTGGGCACCAGCGTCGCGAGGTAGGTAATCAGGGCGTTGTCGTTGAACGCCGTGAGCACTGTGGCGCCCCAGAACAACGGGGTCTCGCCCAGGCTGGACAAGATCGGCGCAATCCACCAGCCCTGGAGGCCGCCGTGTAAGACCAAGCCCGCCAGAAAGAACCCCACGAGCAGCGGTGTCTTGATGTCCAGCAGACTCTGGTAGGCGGCGGTGGCCTTGGCGAATCCCAGGAAAAACAGGAAACCCGCGACGAACAGCGCCGGGTAATGCGCGTTCAGCACCGTCCAGGCCATGAACGCCAGGTGCACCATCGTGACCCACCATGGGATGGGCAGCAGGCGCTGATCCTCGGCCGCGTCCTCGGCCGGCGATTCCGGATCCGGGACGGTCTGCCGCGACGCGAGGCTGGCGAACTCACGCCGGAACGCGAACAGGTAGAGCACGGTTGACACCGCAATCGCAATCGCCGATCGCCAGCCAAAGTGGCCGATCATGAACGCGGTATCCCAGTTCCAGGTGCGGGCTACCATCAAGACCGGGGGCGCGGCGAAGTGGGTGAGCGTCCCGCCAATCGAGACATTGACGAACAGCAGACCGAGCGTCGCGTAGCGCAGCGTCATCGAGGGCTTGAGGTCGTAAAACTGGCGGGCGAGCAGCAGCGCGGCAATGGTCATGGCCGCCGGCTCGGTGATGAACGAGCCCAGCAACGGCGCGACGATGAGGATGGTGCACCACCAGGCGGCCGGGGTACAACGCCCCAGCTGGGCAATGCGTCGTAACACCGATTCGGCCAGCGCGACCACTGGTCGCGTTGACGCCAGCGCCATGATCACGACCACGAAGAGCGGTTCCGTGTAGTTGACGGTGTCGTTGACGTAGTGCGTCGCGGTGTCCCAGCCGCGCGACCACATGATCGCCGCCATCAGGGGCAGGCCCCAGAGGCCGAACACCACTTCGATCTCGCCGAAAAAATGCAGCACTTCGGCGCGGACGCTGGGGCGTGGCGCCAGCCCGGCCGCCATTCGTCGGGCGTCGCTGGCGTCCTGGATGTGATGTGCGGCGCTGGCGAAGCGCGCGGCCACGAAGGTGTGCGCGACGGCCAGCACGAAGATGCCGGTCGCGATCGCGTTGAATGGTTCGGCGTCGACCCGCGCGGCCAGTGCGTTCCACAGACCGCCCGCCACCACGGGATACGACTCCAAAGCCCTGGGAAAGGCGACGATCGTGTCTGTCATCGGCGACTTGATTATAGGTTGTGGAGTAAAATCGATCGAGAAATGACTACTCGCCGTCCCGTGCTCGTCGAACGAGCAGCGCTCGTAGGGTTGGTCACCGGCGGCGCGCGGCGAATCGACGCGGAACACTCACTGGAAGAACTCGGCGGTCTCGCCGAAGCCGCGGGCGCGCGGGTCGTATTGCAAGTGCTGCAAGAACGTCCCAAGCCTGATTCGGCGACCTTCCTGGGCAGCGGCAAGGTCGCGGTGCTGGCGGCCGCGGCGGCGGAAGCCGAGGCCGATGTCATCATCTTCGACAACGAGCTGTCGCCGGCGCAACTGCGCGAGCTGACCAAGCGGCTTGACCGCAAGGTGGTCGACCGCACGCAACTCATCCTCGACATCTTCGCCCGCCGCGCCCGCACCCGCGAAGGCAAACTGCAAGTCGAACTCGCGCAGCTGAAGTACCTGTTGCCGCGATTGGTCAGCGCGACTGCGGGTTTGTCGCAGCAGGGCGGCGGCATCGGCACCCGGGGGCCTGGCGAAACCAAGCTCGAAGCCGATCGTCGTCGCATTCGCGTCCGCATGAAGACCCTGTCGGACGACATCGACGTGGTGCGCCGGCGCCGGGCGCAGCTGCGCGAGCGCCGGCACAAGATGGACGCGCCGACCGTCGCGCTGGTTGGCTACACCAACGCCGGCAAGACGACGCTGTTCAATCGGCTGACCAAGTCTGACGCCGAGGCGTCAGACGCCTTGTTTGTGACGCTGGATCCGCTGGTGCGTCGCGTCTCGCTGCCTGATCGGCGCGAGCTGTTGGTCAGCGACACGGTCGGGTTTATCGATCGCCTGCCGCACACGCTGGTGGCCGCGTTTCGGGCGACGCTGGAAGAAACGGCCGACGCCGATCTCGTCTTGCACGTGATCGATGCCGCCAACCCCGAGCGCGAGCGGCAGATGGCCGCCGTCACGCGCGTGCTCGAAGAAGTTGGTGCGCACCTGGTGCCGCGCATCGAGGTCTACAACAAGATCGATCAGCTGTCGGCCGACGAGCGCCGCCGCTTGCAGGAAGCCGACCCGTCGGCGTTGCTGATTTCAGGCGCCACCGGCACGGGGTGCGCCGAGTTGCTCGAAAGCGTGGCGTCGCGCCTGGCCCTGGATCAACAGCGGGTGACCGTCGATCTGGACTTGTCGGATCCCGCACAGGCAGAGAGACTGGCCTGGATCTATCGCCACGCGACGGTGCATAGCCACGCCACGATGGGCGATCATGCCACGCTGGAAATCGATCTGCCGCGACGCCTCCTGCCGATGGTTGGCATGGCGACACCGGCGTCGCCGAAGCTGCGAGGCGGTCGCCGTGGCTAAGCAGCTGATGCTCGCGACCCTTGTCGTCTGTGGCGTCGCCATCGCCGCGTGCGCGCCGAAGGCGCCGCCAGCGGTGGCCGGCGCCCCCAGGCATCCCGACTTCATGTTTCCCGTGGCGCCCGAAGGCACACCGGCCGCGCTCTCGGGCCGGCTCGATCGTGGCTGGCAGTTCCTCCAGCTCGACGACCTGCGGAGTGCCGAACGCGAGTTCACCACAGCGCTCAAGCAGCAAGCATCGTTCTATGCCGCCGAGGCCGCGCTGGCCTACGTTGCCCTGGCCCGTGGCAACGACGCCGATGCGCTGACGCGGTTCGACCGCGCCTTGGTTCTGGAGGCGGCCTACGTGCCGGCGCTGGTTGGCCGTGGACAGGCGTTGCTTGAGATGGATCGGGTGGCCGACGCGCTCGCCAGTTTCGAGGCCGCGCTGACGCGCGACGCGTCGCTGGCCGACCTGAAGGGCCGGGTCGACGTGCTGCGCTTCCGCGCGACCCAGGACATGCTGGGCCGCGCCAAGGCGGCGACCGACGGCCGACGCTGGGATGAGGCGAAGGCCGCCTACGAGCAGGCGATTGCCGCCTCGCCCGAATCGTCCTTCCTGTATCGGGAGCTGGCGGCGGTGGAGCAGAAGTCGGGCGATGGTCTCGCCGCGCTCGATCATTACCGCAAGGCGGTTGAACTCGACGCTACCGACGCGCGCTCGTGGGCGGCCATTGGCGGCCTGCTCGAGAGTGCCGACGACGTGGTGGGGGCCCTGGCGGCTTACGAGCGGGCCCGCGCCGTCGACCTGGGTGAAGTCCCCGACAACGTGGTGGCGCGAGTGCGGGCGCGAGCGGCGCTCATGAAGCTGCCGGCCGAGTATCGCGCCATTCCCGGCAATGCCGGCGTCGCCCGCGCAGAGATTGCCGCGTTGATTGGCATCCGCCTCGAGGCACTGGTCGCACGGGCGCGCACGCGGCAGTTGGTCATCACCGACATCCGCAGGCATTGGGCCCAGTCGTGGATCAACGCGGTGGCCCGCGCCGGCATCATGGATCCGCTGCCGAACTACGAGTTCCAGCCGGCCCTGCGGGTCCGTCGCGGCGAACTGGCGCTGACCGTGTCCCGGTTGCTCGGCCTGATTGGCGCGGCGAAGCCAGAACTTCTGAAGAAATGGCAGGCCACGACCGTCACGATCAGTGACGTGCCGGCCGGACATCTCAGCTATCCGTACGCGTCGCAAGCGGTGGCGGCGGGCGTCATGCCGCTGGCCGGCGGCAGCTTCGAGTTGTTGCGGAGCGTCAGCGGCGCCGAGGCCATCGAAATCATCGGCCGTCTCGAGTCGCTTGCCCGGCCATGACCACTCAGGTCTTCACGCTCGCCAACCAGTTGACCATGCTCCGCATGCTGCTGGTGCCGGTGTTCGTGCTGCTGATGATCTACGGCGAGTTCGGGTGGGCGCTGGTGACGTTCATCTTTGCCGGCATCACCGATCTGCTTGATGGCTGGGCCGCTCGCAAGACCGGCGGCAAGACCGACCTGGGAGCCTGGCTCGACCCGATTGCCGACAAGCTGCTGATTGGTTCCACGTTTGTGGTGCTGACGCTGCCCAACATCGGCCTCGTCAATCGCCTGCCGCTGTGGCTCACGATCACGGTGATCAGCCGTGATGTCGGCATTCTGCTCACGGTGGCGATTGTCAATCTCGCCATGGGCCCGCGCACGTTTCGGCCCTCGCCACTGGGGAAGCTGGCCACCGCGGTATTTGTGGTGTCGTGCGTGGTCATCATGTATTTCAACTACCTGGGTCACACCTCGATGTGGGTGGAGGTCGCGATTTGGCTATCGCTCACCGTCACCATCGCCTCGTGGGTGGATTACGTCTGGCGCCTGGCGCGAATCATCAACAAGTAGGGGCGGGTCTTCAGACTCGCGTGGCGCGCCTACGGCGCGTAGGGCTCGCCCTCGCTTCGCTCAGGGCTTGTGGAGAACGAACTACAATCGCCCGGTGTCCATGATGCTCATGCGGGTAATCGCTCTCGCCGTTGTCATCAGTGCGGCCGCCTGTTCCGGACGGCCACCCGTTCCGGCGGATCCGAACGCATACGAAGTGGACGCGAAGGGCGCACCCGCGAAGGTCGAACACCGGCGGAGCCGGCCGACCCCCACGAGTCCTGAGCGCAGTCGAAGGGCGAGCCCTACGAGGCGCGGCTTGTCCGCCGTAGCCTTGGCGAAGGTGGAAGCGCCGAGTCCCAACCGAGCGAACGACGTGCGCGAGGCCTCTGCTACGTCCGTCCGCGTCGTCCCGCTGGGCCGCTGGGCCGTCCGCCGGGTCCGCGTGGGCGCCACGATCCACCACCACCAGAGGCGCCGCCGGGCCGATGACCGCCAGGGCGCGCGTGCGAACGACCGCCACCGGGCGGGCGATTGCCTGCCCCGCCGTCTCCCGATGCCGCACGCGAAGGGGGATGGGGCGTGTTGGCGACAAACCCTTCGAGCTTGCGCCGGGTAATGCCGCGACCGAGAAAGCGTTCGAGCCGGCGAAGGTCGTCCATCTCGTCGTGCGAGACAAAACTGATGGCGTCACCGATGGCCTGCGCGCGACCGGTGCGGCCGATGCGATGCACGTAGTCTTCAGGCTGGGGCGGGAAGTCGTAGTTGATGACGTGGGAGATGCCGTCGACGTCGATGCCACGCGCGGCGATGTCGGTGGCCACCAGGCAGCGAACCTCGCCCGACTTGAAGCGCTTGAGCGCGAGAATCCGCTGCCCCTGCGTCCGATTGGAATGCAAGGTGGCGCAGCGAATGCCCGCGTCCTCGAGCTTGCGGGCAATGCGATCGGCGCCGTGCTTGGTCCGTGAGAACACCAGCACCGACTCCAGCGCGGCGTCATTCAGCAAGTGCACCAGCGCCGGCACCTTGGCCGCCTGGGACACTTCCACGATCCATTGCGCCACGGCTTCCACTGGCGTCGAGCGCGCGCCAATCTCCACCAGCACCGGGTTCTTCAGGAACTCCTTCGAGACCGCCTCGATTTCCTTCGACAGCGTGGCCGAGAAGAGCAGCGTCTGCCGCACCTTGGGCGCTGCTGCGACGATCTTCCGGATCGGCGGCAGAAAGCCCATATCGAGCATGCGATCGGCCTCGTCCAGTACGAGCACCTGCAAGTCAGTGAAGTTGACGTGCCGTTGTTGCATCAGATCGAGCAGGCGTCCGGGGGTGGCGACCGCCATGTCCACCCCGCGGCGCAAGGCCTGGATCTGCGGGCCTTCGCCGACGCCACCGAAAATGGTGGCGTAGCGCAACGGCAGGTGGCGGCCGTAGGCGCGGATGTTCTCTTCAATCTGCGCGACCAGTTCGCGGGTCGGCGCCACGATCAACGCCCGCATGTGCGTCTGTGAGGGCGACGCGCTCAGGCGCTCGAGCAGCGGGAGGACGAAGGCCGCCGTCTTGCCGGTGCCGGTCTGCGCCACGCCGATGATGTCGCGGCCTTCGAGAATGACGGGAATCGCCTTGGCCTGAATCGGCGTCGGCTCGACGTACCCTTGTTCGGTCAGCGCGGTGGTGAGTTTCGGACCGAGTCCGAGCGTTGTGAATGGCAACTAGGAGCCTAGAACCTTGGTCCTGAAGTAGGCGATCGTGCGGCCGAGTCCTTCTTCCAGCGACACCTTGGGCTCCCAGCCGAGCAGCGTGCGGGCGCGCGTGATGTCGGGCTGTCGCACCTTCGGATCGTCGGTCGGCAACGGCTTGTAGATGATCTTGCTGGTTGACCCGGTCATCGCGATGATCTGGCGCGCGATCTGCTCGATGGTCATCTCCTGCGGGTTGCCGATGTTGATCGGATCGTTTTCCCTGGAGTGCATCAGGCGAATCAAGCCATCGACCAGGTCGCTGATGTAACAGAAGCTCCGGGTCTGGCTGCCGTCACCAAACACCGTGACGTCCTGGTTCAGCAGCGCCTGCGACATGAACGCCGGCACCGCCCGCCCGTCACGAATGCGCATGCGCGGGCCATAGGTATTGAAGATGCGGACGATCTTGGTGTCGATGTGGTGAAAGCGGTGATAGGCCACCGTCATCGCTTCGGCAAAGCGCTTGGCCTCGTCGTAGACGCCGCGCGGGCCGATTGGGTTGACGTTGCCCCAGTACGTCTCCTTCTGCGGGTGCTCGAGCGGATCGCCATAGACCTCCGAGGTCGAGGCGATCATGAACGTGGCCCCCTTGGCCTTCGCGAGGCCGAGCGCCTTGTGCGTGCCAAGCGCGCCCACCTTCAGCGTCGGGATCGGCAGCTCCAGGTAATCGATCGGACTGGCCGGGCTGGCCCAATGCAGCACGAAGTCCACCGGGCCATCAATGTCGATGTAGTTGGTGACGTCGTGGCGGATGAACTGGAAATTGCGATCCCGCAAGTGCGCGATGTTCGCCAGGTCACCGGTCAGCAGGTTATCGACCCCCACCACCGCGTAGCCGCGATCGAGCAGCGCTTCCGACAGGTGCGAACCAATGAAGCCGGCGGCGCCGGTAATGACGACTCTCGGCACGCTACGCGGCTCCGCGGTCAGGAGTGAGGACCCGAATCAGGGTGAGCCACATAATTTTGATATCCAGGGTTACCGACCAGTTTTCAATGTAGTACAGGTCGTACTCGATGCGTTTCTCGAGGGACGTGTTGCCGCGCCAGCCGTTGACCTGGGCCCAGCCGGTAATGCCGGCCTTGACCTTGTGGCGCAGCATGTACTGGGGAATGCGGTGCTTGAATTGCTCGACAAAGAACGGCCGCTCGGGTCGCGGACCGACAATCGACATCTCGCCGACCAGCACGTTCCAGAACTGCGGCCACTCGTCGAGGTCGTGCGCCCTGAGCCAGGCGCCAATCCCGGTCGCTCGCGGATCGTTCTCGTCGCCCCAGACCGGGCCTTCCGGCTCCGCGTTCATCGGCATCGTGCGGAATTTGTAGACGTGGAACTGCTTGCCGTCGAGGCCCATGCGTTCCTGCTTGTAGAACACCGGGCCTGACGAGCCGCGCTTGATCAGCCACGAAATCAACAGGCCGGGAACCGCCATCATCGCCAGCGCGCCGGCGGAAATCACGATATCGAGCGCCCGCTTGATAAAGGCGCTCAAGCCCTGATGCGGCACGTCGTTCAAGTTGATGACCGGGACGCCGTCCAGGTCTTCGAGCCGCGCTCGCAGCGCGATGAACTGCAACAGGTCGGGCACCACCTTGACGTCGACGCCCTCGCGACTGGTGGACTCGACCAGGTCGAGCAGCTTCATGTGCTCTTCGAGCGGCAGCGCCACGTACAGGTCGTCGATCTTCTCGTTGGCGACAATCGCCGCGGCTTCGCTGAGCGAGCCGAGGAGCGGCAGGCCGCGGTAGCCGAGATGATCGCCGCCGGCCTTGTCGTCAACGAAGCCGACCAGCTGATAGCCCAGCTCGCGATGCTCGAGCATGCGATCCGCGACGATGCGCCCGAGATCGCCGGCGCCGGCAATCAGAATCCGCCGCAGGCCGACCCCCGCCAGCCACCGCCGCTCCAGCGCCTCGCGGATGAACTTGCGCGACAGGTAGCCCGCGACGATGTTGCAGAACAGGAACAGGCCCCACACCAGGCGCGACACTTCAAAGGCGCCCACATTGCGCTGGAACTCCGACGCGTAGTAGGCCTGGAAGTAGAGCGTGCCGACAACGCCGAGCACCACCGCGAAGATGCTGCCGACCAGCACGTTGAAGAAGTCGTCGATCCGCGAACGGCCGCGACGCAGCCGATACAAACCCTGAAAGTGGAACCCGATGGGCACGACCAGCGCCACGAACGGCACGACCATCAGGTATTGCTCGATGGGCGGCTGTCCGCGGGTGATCACGAACAGCCCGGATTCAAACCGGAGCACGTACGCGAGCAGAAAGGCGACCATCGCCATCACGGCATCGGTGCCGACGTGGAAGGCGACGAGCAGTCGGTTGTGGCGCCTTACCATCGTGTGCCTGCGGGGGCCTGCAGGGTCTCGTCGACGACCTGTTCGATCTCGGCGACAAACCGGCGGCGCGAAAACGTTTCGGCGTGGGCGCGGATGCGTGCCGTATTCCACGGCGTGGCGGCCGCGCGCTTGAGCCCGGCCTCGAGTGACTCGACGGTCGTCTCGCCGAACAGGATGCCGGTCTCACCGTCGAGCACGGTATCGAGTGCGCCGCCGCGGCCGAGCGCGACCACCGGCCGGCCGCAGGCCTGCGCTTCAACCGGGACAATGCCGAAGTCTTCTTCGCCGGGAAGGATGGTGGCGGTGCAGGTGCGATACAAGTCGCGGATCTCTTCATCCGATCGCCAGCCGGCCAGCTCGATGCCGCCGCCCGCCAGTCGCTCAAGCTTGTGCCGTTCAGGTCCGCTGCCCACGACGGTGAGCCGCACACCGGCACGCCGAGCGGCCAGCATGGCCAGGTCGACACGCTTATAGGGGACCAAGGCCGACACCACCAGAAAATGTGGTGATTGGGTGTTTGCGTGATCTGGTGAGTGGGGTGCAGGCACGGGAATCACCGCCTCGTGGAAGGCGGGGCTGTAGAACTCCGTATCGACCGGTGGATACACAAGGGTCGACTGACGATTATAGTAGAGCGCGATCCTCCGCGCAACATATTGAGAGATAGCGAGATAGCGGTGTACTCGCCCCTCGGTAGCACGGTCCCAGCGAGCCAGGCCGGCCAGCACTGGACGCAGCAGGGCGCTTGGCACCTTGCCGACCCGTTCGGGCCCGAAATACGCATCGAACTGGTCCCACGCGTATCGCATGGGTGTGAGGCAATAGCAGAGATGCCGCGCGCGCCCCGTGACGACCACTGACTTGGCCGCGCAGTGACTGGTGCTGATCACCAGGTCGTAGCCATCAAGGTCGAACTGTTCGACGGCCATCGGGAAGAGCGGCAGGTACTGCCGGTAGAGCTTGCCGGCGAACGGCAGCCAGTGGATGGGCGACGTCTTGACGAGCCGCCGCTCGATCACCGGCGTGACGGTCCCCTTCAAATAGACCAGGGTAAACAGGTCGGCGGCCGGAAACAGCTCGCAAAACACTTCGAGCGCCTTCTCCCCACCGCGCATACCGGTGATCCAGTCGTGGATGAGGGCGACCCGCACCTCGGGATCATACAGGGCTCGCGGCTTTGCCGCTCGTGGGGCTCGGCGCTGCGCGCCGAGTGGGGCCGGCCTTCGCTACGCTCGGCCCGTGGCCCAAAATACCGTTTGCGCTGAATGTTCCTACGCCCTCCGAGGGGCGTCGCTCCGAGCCCCAGGAGCCACCGACGGTGGCGACCCCCACGAGGCGCGCAGCGCCGAGCCCCACGACGGTGACGCCGTCGCCTACCGGTTCGCGACATCGCTGTAGATGACGTGGATCTTCCCGACGC
>ENA-ORBV01011711-ORBV01011711.1-microbial-mat-metagenome-genome-assembly--contig:-NODE-11711-length-13704-cov-8.233727_pt1 | contig 13704 bp, 14 predicted proteins | sample MGYA00237777_ERZ505514 | MGnify/ENA primary metagenome ERZ505514 (study PRJEB26160, sample SAMN06269048) | microbial mat metagenome | isolation source: Oligotrophic lake microbial mat | place...
GCGACGGTGACTAAGCATGATTATTTGCCGTATGGGGAGGAGATGGGTAGTTCCACGGCTGGGAATGTGGATAAGTTCGGGACTTATCATCGGGATGCTACGACCGGGCTGGATTATGCGGATCAGCGATATTTTGCTGGGTTGAGTGGACGGTTCTTGACGGCGGATGATTCAGGTTTGAATGAGTCCTTGACCGTGTCGGCCTCGTGGAACCAGTATTCGTATGTAATGGGAGATCCGATTAATTTTACTGACCCGGAAGGGCTGGCGTGCAGAAACGTTGGTCTTAGAGGGTGGGCCGGAATTCCCGATCGCATGCCTGTGGGGACTTTTCTTAACAATCGAAATGATCTTTCAGTACTCTCTCAAACTATCTTTACTGAAAGTGAAGCGGGAGTCGCGGATAACGATTCGGCTCAGGATCGAGCCGCCATTGCCTCGACCATCATGAACCGATGGACGCTTGTAAATCGTGGTTGGAATGTCATCGCAGTACGCCGGGGGGTTGGTGGTGGCCCTATAAGGCTGTCGGACTGGGGGCAAGCCGATGGTACCGTAGCCTCAATTGTGTTTGCACAGAATCAATTTGAACCTTGGGAATCCGCTTGGAGACTTAACTCGGCGGCACAGGCTAGATTAACCAGAGCGCTCAACTCTAATGAAGATTCGGATGAATGTGCCGCACTGCTTCAATCTATAGGTACAGCGGCGGGATTCTGGGAAGCGAGGAACACGCCTGGATTTTATCGGACCATAGTGAACGGCTTGTCCATATACTTTACAAGCTTCTCAGCGGCCGCTCGTGGCAATCAGCCGACCAAAGCTTACTATGAAACTTGGATTGGATCCTTTGGGAGCGCAAACGTCTATTCCGGTGTACTTGAGTCTGAGATAGTGCCGCGAGGCTCGGTGAACCCATGGGTCTACCGTATGTATCCCCTTAATCGGTCAGAGAGCGGGACGCACGTAAACGGCCCAAACGGCCCTGGCACATCAGGGCGCTAGTAGAGTTGGGGCAAGTAAGGTGTAGCATGAACATTCCAATGGTGTTTGCGACGGTCGTGAGTTTTTGGGGAAGCTTAAGCGCCCAGAGTTTCAGCGGCAAAGCATCCGGAGATCGACCCCCACTCTTACCTGCGGCACTTGGTTGGTACAGTCAGTGGCATATGCTAAACAGTGTCAGTGTTGCCCAGATTTGCGAGGGAAGTCGTTCTAGCAACCGGGTTGTGCTGACGTGCTCTCCGAGTGACACTGTCGTTATCATTGATGCCGTTGGAATTGGAGTGTGCCAGGTCAGATTCATGAGGGCCGGGTTTGGGCTCCCAGAACTAAGCAGGAGTAAAAATCAGCGAATGCTGACCGTTACTCCTTTTGGCTGTGAAGGGCTTCCAGAGTCCGATGGCGACTTCACGATTCGTGTTGCACCTCTGTCCTCGGAAGCTGATCTCGAACTTTCGCGAAGGGCGGAGAGCGCAGCGTGGCGCTATCTGCGTGTCTGGCCGAAAAGATGCGAGGCGTTTTTTCCTCTGATTCGACGTGGTGATCCTTTTTTTCATGTCTACGTCAGATGTGAGGGTGTTGTGGAGGCTGTTCTTGAATTCCGAATCGTTAATGGGCAACCCGCAGAGTTTTCCCATTGGGATTACACAAGAAAGGGTGCCAACCTTCCCGAGGGCGCGGGCGCGCGCCTTGGTGTGTCGAGCCTTTGGTTGAGTTCTCGGGTGGTCGGGTCAAATGTTGAACATTGAGCGACAACCGAATTGGGGTCGTATTTGACGAAGCGTTGACTGCGAAGGGATCGAGACCGGCACGTTACCGCGTGCTCCACGCGCGCGGCATCAAACAGCCCCCTACGAGGGGTCACCGGGGGTGGACTTAGTAAACTCCGAGGACCCAACCGATACACAGCACGGCGGGTGGACATAATTTATGTGGTGGCGTCAATAAATAAAAGTAGCATCTAGTGCTTAATTGCATTACAACATTTCTGTATTATAATGTTCGGAAATGCCCCGAACTGCACCTGCTTTAGAATGCTCGACGGAGGACGTGGCGAGCCTGACCGGGATCAGCAAGAGTGGTGTCGAGGAGGCGCGCATTGTGGAGCGTGCTCGAATCGTACTGGCTTGCTTGGAAGGCAAGGAGATTCAACAAGTGGCTCGGGACATGCGAGTCTCCGTTCCCACTGTGAGCAAGTGGCGTAAGCGATTCGCGTTCTGGGGACTGAGAGGTCTCTTGGATCAGCCACGATCAGGTAAGCCGGTCACCTATGATGCCGCGTTTCGGAACCGCGTGCTGGCTCTGCTGGAGCAGCCACCTCCACCTGGGATGTCGCATTGGGATGGGCCGGCCGTGGCGGAGAGACTGGGAGCCAGCGTCCATGCCGTGTGGCGCATACTGCGACGGGAAGGCATCTACTTGCAGCGGGTGCGCAGTTGGTGCGTAAGTACGGATAAGGAGTTTGTGCCCAAAGCCGCTGACGTGGTGGGGTTATACCTGAACCCTCCAGTGAACGCGGTGGTGCTGAGTGTTGATGAAAAACCGAGTATGCAAGCCATCGAGCGGCCTTCGGGCTATGTCGAGACCGACAGCGGCACCGTCGTCCGCGCCCTGAAGAGCACTTATAAGCGGCACGGCACGCTGAACCTATTCGCCGCCCTCGAAGTCGCCACAGGCCAAGTCAAGACGAAAATTACCGATTACAAGAAGCGAGCAGACTTTCAGAACTTCCTCGAAGGCGTGATTGCCGAATTGCCGGGAGACAAAGAAATTCACGTGATCCTGGACAACTACTCCACGCACAAGAAAAACGATGATTGGCTGGCGAAGTTTGAAGGCCGTGTCCAGTTTCACTTCACACCGACTTCGGCCAGTTGGCTCAACCAAATTGAGATCGTTTTCAGTCTGCTGCAGCGGAAGACTCTCAATGGAGCCAGCTTCAAAACCAAAGATCAACTGCGCGATGCGATCGAAGCATTCATTGGCAAGCATAACGAACGGGCCAAGCCATTTCGTTGGCGTAAACGCGAGGTCAAGGGAAGTCAGCTCCGAAATACAATTGTGAACTTATGCAATTAAGCACTAGATTAGAGCGAAGAATAACAAAAGCGATGCGGGCAGCGTTTTGAGGTTGCCCGCATCGCTTTTCAGAAACAATCTGACTTCAAGGAACACTTGTGATATGGAGTCCGGGATTGATGACGGTGAACGGTTTGAGAGTCAATCCGAGCGACAGGTTCACGCCATTGCGGGCTTTCATTGCTATGTAGCCGAAGAAGAGGACGAAAGCGAGGTAGAATTGGCTACATTCCTCGATAATTCCTGAAGAATCCTCAAAAATGCTTGGCTTTTGTGGGAAGAGGGAACGCTTGAAGTTCGGAGAAGAATTCAGACAGCGCTGTTTCCAAGTGGGGTGGAGGTGGATGGTAAAGCACTTCGAACCGCCTCAACTACCAGTCTTTTCTATCAATTAGCGCCTACAGAAGAGGCCGATTCAAATTTGGCGTCCCCAGGGGGATTCGAACCCCCGTTAACGCCGTGAAAGGGCGGTGTCCTAGGCCGGGCTAGACGATGGGGACGCAGTAACAACAAAGTGGCGGCGCGAAGCCGCCACCTCTGTCAGCATAGCCGACACCCCGCCGCGCCGTCAAATTTACAGGGTCTTGAGGTAGGCGATCAGGTCGACCTTCTGGGCCGGTTCCAGCTGCTCTTCGTACGGGGGCATGCCGTTGCCGCCCTTGTTCACCTTGTCGAGCACCTTCTCATCGGTCATGCCTTCTTTCTTGAAGAGGCCCTTCAACGCGGGGGCGTTACCGCGTTTTTCATCAGTGTCGGTGTTGTGGCAACCCATGCAGGCGGAGTTTTCGAAAACTTCCAGACCCTTTTTCACGTCGCCTTTCTTGTCCGCGCCGAAGGCGAGGGAGCCAAATAGTATCGCGCCGCAGCCGATGACGGAAATGCGCTTGGAAAATTTCATGGGAATACGATCTCCTAACCTGAATCAGAATTCTAAAACTATTCTACAATTGCGGCGATGCTTCCCGCCATTGCCGTTTTTGCCAAGGCGCCGGTACCCGGGCGCGTCAGGACCCGGCTAGCGGTCACGCTCAGCGCTGAAGAAGCGGCCAGACTATACGAACAAATAGTGTCGGTATCAGTTCAACGTTTAGTCGAAGCGTCGATTCGCCTCTCCTCCGATGTCGAACTGCATACCGACACATCGACAGATGCGTGGTCCGGGTTCGCGGTTACACGCCGCTTCCAATTTGACGGGGATCTGGGAGCGCGCATGCTGCACGCGCTCCGCGAGAGGCTCGACGCCGGGCGTCCGCGGATGTTAATCCTTGGCGGCGATGTTCCCACCGTCCCGATTTCCCATCTGGAAGCACTGCTGCGCGTGGAGGAGGACGTGGCGCTCGGACCGGCCGAGGATGGCGGTTATTATGCCATTAGCTGCCGCAAAACACACCCGGAGATGTTTGCCGGAGTGGCTTGGTCGACAGACCTGGGTTGCGCGCAGACCGCGGCGCCGTGCCAAAGCGCTGGGCTCTCCGTGGCGTTCGGATCGCCTTGGTTTGATATTGATGAAACGGAAGACCTGGAACGAGTCTCAAGTATATATGGCACTCGAAGAAGGCAGCAAAGCTCCTGAACTTAATCTGACGGACGAAAGCGGGACTCCGTTTTCGCTCTCCACACTCATGGGCAAGTCCGTGGTCCTGTATTTTTACCCGAAAGCCGGCACGGGCGGTTGTACGCTTGAATCGCAGGAATTCCGCGATCAATCTCCGGAGTTCGCGAGCAAGGGCGCTGTAATCCTTGGCATCTCTCCCGACAGCGAATCCGATCAGATGAAATTCAAGAACGATTTGAACTTGCCCTTCAAGCTGCTGGCCGACCACAATCACGCCGGGGCTGAGGCCTATGGCGTCTGGAAAGAAAAGATGAGGGACGGGACGCCGACTATGGGCGTTGACCGGACGACATTCCTGATCGGGCCGGACGGGATAATCCAGAAGACCTTTAAGAACGTCAACCCCGATGGCCACGCCGAGGAAGTGCTGGCCGCGATTTAAAACTCTTTCAACTCGGCGATCGTGGCGCCGTTGCCGCCTTCGACTGGAGTGGCGGGGTAATGCTTGGTGACAAGCGGGTTGCGCTTTAGCAACTCTCCTACAGCTCTTTTCAGAATGCCCATGCCGTGGCCGTGGACGATGCGGACACGGTCCACGCTGGCGAGCGAGGCGTTGTCGAGGAACTTTTCCACGGCGTCGCAGGCCTCCTCGGCGCGCTGGCCGATGATGTTGATTTCCTTCGTCACTGTGTCCCAGGTCGGGCCGGCCTGGAAGGTCACGCCGGAGGGGAGTTTGGGGCCGGTGGGGCCATCGGGCAGGAGTTCGATGATGTCGGAATACGGGACACGCATTTTCATAATGCCAATTTCGACATCGACCATGCCGTTGGGCTGGAGCTTTCGAATGCGGGCAGGCTCGCGGATGCCGCTTAAACGAACCCGGTTGCCTTCGTCGACGATGATCGCCGCGCGCTTCTCCGCGACCGGGACGGCGATAGCTTGTTGCACTTCGATCTTGAATTCGGTTTGGGCTTTTATGACCTTGCGAACGGCGAGATCGGCGGCTTTGCGGCTGGTTCCCCCGGATTGTTGGATGCTTTCGAGCGTTTCCTTCGCCTGCTTTTCGAACGCGGCGAGAGCGGCTTCGGCTTTGCGCTCCATTTCGCGGCGCTTCGCTTCTTCCGCCTTGCGGAGTTCTTCGCGTTCTTTGAAAGTCTCACGCTCCAAACGAACCCGCTCTTCGGTGAGGGAGGCTTGCTTGGTCTTTACTTCGTCCAGGCGGCGGTGGAGTTCACTGAGGAAGCCCGCTATGTCGCGCTCATTGGTTGACATCGCCTGCTTCGCGCGTTCGATCAAGGACTTTGGCAGGCCGAGTTTTGAGGCAATCGCCAGTCCGGCGGAGCGGCCCGGCGCGCCTGTAAGAAGGATATAGGTTGGAGTGAACTCGGCTTCGTTGAAGCCCATCGAAGCCTGGACCACGCCATCGGTGGTGGCGCCCCAGACCTTGAGCGCCATCAAATGCGTGGACGCTAAAGTGAACGCGCCGTACTCGCGGAATTTTTCCAATACGGCCACGCCCAGCGCGCCGCCCTCTTCGGGATCGGTGGCGCGTCCGAGTTCGTCGAGGAGTACCAGCGAATCCGGCGTGGCCGCGTTGAGCATTCCCCCGACTTGCCGGACGTGGCTGGAAAAGCTGCTGAGACTTTCGGCGATGGATTGGTTGTCACCGATGTCGGCCAGCACTTGCTGGAAAATGGGAAATTCGGCCTCATCACACGGTACGGGAATGCCCGATTGGGCCATCAGCGAGAGCAGCCCGGCGGTCTTCATGGTGACGGTTTTGCCGCCCGTGTTGGGGCCGGTGATGAGGAGGGTGCGGCGGATCCGGTCCATGGTGAAGCCAACGGGCACCACGGTCTTGCCTTCCCGGCGAAGCACGTCTTCCAATAGCGGATGACGGGCGGCATCGAGATGGAGCCGTTCGCCGAATGTGGGGACGACGCAGCGGAACTGCTTGCCGAAGCGCGCCTTGGCGAAAGTGAATTCCAGCATTCCCATGGCGGCTACGGTTGCGCGAATGGCAACCGAATGCTCGCGAAGCGTTTCCGTCAGTTCGCGCAGGATGCGGTGGGTCTCGCGCATTTCCTCGTCGGTGAGGCGGACGAGTTCGTTGTTGAGAGCAACGGTTTCCATGGGCTCAACGAAGAGCGTGGCGCCGGTGCCGCTGGAGGCGTGAATGACGCCGGGGATCTTCGAACGCTGGCCGGCGACGAGGGGGATGACAAAGCGATCGGACCGGATGGTGACGAAATCGTCCTGAAGAACGCCGTCGTCTTTGTGGAGGCGAAGGAACTTTGTGAGCGAGTGCTGGATCTGGTCGCGTTGACGCTCCATGCCGCGGCGTATACGTTCCAAAGCGACGCTGGCTTGGTCTGTCAGCGTGCCGTTGGGGTGGAGTTTGCCGGCAAGGGCGCGGAGGACCGAGCGGAGATCGGCAAGTTGACCGGCACGTTTTACGAGCAGGGGGTAACGGTCGCCGGCGTTCGCGATGGAGGCGCGCAATTCGGCCGCGCGGTCAAGCCACTGCAGCAGATCGTAGATCTCTTTACCATCGAGCGAGGCGCCCTCAATGCCGATTCTTCCCAGGCCTTGATCGATCTCCGGCAGGCCGGAAAAACGGATGTTGACGTTCTTCTGCCCGGCGGCTTCGTCAAGCAGGTTTACGGCTTCGGCGGTCTCGCGGTGCGTTTCATTCAGCGCCGCCGCGTCGGTGGATGGCAGCAGTTCATTGAGGATCCGGCGCGCCGGATTGGAACTGATTTGCCGGCCGATGATGGCTTTCAGTTCGGCGTATTCCAATAACTCAAGACTGCTGGTTTCCATAGCGCTCGAAGACCCGTTCGATTACTTCCAGGGTACCCGCTGTGATGGGCAGCGTGTGTAGATCCTGGCGGCGGACCCAAGCGACGGCGCAGGAATCGTCACCGGGTCGGGGGGTGCCGGAGATGACGCGGCAGAGGTAATCGAGAAGGACGTAGTGGTACTCGGTTGCGCCAGTTGCGTCGGGCATGATGCGTTCGAATATCTCCGCCATTGCGCCGACTTCGACAGTGAGGCCGGTTTCTTCCAAGACTTCGCGGGCGACGGCCGTTTTTAACAGTTCGCCGGTTTCGATGGCGCCGCCGGGGAGCGACCATTGGCCCTGGAGCGGTTGTTTGCCGCGTTGCACAAGTAGTATGGAGTCGCCTTCGATGATGAGCGCGCCGACGCCGAGAATGGGGCGGGGCGGGTAGCTGCGATCATCCGCACTCAATATTGCACCGAGCCTTTGATGTCGAGTCGCACGCGATAGACCGATTTTAGCGCAGTGACGTAGATGGTGGAGAAATCGTTGTCGCCGAAGGTGAGGTTTCGCGGTGTCTCGGGGAAGTCGATTTTGTTGAGGAATTTGCCATCGGGGGTGTAGACCGCTACGTTGTTGCACGTCACCCAGATATTGCCCTTCTCGTCGGTACGGATGCCATCGGGGGGGCCATCGATTTGCGAAATCAGCGTACGGCCGTTCGTCGCTTTACCATTGGCCGCAACGTCAAATACTCGAATGATTCGCTCGTCGGAATCGGCTACGTACAGGAGCCTGCCGTTGGGGGAGAAGGCAATACCGTTGGGGCGGCCGGTCGTTTTGGCGACGAGTTCCAGCGGCCCTTTCGGGGGGAGGTGATAGATGCCGTAGAAGTCGAGTTCGCGGGAATCGGCTTGGGCGCCGAAAGCCGGGTCAGTGAAATAGACGTGGCCGTCTTTGCGGACGACGATGTCATTGGGGGCGTTGAGGCGCTTGCCTTCGAACTTGTCGGCGAGGACTTCGATGGCGCCCTTTTTGTCCGTGCGGGTAACGCGGCGGGATCTGGATTCGCACGAGTAGAGGCGGCCTTGCGTGTCGAAGGTGTTGCCATTGGCGCCGTTGGACGCTTCGCGGTAGGCGGATTTGCCTTCACTGGTGAGGCGCCAGATTTTGTTCTCCGGAACGTCGGAGAAGAGCAGGTAGCTGTCACGGCTCCAGACCGGGCCTTCCGTGAAGGTGAAACCACCGGCCACTTTTTCGATGGCTAGTGTGGAGAAGTCCTGCCCGAAGCAGGCGACGGCTAGTGCGAGTAGGAAAACTGTGCGCATGGACATACCATGAAGTATGGTTACACGAATCGTTGGGCTGATCGCCTGCCAACTGCTCGTGCTGGCCGCCGACCCGCATACCCAGTCAGTAGAAGAGTGGCGGAAAAAGTACGAAGAAGGTTTGCAGGCGCCTTATACGGGCTGGCTGAGCGTGGCCGGTCTTTATTGGTTGAAGCCGGGGGAAAATGCGGCGGGTACGGCGGAGGGGAACTATGTTGTGCTGCCGCGCGGTGCGGGGCGGGTTGGGACGTTCCTGTTTGATGGAAAAACGGTGCGGTTCCGGAACTTGTCGGGCGCGGTAACGCAGATGCGGACCGATACTTCCGGCACGCCGGACGTTTTGGAAATCGATGGGATGCGGTTGGTGGCGATTGAGCGCAATGGCAAGTTCGGCATCCGGCTGCGGGACGCGCAGAGTTCGATGCGGCTTGCTTATAAGGGGAGCAGTTGGTATCCGATTAGCGCGAAGTATAAGGTTAAGGCGAAGTTCATTCCGCACCCGTATAAGCGGACGATTAACTTTACGGATATGACCGGGAATACGCAGAAGATGGTGAGCCCGGGGTTGGTGACGTTCTCCTTGAACGGGCAGACGTTGCGGCTGGAACCGGTGGAGGATGAAGGGCAGTTGTTCTTTGTCTTTAAGGATCGGACGGCGAACAAGGGGACTTACGCGGCCGGACGGATGTTGTACGCGCCACTGCCTAAGAATGGCGTGGTGGAGATCGACTTTAATGTAGCGAAGAACCCGCCTTGCGTGTTTACGCCTTATGCGACCTGTCCGCTGCCGCCGAAGCAGAATATCCTGCCGATTGCGGTTGAGGCGGGCGAGAAAATGCCAGCGGGGCACTGAGATTGGTCATCCCACCGGCAACTTCACATGAAACACCGCCCCCCGCGGCGCCGCCTGTGTGGCCCAAATATCCCCGCCATGGTCCAACACCGTCTCCCTGCTCAGAGCCAATCCCAACCCCAGACCATTCCTCTTTCCAAAACTGGTAAACGGCTGGAATAACTGATCCTGTATCTCTTTCGCGATTCCCGGCCCCTGATCGGCCACAGTAATATGCATGTGTCCGTTCTCCTGACCCGCCCGAATAGCTACCGTCCCCCCGTTCGGCATCACTTCCACGGCATTCGCAATCAAGTTTACAAACACCCGCTCCATCCGCGTTCGCTCCACATTCGCCTCTAACTCCTCGGCCACCTCCACTGTAAATTTTATGTGCCCCGCCGCCGGCTCCTGCGATAGCAGGGCCGTCTGCACTAAGTCCAGGATGTTACAACTCTCCCGTTCGCCCTGTTTCCCCTTCGAAGCATCCAATAACTCCTGCAGCATCTCCAATATCCGCCGCGAAGCGTTATAAATGTTCACCGCCAGCCGCTTACTATGCGCCGGAGGCAGATCGCTATCCACCATCATCTCCGCGCCTGAGTAAATGGCCGCCAGCGGATTCCGTAAATCGTGAACTATACTCGACGCCAGCCGCCCAACCGTCGAAATCCGCTCATGCCGGATTAGCTCCCGTTGCGCTCCTTCCAGGGAACTCGCCATTTGATTAAACGTCGCCGCGAGCCTGCCAAACTCATCTTTCTTACCCGCGACACTCTCCGGTATCCGATGTGACAAATGCTGCTTCGATAGCTCCGACGCGGCCCGGTCCAATTCCGAAATCGGCCGCACTATCCGGTTCGCCAGCACATACCCCAATAACAAACTCAATAGCAGCGCCGCCGCCCAGATCAATAACAAATCCCGCCGCAGCCGCGCCAACCTTTGCCCCGCCGCTCCGAACGTCCGCGCTATCGTCAACTTACCCACTGGGGTTCCGTCCAACCCCAGCAAATCCCTTTCAATCCGCGCATCATCGGCGGAAATCTCGGCAACCGTGGAAGCGAACTTTCCTCCCGGTCCCGCAAATACAAAATCACTGCCGCCCGTCGATTTCTTCAACGCCACCGCCGACCCATCCGTCACCTGATACCCAGCCACCAATACGCTAATCAGTGCCGGTCCCCGCACGCTGTCCACAAATACCGGTGTTAGCACCAGCCGGCACAACATTCCATCCTGTACGTGGTATCCGGACACTTGGCGCGGCGCAGTTGGCACCACCGCCGCTTCCACTGGCCACCGGATCAGCTTCGGTTCTCCGGACAAGACCGCAATCGTCGAGCCGCGTGGATCCGCCACCACCAGGAACGTCGACTCCTTTAATGTCGGGCTTAGATACGATCCCATCTCCGTCGCCGAATCCCGAATCGTGGCCGGGTCCCTGGTCCCAAACGCCGCCCGCACATTCGGCAGGCTCGACAACAACAGCGCCGCCGAACCAATCATCTCCTGCCGCGCCTTCAACACCGATTCATACGCCTGGAAACCCGCGGTCACTTCCTCTTCCAGGCTCAGCGTCGCGCTTTCCACCGCATGACGTTGCAGCATCCATCCGGCCACGCCGAACAGTCCGGTTACAATGCCGAACACCGACAGCCAGATTTTCCACCGCAAGGGCATTTAGCGCTTACTTCTTTCCTAAATACGGTCCAATCTCCAGCGGAACCGGCGGGTACTCGCCGCCGTGCTTGTTCTTATGTCCGACCTCCAGGTACCCGGTCTCTGAAATCTTCATCGCGCCCAGGTCCTGATTCGCCGTCACCGTGACGCGCCGTTCCAGCGCGGCCAGCGTCTTTTCCGTCGCCCGCTCGTGGAATACCTTCAACGTATATTCCCCGGCCGGAACATTCTGGATCCGGTAGGCCCCGGCGGCGCCGGAAGTCACAAAATAAGGGCTCGGCACAACTACAATTACCGCACTCATCTGCGCGTGGATGTTACAAAACACCCGAACCACTCCCTCACGCCGAAAAGTTATCTTTTGTGACGTTCCCGGTGCATAAAGTCCAGTATCGAAAGGCTGGCCCGCAAAGTTGGAAAAGGCGTTGTGGAAGATCGGGTCGTGGTTTGGAAAGTCCACTTGCGAACCAACCGGAATCGCCATTACATGCGGCAAAAATTTCTTGTTCCGCTGGTCCAGCACAAACTTCCCCGGCGTCGGCGTGCTCCGCGTTCCCAACGGTTCCAGCCACACCACGACTCCCTCGGCCGAACCCTTCTTCCGGGCGTCGGTAAGCTCCACTCTGCCCTGCAGCGCCGCCCCGGAAAGGGCAATCGCCATTAGGCTAAAAAAGGTAGGCAATAGAAAGGTCATATCGATTCAGCCGCCGGTTCGCGGTCCCCACGTAGTTGCTGCGGATCTGCATGCCTTCAAAGCTCAACACCACGTTCGGCGCCATTTTGAGCATCACATTCGCGCCCCCGCTGCGGTTCAGTCCGTTCTGCCCCCGGTTCAGGTCGCTGTCCCGGTCGTCATGAACGCCCGCGAACCCGTTCAGCGTCACGCGATTCGTCGCCGCCACCGAAACCTGCCCCCAACCGCCCGTCGAATGCACCGTGTTAATTACGCCATTCGCCGCCACCCGAAAGCTCTGCCGCAACGCGCCTAAATGGTGTACGTTTTTCCCCTTAAAGAATAATCCGCTGACTGATAACTTCGGCAGCGGGCTAACCAGCCAGTCGATCGATGCTATCCGTGACGGCAGGCTCTGCGCTCCCACGCGGGATTGGGAAACATGCCCGCCCATGCCGATTTCAAAACTCCGGTCACCGTTCCAGCTATGCCCAATAACGCCGCGCACCTCCAGCCCAGGCCGCCGCCGGTTGTTCAGTAGATTCGCCGGCGCCCCTGTTGAATCCTCCGCCGTCTGCATCAATGCCATTTGCCCCTTGAACCATCCGGCCCGCTGTTCAAACCGCATCTGCGGCTGCCACCGCCACAGATTTCCCGAACTCGTCAATGGCGAGATCCCCACATATGCCATCGAACTCGGATCGTGCGGTGATATCAAGGGCCGCATCACGCCGGCGGAAAACGACCGCGTCGCCCAATCGACCGTAAAATCCCCCGTCCGAATCCGAAACGGCGGCGCGCCGCCCTCCGTATTCCCGTCCCAGAAATCCATGAATATCGACCCCGAAACCTTGCCGCCCCAAACCGTCACGGGCCCGTGGTAACGCAGGCCGATCACCGATTGCCGCAGCGTCGCGCCAGCCGCCGCCCGGCCCGGCGTCGCGGCCGCCGTCGTCGGCACGTCCAGCGTGTTCGCCCCGCGCGTGTTGTAGAACGTTTGGAAAAGCGCCATTCCCGTCAGCGTCACGGGAAACCGGTTCGCAGCCTCCACTTTTATCGCCGCCTGCTCCTCCACCCGTCGCTCTACAATTTCCAGCCGTTCCGGCACGCTCGGCTTGCCTTCCACCAACTCCCGCAACTGCTTCACTTCTTGTTTCAAGTCCCGGTTCTCGGATTCCAGCTTTTCCAGCCGCGCCAGAATCGCCGCCAGGTCCTGTCCCGCCAACCGAACCGCCACCAAGAGGAATAGCAACTTACCCATGCAGCAACTCCTGCACGCGCGCCCGCACCGCCGCCAGCGCGAACGGCTTTGCCAGAAATTCGTTCGCCCCAGCTTTGAGCGCCCCGGCCGCGTCATGCCGGGCCGACATCGCTATCACCGGCACCAGCAACAGTTCCGGCCGCGTTCGCATCCAAGTGATGAGTTGATACCCATCCACCCGCGGCAATTCCAGATCGGTCAACACGACCGCCGGCACTGGCGTGGTCGTCTCCAGGAATTCCATGGCCTCACGGCCGTCGAACACGGTCACCGTGTCCACATCGTCCAACGCCAGCAGGCCGATTTCCAGCGTTCCCGCCAGCGCTCTGTCATCTTCAACAATCAGTATCGTCCGGGCCATGCCGCCTCTTTTTTTATGGAAGAAACCGATAGCCGACGCCATGCACCGTCAGAAAATGCCGCGGTACCGCCGCATCGGCTTCAAACTTCTGTCTCAACTTTACAATGTGAGCGTCCACAGTTCGAGTATTTGGAAACGAATTGTATCCCCA
>ENA-ORBV01011713-ORBV01011713.1-microbial-mat-metagenome-genome-assembly--contig:-NODE-11713-length-13702-cov-8.210128_pt1 | contig 13702 bp, 7 predicted proteins | sample MGYA00237777_ERZ505514 | MGnify/ENA primary metagenome ERZ505514 (study PRJEB26160, sample SAMN06269048) | microbial mat metagenome | isolation source: Oligotrophic lake microbial mat | place...
CCTGCGTGTGCAGCGCATGCGGCGCACAGCTCGTGGTAGCGGCAGGGGCGGGCACGCTCAGGCTCTCAGCGAAGGGCAGCCAGGGGTCGGCGTCGGTGGGTGCGGCATCCCAGCGATAGCGCACCTCGGTCGGAGCGCCCGTCACGTCGGCGAAGGTCAGTGCTAGGCTCGCGGCCCGCGAGATCGGGGCGTCCTGGGCCAGCACGGGGCGGGCGGTGGGGCCGCCCACGAGGGTGAGGCCACTGGCAAAGCGGTAGCCGCGCAGTGAGACGGTGGTGCCAAGAAACACTTCGCTGACGGCGTGGGCGAACACGGCCCCCTGGGCGTCGGCCGCCACGGCGGCAAAGCCATTGAAGGGCGTCCCGCCCGCACTGGGCGCGGCGACGGGCGGCGTCCAGGCCCCGGTCGCCGGCTTGGTGGCGTACCAGAGCTGAAATGAGCCGCTGGCCGAGGCCATCCACAGCACATGCAGATTGCTCGCGGCGTCCGCCACGATGCTTACCCGGCCCTCCACCGCACCGCCGATCAGCCGCGCCACCGGGAAGCTGCCGTTGGCCTGGCGCTCGGCAAAGAAGATGCCAGATGCCATGCCGCTCGACGCGATCCCGCGCCAGGCGACGAAGATTCGTCCCGCTGGCGTATAGCTCACACTCGGGTCGGCGTAGTCGCTGCTGAAGCTGCTCAGGCGTGTCGGCGGGCCAAAGGTGCGCCCGTTCCATGTCGCCACATAGACCTGGAGCTTGTTACGCTCGCCGCCCGTATACGCGACGGCAAGCGCCCCGCCCGGCCCGGCCACCAGGGACGGCACGGTGACGCCGGCGCTGGTGCTCAGGTTCGTGGAGGCCCCCCAACTGGCCCCGCCATCGAGGGGGTTTTTGCATTACCCCTCGAAAAGGTAAAATAAACGAGAACGGGTAGAGCCTGCTGCGCCTTGAGCTGCTCAAACCGCTCAGACGAACTGAGAACGACGCATTAAGATGCGCTTTACGATCCACTTGCCGATCTGTCTCACAACGTACTGTTTGTGAGACGACCCTGCAAGGGATCTGGAGGCCTCATAAGAGCAAGCTTGTGCGAGAAGGGTGCAGGAAAATCGCCCTGTTTGCACCCGTTCCCGTTTATTTTACCTTTTTGAGGGGTAATGCAAAAACCCCCATGATGCTCGTGAACAGCACGGTCGAGGATGTCGTGCGCAAAGAAGACGTGAGCTACGATGCGGTCCTGGGCATCTTGGACGCCTGGGTCGCGACCAGCATTGATTGGGACACGGTCGCACCATTTGCGGTGATCGGGATTGATGAGATTGCGCTCCTCAAAGGCCACCGTGACTTTGTCGCGGTCATTACCGCGCAACTCACGACAGGCGACGTACGGGTCTTGGCCCTGCTGCCGGATCGGCGGAAAGCCACCGTCGCTGCCTGGTTGCGCACCATCCCTACGGCGCGACAGGCGACGATTACGACCGTCTGTACGGACTTGTGGGAAGGCTATATCACGGCGACGCAGGAGGTGTTGCCGCATGCGACGATTGTGGCCGACCGCTTTCACGTGGCCCGCTTGTATCGCGATTGTGCCGATACGCTGCGCAAAGCGACCATCCGTACGCTGCGCGCGACCAAGGACCCGGCGATCCTCGACGACGTGAAGCATGTGCTCTGGCCCTTTCGTAAAGCGCCGGACGACCTGGAGGACGAGGAGCAGGCCCGTCTGGAGCGGCTGTTTCAACACGCGCCAGCGTTAAAAACCGCCTACGACCTGCGGCAAGACCTCACCCGGATTTTTGAGACGGCGCCCTCGCGTAAGGACGGGCTCGCCCAGTTGGCGGCGTGGGAGCACCAGGTCGCGGCCAGCGGGCTGGATTGCTTTGCCAGCTTTCTGACGACCCTGGCGACCTGGCGTGAGCTGATTGCGAACTACTTCATTGCCCGGCAGACCAGCGGCTTCGTCGAGGGGGTCAACAACAAACTCAAGGTCATCAAACGGCGCTGCTATGGCCTCACCAACCTTGGGCGCTTCTTCCAGCGCATCACGCTTGACCTCGTCGGCGAGCAATGGTTCAACCCCTGGCGCCAGCCCACCTACTAAATATGGGGCGCTTCACGCTGATTCCCAAAGAGCCAATTTTTATATTCCGGCCCTATCAATAGCACTGCGCATGTCATCGTCGTCAGGCACCGTGTAGATGCCGGTGGTGCTGAGCCGGGAGTGTCCGAGTACGCGCTGAACCTCACTGAGATCAGCGCCGCGACGAAGCATCCGGCGTGCCAGCGAGTGGCGAAGAGCGTGGGGAGAGGCGGCATCAAGCTGAGTAGCCATCTGGGTGAGTTGGCCAGCGCGCTCCAGGCGGGGCTCTTTTTTGGCAGCCGCACGCAGCTGCGCGGCTGCCTGCTGGCAGAGCACGGCGATGCGGTGACGAACTAGGCGTGTGCTCATCCCCGGTACAAACGGGTGCCCCTGTTTCGTCCGATCCTGCGCAACCAGCAGCGGCTCGCGTTCGGCATCGCTACCAATAGCCGGTGTGCCGTCGGGGCTGCGTAGCTCGCGGAGGTAGCGACGGAGCAGAGCCACGGCATCGCTGTGCAGAGGGATGCGCCGTGTCTTGCGCCCCTTCCCCCGGCGGACGATCACATTGCCCGCATCGAGGTCGAGGTCACGTAGCTGCACATCGCACGCCTCCTGCGAGCGCAGACCGGCGTAAGCGAGCAGCGCCAGCAGGGCGCCGTCGCGGAGCCGGAGGACTTTCTCTTCCTCGGCCTGCACGGCGCGCAGTACGGCATCGACGGCATCATCGGGTAAGGAGCGCGGGCCTCGTGCTTCCAGCGGAAGATCGTGAACACCTTTGGCCGGATTCTCGTTGATCAGGCGCTCAGCCACGAGCCAATCACCGAAGCGGCGCAATGTTGAGAGCCCACGATTGATCGTCGCCGGCTTGCGCTCTTCGTCATCCTGGCGGTGGCGCACCCAGGCGGTAATATCTTCGGCGATCAGCTGGGATAAGTCGAAGGCGCGGCCGCGTTGCTGCTCCCACCAGACGACGAACGTCGCCAAGTCAGCGCGAGCAGCGCGCTGTGACGCTGGCTCGCGGAGGGTGGCGACGTACCGGTCAATGGTTGCATCCATCGCGTGTTCCTTCGATGCGCAGCCAGACTCTACAGAGCGGGAGGATTTTGTTACATTATCGGCAAGGAAAATATAGCACCTGGACGACGAAAAAGCAACACCTTATCGATAGCGAATACGTTAAAATTATCAGTTTCGTTGCCAGTAATGATACTTATCGGAAGCGAAAATCGGAAGCTCAGGTGGCCAAGCAGCGCGAGCCTGACGAGGCTTCGCTAATCATCTGTCAGGCCATGGGTGCAAAACGCGACCTGTCTCTTTGGTCACGCCGATAAGCGCTGCGTGTTCACCGAGCTGCGGCGCCCGCTCTGCGCTCTGCGCTCGCCCTGATACGGGGCCTGGCCGCATCGCCCCAGTGCTAGGATCGCCCTGCCCGATGAAAAATGATCAGCGGAAGGTAACGAGTTCGATAGCCAGCGCCTTTCACACCGTGCTATACTTGGGCTAGACAACACAAAACCCACTCGTGTGCCGGCAAGCTCTGAGCGGGTTCTGTGCCAAGATATTCTTTTGTGCTGTGCTTTGTCTATTGTAGCACCCCCACGATCTCCTCGCAAGGGTCGCTTCTAGCCTGGCGCAGTGCAGATCTGGACAGCGACCTCCCTGAGAAACGCTGCCCCAGCATGGGGTCTCCATGCCCGCACGGTCTGCTACCCTCGCCCGATTCTCCCAGGAACTTTGGGCGCTGTCCTCAACGTATCCGGGAGCTTTCCTGTCTGCCAGCCTGCTTCTGGCACCAACTCCGCACGCGCGCCCACCTGCGCCCGGCTGCGCCCCAGCTAGTGCCGCATGTGTATCAGCTGCGGTCGACGCCTCGCATGGTGCGCTATGGAGCTAGCTCTCCCCACCACCCTCGCCCAGCTTCGCGCGGCCGTTGGCTACCTCGGCGAGCGCGACCAGCATGGCTGGTGGCAGAGCATGTTCCTGAGCGCCGGCAGCACGCCGTTCCTCGCGCCGGTGTTCGGTCGCACCCTCGTGCTCGCCCAGTGCGCCGGCACCACCCAGGCGGCGGCCATGCTGCACGACGAGCGCATCGGCGTCGGGCGGGTCTTCCACCTGTTCCGCCTGCCTGAGGATATGGAGCAGGGCATCCACCGCGCTCTGCATGACCCCCAGGTCGCCCAGCAGATCACCGCGATCGTCGCGAGCCCAGCCGCCGCCCTGGCCTATCTGCAGGCGGAGGCGCGCACCGTCACGAGCGGCGGCGTCGGCCCCACGCAGGTCGGCGATACCCACGATGTGCGCCAGCGCAAGCCCTGGCGGATGGTCGCCGCCCACTATGCCCACGCCTTCACTGTGCGGGACCAGGTGTATCCCTACTTCACGGAGCGGGCGTGATGGTGGCAACCATGCAGCAACGCGCCTATACCGTCCGCCTGGCCGCCGGTCTTGGGATGATCGCGGAGACGGCGATCCTCCTCGACCTCTGGCAGGATGGCATGGATACGGCCACCCTTACCCGCGCTGCGCGCGAGTCTGGCCGCTTTCCCGGGCTCTCGGCGAGCCGGCTCGGCAACCTGGTCTCCGACGGCTTTGCCATCCGCTACCTCGTGCAGCAGGGCACCCCCGCCCAGCTCCTCAAAGCCCTCCAGCCCGCGCTGGCGCGGCGCGAGTTCGAACAGCTGCTGTTTCTCTACACCTGCCGTGCCCACGCTATCCTCGCCGACTTTGTGTGTGAGGTGTACTGGCCCGCCTATGCCGCCGGCCGCACGCACCTCGATAACGAGGAGGCCCGGCAGTTTGTGGCCCGCAGCAACCAGGAGGGCAAAACCACTACGCCCTGGACCGAGGGCACCATCCGCCGCGCAGCCGGCTATCTGACCGGCTGCTGCGCCGACTTCGGCCTGCTGGAGCGCGGCAAGCGTATCGAGCGCCGCATCCTGCCGTACCGGCTAGAGCCGCGCACCGGGGCGATCCTGGCCTACGAGCGCCATTTCGCCGGCCTCGGCGATAACCGGCTCATCGCCGACCCCGATTGGGCGCTGTTCGGTCTCGCTCCTGGCGATGTCCTGAGCGAGCTGCGGAACTTCGCCCGCAAGGGGCAGCTCATTGTGCAGACCGCCGGCGCCGCCACGCAGATCAGCTGGCCCTATAAGACCATGGATGAGGTCATTGATGCTATCGCTCAAGGCAACCTTTGATGAGGTGATGGAGCGCGTGCGGCAGGGTCGTGAGCTCGGCCACGCCAGCTTCGAGCCCGTCTACTATCTTATCTTCCACCCCCGCCAGATACTGGAGTCCAAGCGCGAGCTGCCCGCTTGGACTCATCGCCTGCGCAATGATGGCTGGGACGTGCAGCGCTTCTCGATCGCCGAACAGGTCGCCAGCATCCTCGGCGCGGCGCCCACCCGGCGGCTCTGGCTCACCGCTGACCGTAAGGCACCTCTCGACTGGGATAAGACCAACCGGGCGCTGGCCAATGCCCTGACGACGGGCACGGACACGCTTCAGGGGCGGCTCAAGGCGCAACTGGAGCAGTTGCAGGATCGCCCGAAGGCCATCCTGCTGGTCACCGACCTGGAGGCCCTGCACCCCTACACGCGCATCGGGGCGATAGAGAGCCAGCTCTACGGCTCCTTCTCTGTCCCGACCATCTTTCTCTATCCCGGCGAGCGCACCGGTAAGACCCGGCTGAAGTTCCTCGGCTTCTACCCTGAGGATGGCAACTACCGCTCGGTTCACGTCGGCGGCTGACCCCGGAGGACATCGCAGCAATGACCGCTATCAAACAGCTCTTTGACCCCGCCAAGGATATCTACCGTACCATTGAGAAGGTGATCACCTACGGCGCGTCGCAGGAGTCGCGGCTGCGGGCGGAGATCACCGAGTATGTGGTTACCGAGCATATTGAGGAGCAGTTCGAGCGGCTGCTCACCCGCATGCAGATGGCGATGGACCTTGGGGGCGGCAATGAGGTGGGGGTCTGGGTCTCCGGCTTCTACGGCTCGGGTAAGAGCTCGTTCACCAAGTACCTCGGCCTCGCCCTCGACGAGCGGGTCAGCGTGGACGGCACGCGCTTCCTCAAGCACCTGCAGGACCGCCTAAACAAACCCCAGACCCGGGCGCTGCTCAACACGATCGCCAGCCGTTACGCAACGGCGGTAGTGTTGCTTGACCTGGCCAGTGAGATGCTCGCCGGGGCCACGATGGAGGATGTCTCGACGGTCCTCTACTACAAGGTGCTCCAGTGGGCCGGCTACTCCAGCAACCTGAAGGTGGCCGCCCTGGAGCGACGGCTCAAGCGAGACAACCGCTACCAGGAGTTCCTCGACCGCATCCTGGCCGACGCCGGGGTGTCTTGGCCCCAGGTGAAGGATGATCCGCTGGTGATCGACAGCCTCATCCCCGACATCGCGCACTCCCTCTACCCACAGCTCTTCAAGTCACCGGCGGCCTTCACCACCGAGGCCAGCGACTTCGTGCGCTTTGAGAACGAGCGGGTGCGCGAGATGATCCAGATCGCCCGCGAGCACAGCGGCAAGCCCTACATCATCTTCATCATCGACGAGGTCGGCCAGTATGTCGGTGCCCGCCCGAACCTGATCCTGAACCTCGACGGCCTGGCCAAGAACCTCAAGGAGATCGGCGACGGCAAGGTCTGGATTATGGGCACGGCCCAGCAGACGCTCACCGAGGATGATCAGAAGACCGCGCTCAACTCGCCCGAGCTCTACAAGCTCAAGGATCGCTTCCCGATCCAGATCAACCTGGAGTCGAGCGACATCAAGGAGATCTGCTACCGCCGCTTGCTCGGCAAGTCGCCCGACGGCGAGCGGCAGCTTGGCGCCCTCTTTGAGCAGCACGGCCAGGCCCTGCGCCACAACACCAAGCTCCAGGACGCCCGCTCCTACGACGCCGACGTGGATCGGACGACCTTCATCAATCTATATCCGTTCCTGCCCGCTCACTTCGAGATCCTGCTGCGTCTGCTGGGCGCCCTGGCCAAGTCTACTGGCGGGATCGGCCTGCGCTCGGCGATCAAGGTTATCCAGGATATTCTCGTCGAGGGGCCGGCCGGTCGCGATCCGGTGGCCGACCAGCCGCTCGGCTGGCTTGCCACGACGGTGACGCTCTACGACGCGCTGGAGCGCGATATCCGCCGGGCCGCGCCCTCGATCCATAAGGCGGTCGAGCGCGCCAAGGAGCGCTTCACCGGCGAGTCAGCGCACCAGGGCGTTGCCAAGACCGTCGCCGTGCTCCAGATCCTCGCCAGCATGCCGGTGACGCCGCAGAATGTGGCGAGCCTGATGCACCCGGCGGTCGACGCCCCGGCACAGCGCGAGCTGGTGGACGCCGCAATCGCCGACCTGACCAATGACTCGTTTGTGCCCTTCGGCGAGAAGGAGGGCAACCTCTGCTTCTTCAGCGAGAAGCTGAACGAGATCGACCAGGAGCGGCTCCTGCTCTCCATCCGCAGCGCCGATACGCGCCGCATCCAGAGCGATGGGCTGCGCGAGGTCTTCAGCCCACTGCCTACCGCCCGCCTGGAGAATACCCTAGTGGTCACGGCGGGCCTCAAGTCCCAGATTGGCACCCAGGCGGTGAGCGTCGCCGGCGAGCGCGAGACGGTGCAGCTGGTGGCCGAGCTCGTGCCGGCGACCGACTACGAGACCGCCCGGGCGCGCCTGGTGGCCGACTCGCGCCAGCGCGCGGCGCAGCATACGGTCTTCCTGCTCGGGCGGGCCGCGCCGGAGCTCGACTCGCTGGCCGCCGAGATCGCCCGCTGCGAGGCGATTAACGTGAAGTACCGCAACGACCCCGATAAAGAGGTGCAGGACTACTGCCGCGCACAGCAGGCCCGCGCCGACCGGCTGAAGGGCGACCTGGAGCGGCTGCTGCGGCGCCAACTCAGCCAGGGCTCGTTCTTCTTTCGGGGTGGACAGGCGGCCACGGAGAGCCTCGATCCGAACCTGCTCGATGCGGCTAAGGCGTATCTGGTCGATGTGGTCGCCCAGGTCTACGACCGCTATAAAGAGGCCCCAGTGCGCACCGAGACGGCCCTGGCCGAGAAATTCCTACGTGCCGGGAACCTCAAGGCCGTGACCTCGGCGATCGACCCGTTGCAGCTGGTCAAGGTGACCAGCGGCCGACCGTCGATTGACACCAGCCAGAAGGCCCTGGTCAGCATCCGCGACTACCTCCAGCAGAACGGCACCGTGGACGGCAAGCGCCTCAGCGATCTCTTCACCGACGCGCCCTTCGGCTGGTCGCCCGACACGCTGCGCTACCTCGTGGCCGCGCTGCTGGCGGCAGGCGAGATCACCCTGAAGGTCTCCGGCCGCGAGGTGACGGTGAACGGCCAGCAGGCGATCGATGCCCTGCGCACCAATCAAACATTCAAGACGGTGGGCATGGCCCTGCGTAACGAGCGGCCCTCGAATGAGGTGCTCGCCCGCGCCGCCGAGCGGCTGACTGAGATCACTGGCGAGTCGATCATCCCGCTGGAGGATGAAATCAGCAAGGCGGCCACGCGCCACTTCCCGACGCTCCAGCAGCGCTACAGCCCGCTGGCGGTGCGCCTGGAGGCCCTCGGGCTGCCGGGGGTCGAGACGGTGCGCGCCCTGAGCCAGGATCTCGCCGACGTGCTGCTCACCGACGCCTCCTACGCGCCGCAGCGCCTGGGTGGCGTCGATTCGGCGCTCTACGAGCGGCTGCGCTGGGCACGCGAGGTGGATGTTGCCCTGGCGAACGGGCTGGAGACGACCGTGCGCGAGCTGCAGCAGCACCGCCAGGCCATCGCCGCGCTCCCGGCCACGGGCATCCCCGGGCAGCTGCGCGATGACCTGGCCGAGGACTTGGGCCAGCTGGGGCAGCGCCTCGTCGATGAGGGCTTCGCCCGCCACGCCGCCGACCTGCGCAGCACGCTGACTGCGATCCGCACCCGCGTCGGCGCGGCGGTCTCCCAGCTTGCTGCTACGCAGACGGCCACGCTCCGCGAGGCGCAGCAGGAGCTCCAGCAGCTCCCCGGCTGGCCGGAGCTGACTCAGGAGGAGCAGACTGCGCAGCTCGCCAAGCTCGACGCCCTAACGACTGAGGCCACAGTCGATCTGGCCGGCCTACGGCAGCTGCTAAACCACGAGTTTGAACTCCAGGAGCGCGTGCGCCAGACGAAGCGCGGCATCGAGCAGCTCGCCAGCCAGCGCCGGGCCGAGCGCGAGCGCGAGGAGCTGGAGCATCGGCGTAAGGTGGAGGTGACGCAGCCTGGCCTGGCGACGCGGGAGCACCCAGCGCCGCTGCGCCAAACGGTCTCCATCCCGGCACGTGTACGCAGCGCCGAGCAGCTCAATGCGCTCATCCAGCAGCTCGAAGCGCTGCGCAGCGCCTTCGCCTACGCGCAGACGCGCGATGTCGAAGTAACGATCGAGCTGGAGCGTGATTGATTACCGACGACTGAGGTAGCCCTATGCCCTTCGATCAGACCACCCGCAACCGCCTGGCCCGCTTTGTCGGTGACGCCCGCGACCTGCTGACCGCCGAGTTCACCCGGCAGCTCCAGCAGGACTATGGCATCGACCCGGCCGGCGGCGAGGTGTCTGATCTCAAGAGCCTGACGGGCAAGAGCGACGCGCAGTATCAGACGGCGCAGCTTATCCGCGAGACGGCCCAGCACTACCTGCCCGGCTTCGCAGGGCGGCCCGCCCGCGAACGCCGCGATGTCCTTGACCGCATTGTGCGCGAGCAGGCCTTCACCGTGCTTAACCGGCTGGCCGCCCTGCGCATGGCCGAGTCCCGCGGCCTGCTGCTTGAGTCTCTCGCCGGCGGCTACCAGTCCCGCGGCTTCCAGCTCTACAGCCGCCTGGCCGGCGCCGCCCTCGGCGAGACCGGCGCGGCCTACCGCAGCTACCTGTTCAGCCTCTTCGACGAGCTGGCCGTCGATCTGCCGGTGCTCTTCGAGCGCTTCGCCCCCGAGGCTCGGCTCTTCCCCGGCGAGACGGCTCTGCTCCAGCTGCTTAGCCTGATCAATCACCCCGAGATCGCCAACCTCTGGGCTGAGGATGAGACGATCGGCTGGGTCTACCAGTACTTCAACAGCCAGGAGGAGCGCAAGGCGATGCGCGCCGAGTCGGCTGCCCCGCGCAACAGCCGCGAGCTGGCCGTGCGCAACCAGTTCTTCACCCCGCGCTACGTGGTCGAGTTCCTGGCCGACAACACCCTCGGCCGCACCTGGTACGAGATGACGAAGGGCGAGAGTGGGCTGGTAGATAGCTGCCGCTACTTGGTGCGCCGGCCCAACGAGGTCTTCCTGGCACCGGGTGAGCAACCGCCCGCCCACGTTGAGCCGGTTGAGGGGCTGAGCCAGGAGGAGATGCTGCGCCAGCCCGTCTCCATTCCCCACCGCCCGCTGAAAGACCCGCGCGGTATCCTGATGCTCGACCCGGCCTGCGGGTCGATGCACTTCGGCCTCTACGCCTTCGACCTCTTCGAGCGTATCTACGAGGAGGCGTGGGAGATCGAGGCCGAGCGCGGGCCGAAGGCGCTCGCGCGGGTGCCGATGGACGCCCCGCTGCACGAGGTCTATGCCTCGAAAGAGGTATTCCTACGCGACGTGCCGCGGCTGATCGTCGAGCGCAACATCCACGGCGTGGACATCGACCCGCGCGCGGTGCAGATCGCCGGGCTCTCGCTGTGGCTGCGGGCGCAGCGCGGCTGGCGCGAGCAGGGCGTGAAGGCCCAGGATCGGCCTGCGATTACGCGCTCCAATATTGTCTGCGCCGAGCCGATGCCGGGCGACCCGGCCCTGCTGAAGGAGTTCATCGCCCGCCAGCTCACGGCGACGCCAGAGGACCAGGTGATCGGCGAGATGCTGCCGCCGATCTTTCGGGCGATGGCTCTGGCTGGTGAGGCCGGCTCGCTGCTGAAGATTGAGCAGGAGATCGCCGGGGTGGTCGAGCTGGCACGGGCGCGCTACGAGCAGGCGCTGCTGAAGCGGCGCAAAGAGGCCGACTATCTGCCTGGCCTGGCCCCTGAGCGCGACACGACGATCTTTGATCTGCTTGATCTGCCTCAGCCCGAGGAGTTCTGGCTTCGCGCCGAGGAGCGCATCTACGCCGCTCTGCGCGCCTACGCCGAGGACGCCGAGGGCGGCGCTGGCTATCGCCGCCGCCTCTTCGCCGACGACGCCGCCCAGGGCTTCGCCTTCATCGATCTCTGTCGCAGGCGGTACGATGTGGTGCTGATGAATCCTCCGTTTGGGGATGCTTCTAGAAACACAAAAACCTATATAGACGAAAATTTTCCGCTTTCCGCAGGTAATTTGCTCGCAAATTTTATAGAAAGAGCGTTGGCTATCCTGCTTTCAACGGGGCTTCTTGGCGCCATTGTCAGCAGGTCTTGTTTTTATCTGCAAAGTTTTAGTAGTTTTAGAAATGGTATACTCAAAGAAGGGTGCGAGCTGAGGTGTTTTGCAGATCTTGGCGAGAATGTACTTGATGCAATGGTGGAGGTTGCCGCCTTGGTTTGCGAAAAAAAGCCTTGCTTGAGTAGTCCTTCGGTCTTTCTTCGACATATACTGCCTGGAAATAAGGAACAGGAGATACTTGTTGACATAGATAAGTTAAAAAGGGGGGCGCGGGGAGACGCAATTTTTACTATTTACACAAATCTGTTTGATCTGCTACCGGGTGCACCTTATGTTTATTGGATAAGTCGGCATATTGCAGAGTTATTGTCCAAGTATCCCACTGTTGATCCTTCAGCATGTAACATTCGAGTTGGCCTGCAAACCGGTGATGACTTTCGATTTTTACGCTTATGGTCTGAGGTGTCAAGTGTTGAAATAGCCTTTTATGCTGCCAACCAACTGCCGAACAGTTCAAAAGAGAGCAAAGGTAATTTGAAGGAGGGGGGGGACTGGAAGTGGTATTCAAAAATAGACGAGGCCTCGCCATTTATTGCCCCTATTCACCTTGTCGTCAACTGGAGAGATAATGGTTCTGAAATACGAGGATACCATGAGGCAAACGGAGACTCTCCAAGCAGATATGTGAGAAGCGAAGATTATTATCTTATGCCAGGCATAAGTTATATGCTACGATCACACCGTATAATTCCCTATGTTGTACCATCAGGAGTAATTCCCACTGCCGGTCGTTCTCAGATTTATCCTATATCTGATATGCAAGATTGGCTCTTACTTCTATTTTCCTCAAATTTTGCAAGTGCAATTGCGAGGTTTCGGGGCGAAAATTTTGCTCGACCTAAGTTCCAAAATACTATGGTCGGTGCAGTGCCTTTTGTTGCACCTCCGCAGGAACTTATTGACAGAGGATTACTATCAATCAAATCGAGTGTAGCTCATTATAGCCAAGTATTCCAAGCTGATGAAGGAGCTATTCAATTTCTTTTTCCCGAATCTAGAATAGAAGTTTACAGTTCGAAGAAGAGCCTAAGTCGGTCAAGCCTTATTGATAACATCACAGAACTTGCAATTGCCAAGGTCTTTGGTTTATCAGAAAGCGATTTCCAAGAGCTACAGCGTGATTTAATGGAAAGTGTTTCATTAGCGAAGACGGATGTTGTAGTGGGAAATGCACAAACAAGACCTCATAACTTTATTTCCGATCAACTCTCATATTTTATAGGTAGTGTCCTTGGCCGCTGGGACATCCGCTACGCCACCGGCGAGCGGCCCGCGCCCGAACTGCCCGACCCCTTCGCGGCGCTGCCGGTCTGCCCGCCGGGGATGCTCCAGAACGATAAGGGCCTGCCGGCCGCGCCGGAGGATGTGCCGGACAGCTACCCGCTGCGCATCACCTGGCCCGGCATCCTTGTGGATGACGCCGGCCACGCCGAGGACATCGCGGGCCGCGTGCGCGAGGCCATCCAGGTCATCTGGGGCGAGCGGGCCGAGGCGATCGAGCAGGAGGCCTGCGAGATCCTGGGCGTCAAGAGCCTGCGCGACTACCTGCGCCGGCCGGCGAGCTTCTTCGCCGACCACCTCTCGCGCTACTCGAAGAGCCGGCGCCAGGCCCCGATCTACTGGCCGCTGAGCACGCACTCGGGCAGCTACACCCTCTGGCTCTACTACCACCGGCTCACCGACCAGAGCCTCTACTCCTGCGTCAACGACTTCGTCGACCCGAAGCTGCGCCAGGTGGGCGAGGAGCTGGAGCGGCTACGGCGCAAGGCCGGGCGCAGCGGGCGCGAGGAGAAGGAGCTGGAGCAGCTGAGCGAGCTGAGCGGCGAGCTGACCGACCTGCGGGCCGAGCTGCTGCGGGTGGCGGCCTTCTGGAAGCCCAACCTCAACGACGGCGTGCAGATCACCGCCGCGCCGCTCTGGCGGCTCTTCCAGCACAAGCCCTGGCAGAAGCGACTCAAGGAGACCTGGGAGAGCCTGGAGCGCGGCGACTACGACTGGGCGCACCTGGCCTACAGCGTCTGGCCCGCGCGCGTCCGCGAGAAGTGCAAGACCGACAAGTCCCTGGCCATCGCCCACGAGCTGGAGGAGCTGTACGTGGAGGGACCGATTACATCCAAGAAGAGTCGAGGAAAGGCAAAATAGTAGTATGGCACGCATGATTCCTCCTGACGGCCCAAAACAAAACGACAGCCCGTATGCAGAACCATTGATATACCATAGAAT
>ENA-ORBV01011715-ORBV01011715.1-microbial-mat-metagenome-genome-assembly--contig:-NODE-11715-length-13701-cov-4.258661_pt1 | contig 13701 bp, 9 predicted proteins | sample MGYA00237777_ERZ505514 | MGnify/ENA primary metagenome ERZ505514 (study PRJEB26160, sample SAMN06269048) | microbial mat metagenome | isolation source: Oligotrophic lake microbial mat | place...
TTTCAAGCAGAAGACGGCATACGAGATTCGCCTTAGTCTCGTGGGCTCGGAGATGTGTATAAGAGACAGGATCGATTCAGTCATGGATCCGACGTTCCATGCGACTGTGTCTCACACTGGGCATGCAATTGGCCAGCTGCCAGTTTTGTGCACTTGCCTTCCAGATTTCCACCAACGCTCTGGTCAATTGGAAGACAGCCGTCAGATTGCCAGCACCCACGTTCTCAATCTGAGCGAGCAACATCCCTTGAACTGCGACCGAAACATCCATGAGCATTGGTGCATCAGGAGCCCTGAAGATGGGCGCGAGTCCACGCTGAGTTGGCAGAGCTTGCACACGACCCCCCCTCCTGGCACCACGACCGCGCCCTCTGTCAGCTGGACCTGGAGGTGGATCATTTCTGTGTTGTGGGAGTGGATTGATCGGCGGATGATTGGGGATGCGCCGAATTGCCTCGCCAAACTGAGTGACCAAAAGGGAAGCACCGTGGGCCGACTTGATTGGAGCAATGGCCTGAGATGGAGTTCTGCCTTCATCGACTGGCTTCTGAAGGAGGAGGTGGATCTTCAGGCAACGACAGAACTTCATTCTTTTTGGTTTGCCACCATGGTCACCTTGTTCCCTGCACGAGAACAATTGCGCTGGCTTCCTGCCCCCAATCCCGAACTTCCATTCCGCCCACAGATCTTCCAGTGTGTGAAGGTTGGGAGCAAGCTCAGCTGTTGGGTCCCTGTGCCCAACACCAACTGGCAGATTGAGTGCTGGCTCGTTCCCAGCAGCATGTTGACCCGCTGCTTGAAATGGATCTTGTCTGGCAAAGCCACCTTGCAGAGTGACAAGCTGGGGCCCCAAGCACTGCTTCATGAACGCAAACCCATTGTCCATCTGCACTTGCATGAGGGCCTGGGCACAATTGGACTGCTGCTGGTTGAGAAGGATGCTCTGCAGAACTGCACCATGAGCAGCAACACCAACAGCAGGGGCGACACCAGCAGCTTGCCCACCGCCTCGTGTCATCTTGTCGATGCAAAGGTTGCCGTTGACTGAGAAGACATGCATGGGGATCTTTTCTGCTGCGCTGACTCCGTGGTCAATGCCCTGAAGCGCAGCTGTCAACCTCGTCCTTTGCGTCTCTGGAAGCGTCTCCCTGAGTGTGGAATTGCAGCAGGCACACAGCGCGGACAGGTCCAAAATCTGACAGAGGCGTCGGTCATTGGGGCAGCGAAGATGGATGTGTGGCACACAGTTCATGAAGAGCCAGTCATCAGTGACCAGACTGTCATGAGCTGCGCTGAGCTTGCATTTTGTGGGGCCACCCCTGCACAGAAACGCGCAAATCTTGGCATCGGTGTGCACTTGGGTCACATCAATGTGCCAAAAGACCACTCGCCGTCCCTGGGGCTTCCACCGTCCTCGGATTTCAATCTCGTCTGGGAGTGCTCCAGCCTTTCGTGCTTCGTCGGCAGCCCCCTTTCGGAATGAGCGAGCACCCAAACCCTGATGCTCCTCGCTCTCCAGAGCCACAGAGACAAAGTCCTCATCCTTGAACTTGTGGCGGTCCATGTTGTTCCTGTGGTTGGACTTCAGTCTCACAGGAGCCCCGTTGTTTGAGTCCTCGGTGAAAAGCACTTCGCCCCAGGATTCCGACGTGGGAACTCCTCCAAGTGAACACCGAAGGTGAGCATGGCACATGGCTCAGAGTCATGTGCCCCCAGCGCAATCTGACAGCAAAAAGACGAAGTCAGATGGGTGTCAAGACAAAAAGTGACAAGTGCAAAAACGCACGCAAGGACTTGCTTGGGGTGAGCATTGTCTCTCCTCCATGACGTTCTTGGACCATCTGACATTGGTCCTCAAAACAAAATCAAAATTGGATGGTCAGCTGGATCCTTGAATTCAAAGTGTGCTGCATCATCCAAACATCCAATCAAGATGTGTTGCCACAGACATGTCATCAATTGGACACTCATGCTTGCAGTCAAAGGTTGGCAGCGAGTGCAGGATTCGGATGGCTCAGGTGAATTCGTTGGTGTTGGAAGAAGAAGCATGGTGTGCTGTGATGCATGAACTGTCAGCACTGTGTGCTGCCACCACACTTCTGGGAGCGAATGCGTGTCTCACACTTCGATCGGACCTGTGTCGGATCCACTGCGCTGTCTGTCTGTGTTGTGTTTGGAATTTGGAGTTTTTTCGGAGCATTCGGAGCATTCCGAGCAGCCAGTTCGTGCGTCACTGGAGAGGTGCGGTTCGCGTGTGTCGATCTCAGTGAATCAGAATGGATGTCACTTGGACAAATGTGACGCTGTGTGCGCTCTGAAGAGTGCCAACGGAGGGTTCCCAAGCCTGCCGGACCAGAATCGGCATGTCACTCAGCCGACCTGATGATGCGATCTTTCCCATGTGTTGCGCATCGCTTCTGTGATTCGCATCTGCTGCTAGCATCACTTCTGTGATTCGAACCCACAGCCTCCAAGTGTTGTTTTTGCCACTGCTGCTGTGCAGAGGAGCGTTGTGTCATCTCGCCATGTTGGATGAAGAAGAATGATGCAGCTCAAATGAGACAAGCAGGCACTGCCCGTGCTGCTGGTGCGACTGTCCATTGTCCCTCTGGCCCATGGTGCAATGTGACATGTGAACTGCTGGCACTGTGCGCTGCCAACAGTTGGGCCCAACAGCGCGCTTGGCATGAGATTGACATCCATCCCCTTGCACTTCACATTTCTTGACCTCCTTGACAACGTCATTGACTGGCCCAGACATGGCAGCGATCCCTTGGTTGTTGCACCGTGGGACTGCGCGGTGGGGCATGCAGCAGGACACACCTTTCTTCGCTGCCTCAAGTGGAGACGAGAGACAGGAAGCAGGGCAATGGTTGCATTGTGGATGGATGCTGTGGTCTGGATCGTTGCAGGCAAGAAGACCCACAAAGCGCTTGACGTCAGCAGGACGGATGGAGAGCAGTTCCTTCCGTGTGAACGTGGCAACGTGACTTCTGCTGCAAAACTCCACCTCGAAGCCACAGATGAACTCCACAAGCCGGCACAGACGCGGATGACAACTCTTCTTGTGGGGAAGAACCCAGCCATCGTTGTCATCATGGTCGTCGGCCTGAAAAAAGAATTGTCAAAAACGAATTTTTTGTGAGAAAAGAATTGTCAACAACAAGGAACAAAATGACTGAACAAAATGACAGAAAGGCAAGGCGAGGCCAACGTTGTGCGAAAGGCTTGCTTGCCGGCACACCAACTGCAGCGGCTGCCGTTGCCATTGTCAAGACAATTGAATCAAATCAAAATGACAACAGAAATTTTGGCATCATTTGGGCATGGATCAGCCTGACAATTTGAATTGTGAGCAGTTTGGAAGAAAAGTGATTTTTGGCACTGGGCGCCAAAATCGCATGATTTTGGCTGACCATGCATGATGCGGTTTGGTTTCAGCCAACTTTGATTGGTTGGAGCGCCGTCAGCAACATGCACGTGTTGGGGGAAAATTGAGTCAGTGCGAAAACCACGCTCAAAAATTGCGAAATGGGACAACGCCAGCCTGAATGCCACGACGCTTGGTCTGCTCAGTCAGAGATGTGATGTTCTGGTTGCAGCAGCGCCAACTGACCACATTGCCCATTGCCACAATCTGCGGTCACAGAGGTGCTCACTGTGAAAAAACAACCATGCGAAGTGCGCTGGACTTCGTGGGCAGATGTTTGTCATGCTGACAACCAACGCGCGTTGCTCAGTGGTCATTCATGTGCTTGCCCCGCAGTGGGACACAAGGTCACATTTTGGCTTCAATGTGGAAGCAGAGCTGGGATTTCAGCAAACTGTTCTGCCACACTGCGAAGGGCTGCAGAGCCCACAGCGCAGACATGTCCAACAGAAACGAGAACCCCCACGCTTTGCTGACGTTTTTGCTTCTTCGTTGCTCTAGTGTGCTGTTGTCACCACTGCGCTGCATCCCCACTTCCCTCTTTCACCCGAGCCCTTCCAAAAAGGTCTCAAATGCTGTGCCTTTTGCTTCATCGTTGACAGGATTTCGAATGTGTTCTTTGTTCCTAGTGTGCACTGCAGCATGCACCTTCTCTTTTGTGCCACTGGCACTCAGATCGCATGCATTTTTTTCACCAATCAAAACAGTGGAACAACAAAATCGGAAGACGCCCAATGAGAAACCAAATGAAAAGAAGAAAAAGAATTTCGCGAAAATGAGAATGGTGATTAATTTTTGCATCACTGACAAGTCGCCACAAGTCCCATTTCCGGAGCGCGCGCCTCGCTGCACAGCACGAAGGCGGGCAAGCGGGTCTTTCACGAATCAAATTGATGTCTCCAATTGAATGACCACGCGCACGACACGCGCATCACTCGACAGTTAAGGATCTCAAACACAACGTTTTTTGCCATTGGTCAAGTGTGGGACTTTGCTCAAAATGTTCAATTTTCAGATCATTTGTTGGAGTTCGCAGCTCGCTAAAACGTTTTGAGACGTTGTTTGCTTAGCAAAAAAGACATTGCGAGCCGGTTGACCCCCCCAAACCTTCCTCTCGCGCAAATTGTCAACACACTCTCTGCCATTTCCTTAGCACAATTGGTTTTGACATCAACAGCAGAGGTGTGTCTGCCAACAACAGCAGAAGCGATGCCAGGTGTTGGAAGCCTGCACCACAAGAAGAGAAACATCGCATGGCAACCTCATCTGGCTTTGATTTAGCCGGCTCCACTCTGTGCTCCACACGCACAAGAGGGGTTGTTTTGTCATTCAAGAATGCCAATGACGAAGATGAACGCCGCACTCCTAAACGCCCACGGAGATTGCTGGTCGATCTGAACAACACTGGAGCCACCACAATGTCTTCACTCACTGCGAACACGGAGGAGCCACCACAAAATGAAGCACCAAGTGGAAATGATGCTCGAGCGTTGCCCCCATCAACACGCCTCCTGCTTGAGAGAGATCCATTGAAAAAACAAATGGAAAGGCCCATTGTTTGCCCCAACTGCAAATCGAATGTTGTTGTGAGTTTTCCAATGACTTGTGTTGCCTCAGGAACCAAAATTGCATGCACAAATGACATGTGCAATTGGATTGACTACAAGGGCCCAAGACTTGCTGATGTCCCACTGCCATCAACTCATCAAGGGAGTGCTTTGATCGTTCGAAACATTGATTTTGAAGCCAATGTCCTCTGCGTCTTGTCTTTTTTGACCTCCGGTGATGGCGGGGTTGAAGCAGGGCGTCTTTGTGGCATGTTGGGTTCACCAAACTCAACAATGATGGCACCAAGATCGTTTGGTGTCATTGAGGAGCATGTTGGTCCAGTGATTCGACAATTTGCAGATGAAATCGTTTCTGAAAACCTAGCAGAGGAGGTTCGACTTTGCTGTGGCGACAAGAAAGATGACCATGGTGTGTTGTTGTTTGAACCATGGCAACACAACAATCTTCCAGATGATTGCCATGACTTGTGGCCTAAAATGCCAGCCACACATGACATGGGTTGGCAGGGACGAGCGTCTGGCAACTCATGCAACAGCTTGACTGGAGACGCTTGTTTTTTCGGTGGCAAAACACGAAAACCAACATCTTGCATTGTTGTCAGTGAGGGATGCAGTTTTTGCAATGGTTGGAGAAGACGTGGAAATGCGGTGGAAGCGCCAGATCATGACTGTCGAAAGAATTGGAATGGCTCATCAGGAGCTATGGAACCTTTTGGTTGTCTCGTCATGTGCAAGCGCTTGTTCGTTAACAACAAGGTTGTGTTGGAAAACATTGTTGCAGATGATGACTCGTCCATCAAATCAAAACTGAAATGGAGCAATCAAGATCACATGATTAACCATGGTCTTGCAGAACCACCAACACCAATCAATTCCAATGGGAATGAGGTTGTGCGGCCAGATCATGGAGAGGTTCCAAGAAACATGCCGGAGCCACAGTTCTGTGCCGACCCTAATCACAGGAAAAAGACATGGAAGAAAACGGTACACTAACTGCTCTATTCCACGAAAAAGAAGAACATGACAATCACTCACATGGACGTCCTACGACTTGGTACAAATTTTGCTCACATGGTTCGAACGTTGCATGGGAAGAGTGATGAGGAGATGTTGACAGCGTCTGAAGCTGTGATTGAACATCACTTTGACTGCCACACCTGTTGTGGACCGTGGTGCAAACGCCGACAACAATCGGATGAAGAGAAAGAGGCAAAAAAGAAATGTTGCAGATCAAAAGAAAAGGATGCCAGTTTGCACAAGGAGCTGCAGCGTCGGATCGAAAGGTTTGTTGCCATTGAAAGTCTGCATGAAGTTGCCCATGAATGCGACACCCTTTGCAATGAGTCCTTCAACAATGTGACAGCATGGTTGGCCCCCAAAAACAAAGCATGTGGCTCGTCTGAATCCCTCAAAACTCGGGTTGCTGTTGCCGTTGGTGTCACCTCTCTCGGCGCACAAGAACACTGCAAGCAGTTGTTCGAGCGACTTGGAACAACCATGACACCTGTCGTGGAGCATTGCATCAGTTTGCAATCTGAACACAGAGACAAAAGAAATGCAAGGAGCAAAACGGCCAAAGGCAAGACGAAGCGTGTTGACAAATGTCACAAGAAGCTTGTGGAGAAGACAGCAACAGCCAAGAGGGAGAAAGCAAAAAGGGAAGGCACTTGCAGCACAGGGATGGGTGTCAATGGAGGTCACGCTGAAGACAAATTGGTCAAGGCAAAAGAAATGGACCCACGAGAGTTCCAGCAAGCCGAGAGGAGAGCCAACAAAGAAAGGGTTGCAAGAAAGTGCCCTTTCTGTGAAGGATCAGGTCACATGACACGCCGGAGCAAGAAGTGTGGGGAACATCAGACACATCTTGACTTCGATTGCCAACAAAAAGAACAGAGCAACTGAGAGTTTGGCTGACAACACCACCACTGAAAATGAAGTGGACAATGCTGTTGGCATTGCTGAAGACAGCATTCATGTTGGAGATGACACGCCAGCGGCACAGACAGCCCGAGATGCTTCAGAGTGTGAACTGCTTGATAGCATGGGCTTGGATGATGGCAATGACGAGTTCTTTGGCTGTTTTGAATGTTTGGATTCAAACTCGGATAACAAGTCTACTGGTAGTGACAAAGAGAACATTGTGTAGCCGTTGCTAATTTGACAATGACATCATCTGTTGCTGTAGGTGTGCAGGAAGATGTTCAAATCTCAAATGTAAGTGAGGTTGGGAATGTCTAGAAATGAGTTCAAATCGTCCTCACATTTTGCGATTTCAAAAAGTGGCCCCGGCGGCTCCCACGTAGAAAGTGCACCATGAACATGGGGCTGACGCACTCGGATCACAAAAAACGGTAAAATTTTGAGACGTTGGAAAAACACCAAAATGTTCATCACAGCGCCATTGAAAAACAAGGTCAGTTCGTTGCTCACAAAAGGACAGCTAGCTAACTTGTCTGACCTAACTGACTCTTCATGCATGTTTGTGAACACACTGAGAGAGCCCCGGGTCCTCTTAAGTCTTGACAGTTGTTGGACACAAGGTGTTTTTGTTCATTGACCGGTCCGCAGGTCAAAAATCGCGATGTCAGACCCATGCTGCTCCACACAGGTTAAAGACATCAAATCTCACAACTGTCACACTCTAGCAAGAGCATCCTGATCATTGACAACATCTAGTGCATCATTCGGATGCATGATGGGTTAGACATTAAGCAGCTGCCTAGCCAGACAGAGTTTGACTGTGTCTCATGTCAATGATCATCGTGCTCAAACAACACGGAGTGTCGGCTGTCAAGGATGTCCCACACGAAGCAAATCACGAGCACCCCTGAGTTGACATGTTGACGTTGTTTTTTGAGTGCCGCATGATGTCAGCTCGTTCAAATCGCACCAACGGCTAGGTTCGTTTGAAATCATCAAAAAACAACATCGACATCACAAAACATCGCAAGAAGTGCACAATTGGACTGACTGGTAGCTATCCGTTAGCTAACTGTCTGCATTGTCAACGCATTCAGTGATGCATGTGACACAAAGAGCAAGCACAATCGCGAGCAGTCAGTTGGATGCTTGTCCCCGACTAGAAGAAAATCATGCATGTTGACACACCCGTGCAAAATCACACCGACACCGCACAACAACGCACAAAACCACAAGCAGAGCAAGCATCCACATGTGCTAGCTTAGTGTTGTTAGGCACGCACACAAACAAGACACACATCCAAAGCGATTTGACAAATGGCTGATAGCTAATGTGCAGCAGGTCGGCCTTTTTGCACATCGTGTGTGATGCGTTTCACTCGATGTCCCGTGTCAATTTCATTCAAATTTGGGCTGATAACCGGTTATGAGCCATCTTCGTGTGGCACATCCTTAACTCTCTGCAGCAACAAGATTACATTCCACTGACCCCAGACACATTTGTTTGTTTCAATTTCTATTGCTTCATTCTCAAACAAGTTTGTCCACCAATGGGTCACTGTTGTGAGTGTCTTCAAAGCGATGGGCTGTGTCCGTCACTTTTTGAACCAATGGAATTGTCACCATTTGAAATGCTCAAAACACTTTTAGGTGACACACTTTGAGAGCTTTCAACCAAAATTTTGTTGAGATCTGGGTCAAACAAAAATTCTGTTGTCAAGTTTTAATCGATTGTCAATTTTTGTCAAGTGAAGACAACAGAAGTCAATTTAACTGACACAAAAGGTAAAAATGATGTGATGTTAACTTGAATGAAATCATTCATGGGTGTCCATTGGCATAATGCCTCCAATGTTTCAGTCTACTTGAACGAAGCATCTTGTTGTGGGAGCTCAGTCAATAAAAGTTGTTCCGGTTGCTACTAAGTTTGATCAAAAGAAAATTCAATGAGAAAGCAAATCCTAGATCTTGTCTTTGATTCTCTCAAGTCAGTTGTAAAGTCTGCTCTTCTTGGCATATCAAAGCCCACCCCTTCAAGATCATTGTGGTTGTTGTCTCTTCTTTTGTTGTTGTTCCTCCTCCTGTCCTTGTTCCTCATCCTGTTCATGAAGCTGATGGATGTTAAATGTTGCTGATCTTGTGCCCTTGGTTTTATTTTCCTTTTTGGTGTTCCCTCCTAAGCGATGTCAAAAAGAAGAAGGAAAATCCAAAGTTTTTCTTCTTTTCCTGCCCCTTTTCCTAAATTTACTCCTCCTTCGGAAAGTGCCAAAAGCAACTAAAAATTTGAGGAAAAGAGAAGGAAAAGGAAAAGCTAGCTAAACTGTGTTTTTTTACATAGACTCACAACATTAAATTTTCTAGGCAACATCAAACGGTTGCAAACTGTTTTTTGTAAGTCTACAAGCTAGAAACAGGCAACATAAACTGAAAAAACACAGACTTTGCTGTTCGCTTGCCACTTCACCCTGCACATGACTAATGTTGCTTTGACAAGGAAGCCAATTTACTTGGTTTGTGAATCTTCTCTCTCATGGACACCATGACATTGCCAGGTCGGGTGGTCTCATTCAATCCAAACAATCAAAAACACTTGCACCATTTGCTGATAACTTTGCAGATGGATCAAGAACGTTGATGATTTTTTTAAATGCCAAATTGCTCAAAATTGTTCAGATGTGAGTGATGCTTCCTCAAGAGCAGGGAGTGGAGGAAAATAATTGCATCATTGTTTTCTTCAAGGAACAAGGAAATGAAAAATGGGGTCCAAAAGAAAAGGAAACAGAGGGGAACAGGAATTCCTTAAAAAAAATGTAACCTAGTTGTTGTCACTACCCCTGATTGTGTTGGCCTTCACTCTGCTGCTGCGTTTCTCAGCTTGCTTCTGCTGCTCCACCTGTTGATGAAAACTTAATGCTGACTAGGACACATGAGACGTTTGCAAAATCTTCAAGCACAAAGCTTTGGCTTTGTTGATCAGCTTTGGCTTTGTTGATCGCATTGCAGCAGATTTTGACATTGTGAGTCAAATTTATGTTTGCTTGTTATTGCTTAATGAAGTGGCTTCAAGACAAGTGACACCAACTAAAACAGCATGTGAGCTTTTCTTAAAAAATCTGTGATGATCAGTTTTTTGAGCAAACTGTGCATTTTTTCAAATTTCTGTACAACGTCTTTTCTTTTTAGCAACACAAACAGTCAGCAGAACAATTTGTGTGCAACACTAGCACGGCCAACGTGTTCCTAGCACCATCCCTCACTCCCCTCACATGCCTAACTGACCATTCTTTTTTTCTTCAAAATTATCATTTTTCTCAAGAGCCAGTTCTGTTGTGATTCACAACATTTTTGTTTTGCAATGACTCCCAGTGCATTTGCAATTTAGCTTGTTGACAAAATTCACTTGTCAGCTGTCATCATTGCCCCCAAAGCCATTGTTTGTTGCCATCTCTGTTTGCGTTAGCAGGATGTCTCATTTGTTGGCATGCACTGGGTCCTTTTTTCTTCTTTAGCACTGCACGTCTTGCAATCACACCAATTGATTCCACGAAATCAAGACAAAAATTCAAACATTCCCATGATGAATCCAAAAAAGAATCAAACAATGACCACATCCCCTCAGGCACACATTCCTCAGAAGCTGATTGTTCTTTCAGGAACAACTGAATTGCTTCCTGCGGGGACAACTTAAGAAGTCGGGAATTCCAAAAATTCTGCAGAAACATGTGATGGGGAATTGCCACAACATGACGGAGATCTGCATTGCTAAAATTAAGGGAATGTTGGCAACCTGTTTGCCGTCTGCAAACTTTGCAATTGCTAAACTTTAATCCAAACTTTTCTGAAAGTGCAATTGTCATTCAGTGCATGATTTTCTTCCACATGGCCAAACCTTTGGTCATGTGCAAATGCAACAAACTAAAATTGATGCTTTGCAAGGACAAAGAGCTCCTGTTTTCTTTCATGGTGATGCACGCCATGGTGCCCATTGACATGCTATGAATTCCCTTGTTTTCATTGTTTGAGGGAACACAACAATTCATTTGCTTTCCTTTTTCCATGGAATTTCTACCGCACTCAGGCTCCAATTGTCATTCCCAACAACTGAGACTGCATTCTGTGCTTCAAGCCTTGCCACCACAAGTCCCAAATGCGCCAATCTTGGTTTCTCTTGTTTTCTGACCTAGCATTGCTCTCATCACATGGGCAACAGACAAGGAGATCTTGACTTGAAGTGCAATGAAGTCTGTGAAGATCATCTTTGTCAAAATCACATGTGTTCCGACAATCTGTTGGTGTCCAAGGCAACTTCTCTGTTGCATTGTTGGCAAGAACCAAAGCAACAATTTTCTTTCCAATTCAGAAATGATTGAAAGAAGTTGGAGTTTGTCGGCAACAAAAACTGTCTCTTTTCAGTGCAACACAAGCAATGTCTTCGCAGTCTCTGTTGCACTGCAGCGGAATCAACAACATGCATCTTTCTTCTCTTTCCAAATGGGCACTCTTTCACTCTTCCCTGGCAGTTTTGATGATTTAAATTCTGAAAAATAATTGTCTTGAGCAGTGATGCCCCACAAGATGGACCATGCTGCAAAATTCTTGAAGTTTGCATTGGAAGATTCCTCCAACAATGTTGTCATTGTGGGCGCACTGAAGTGCAACATTGACACTGCTGGACACATTAACTCACATGACACATTGTAGTCAAAACATTGTCTGAATCTGAACTGCACAATGGCATCCATTGTGGACCCATTGTGTTTGATCACAAAAAAGTTGCATGGGTGCTGGCACGCACAACAGTGTGATCATAGGAAATTGATCATTGCATCCACAACTCCTAATGGACACCATTTGAACAAATGGTTCATGCCCTTAAAATCTAGAAAATCCACATGAAAGCAATGCTAAAATTTCACAAAAAGAAACACTTGTCACTCAACCATGACCTGCAATGTTTGGGTTTTCAAGATCTGCTATCAAAATGTTTCAAATTGTTTCAAATGATCATTGTGCACCTTGCAATGAATGATTTGACAATGATGAAAAATGCTGACAGTTTTGTTATGAAGTTGTGATGCAGCCCTGCTGTGAAAGCCAAGGTCACCACAAACATCGGAATCGTTGGAGAATTGCATTGGAACAGATTTCTACTCCAAACAAATTTTTTTTGCAAACATCACCCTCAAGATTGAAAAAAAACATGTGACGGTCAGTCTGTCTCAAACAGATGTGATCTTCTGTTGTCTACACTTCTCTGTTGCTCACAATGGCCTTGATTGAATTTCTCTCCAAAAATCATGCTGTTGTCCAAATTGAGTTTTGCAAATCTGCTTGAAAAACAACCATGTTTGTTGTTTTCGAAAATTACCAGCTTATGTTTCCTCTGACATGCATCTCTTCTTTTTTGCTGTGATGCCATGTCACAAACTCATTTGACAAAAATTGGATTTTCAGATTGCGAAGTTTGCAATTGATTGTTAATCAATCTTTTCTCACAACTGACATTGAACAGACGTGCATCTCATCACATCTGCAGTTGCAAAGGACATGTCCATTTTCACCTTCCCCACTCTGCAGAGTTTGCTTTTGAATTGTGGAGTTCAACATGCTTGAAAAAAAGCATCTCCTTGGAGAAATGTTGGGCAGCTTTCCAATTCTAGCTGTGCTAGCTTGCTCCTAGCTAGCTAGCTAGATGCACTGGTTACATGCTAGCCAAGGGCTGGAAGACGTTGACAAGAGGACGCCCATGTTTTCTGTCCAAATTTTATGCATCCGTACATATCAACTGGCAAAAAAAAAACCAAAAGTCATTGTCTACCGAAGTTTCTGCATTTCTACATGTAGTTGCCGAAATTCCCAATGTTGCTTGGAAGTTGGAAGAAAGTTTTATCGATCAACGACCGGCAAAAATGTCAAGGGTGAACCCCCCACATGCGGAATGACCCAACATGGAAAGCTATGGTTTGTGATCGTTGAAACCAAACTGCCCACGTCTGTTCCTTTTGGCATGAAAGTAGAAGTCAGAAACGTCCGAAAGAAAAGAAATAAAGATAAGCCCCTGACGCAAGGGAGCGCAGACAGAAACGAGAAGAACACAACCAATGGCATGGACTGCCCTGAGTTGGTTTCGTCGTTTCTTTATTTGGCAACCGTAGACAATTCAATGCTACGACGCACTGTGCAGTGCTGCTAGTAGCAACTAGTAGGCGAATTAGGGCACATACCGGTATTCGGACTAAAAGTTCCACTTCTGATCAGTGGTTGCGCTACACCATAGTGCGGTAGTAAGCACGTACTCCGCGTTACCGCCTAGTCTATTACTCGGAGTAGCTAGCTAATTGCTAGGCCTTTCTGTGCACCGAAGTTTGCATTTCAAAAACTCGGTTGTTAACTATTGAAGCCAAGTGCCGTAAAGGTTTAACTATTCTGTTAATGACTTCAATTGGCTAATGCATTACAGCATGTAGAAAAACATCACAGTGCGAAGTCATATTCCTGACGACTAGCTACGTCGTACTGTACTGTAGTTTCGGGATACTCCAATAAATAAAGTCCCGGCTTACGGTACGGACATGTTGAACCGGGTTTTCTGTAGAGACTAGAGTGACCCGTGGCCTGAGTAACAGTTACAGTACTGTACTTATCTATAGTGGTAATACGACATACTAATTAGCTAGTAGTAAAATAGCTAGCGAGCTTCTACTACTCCGAGTAGTACTTATTACTCTGGAGTAGTAGCTGTCTCTTATACACATCTCCGAGCCCACGAGACTAAGGCGAATC
>ENA-ORBV01011719-ORBV01011719.1-microbial-mat-metagenome-genome-assembly--contig:-NODE-11719-length-13696-cov-6.297526_pt1 | contig 13696 bp, 13 predicted proteins | sample MGYA00237777_ERZ505514 | MGnify/ENA primary metagenome ERZ505514 (study PRJEB26160, sample SAMN06269048) | microbial mat metagenome | isolation source: Oligotrophic lake microbial mat | place...
GGGTTTGTAGAACCCCGATATATCAATAAGATCCCGATACATCAAAAGATGCAGTGGGGCAATCATCCGAGTGACACCTGTGACCTATACACGCCAAATGCGCCGAACTGCGCCGTGGACTGCGTTCGTTCTGTCTCTGGCCGTCGGACTGGCGTCCATTCCGGGCACGGCTATGGCGCAGACCATCCCTCAGGATTCGGCTGCGCTCGACGAAGCCTACATCAGCCAGAAAGAATTTGAAGAAACATACGCCATCGCCGAAACCTCCGGGCGGCTATCGGAGGCTTCATAAATTACCTCCAGCGATCCGACATGGCCGGCACAAAATTCGTTGATTCCCCCGCCCGGAACTCGAAACCCTAAAACTCGGAACCATTTTCCATCCCCGCCCATGCTCTCCCGCCGCATCATTCCCTGTCTCGACGTCAACGCCGGCCGCGTGGTCAAAGGCGTCCGGTTTCAGGCCCTGCGGGACGCCGGTGATCCCGTGCAGTGCGCTAAGGCCTACGACGCCCAAGGTGCCGATGAACTCGTGTTTCTCGATATCACCGCGTCGAGCGACGGACGCGGCATCATGCACGACGTTGTCGCGGCGACGGCCGAGCAGTGCTTCATGCCGCTGACCGTCGGCGGCGGATTGCGCAACCTTGGCGATATCGAGGCCATGCTTCGCTCCGGGGCCGACAAAGTCTCGCTCAACACGGCGGCGATCAACGATCCCTCGCTCATCCAACGCGCCTCGGACCGCTTCGGCGCGCAATGCATCGTCCTCGCCATCGACGCCAAGCGCGAGCCCGACGGCAAATCATGGCGCGTTTACACCCACGGCGGGCGCAACGCGACCGACCTCGACGCCGTCGCCTGGGCCAAACAAGCCGCCGCCCTCGGTGCGGGCGAAATCTTGCTCACGAGCATGGACGCCGACGGCACCCAATCCGGCTATGACTGCGCCCTCACCCGCGCCGTGAGCGATGCCGTGACCGTGCCGGTAATCGCCAGCGGCGGCGCCGGCATGCTGTCGCATTTTTCCGATGTGCTGGCCGCCGGGCGCGCCAGCGCGGTGCTCGCCGCGAGTCTTTTTCACTTCGGCACCCTCACGATTCCGCAGGTCAAGTCCTACCTCGGCGAACGGGGCGTGCCGGTTCGCGTCTAAACACCGGCCGCATCGAGCCCGGCGCGAATCAATCGCGCGCCCCGGGGTTTCCCTGATGGAAACCTTTCTCGTCTTCGAATCCTTCCCGCGCGCGCCAGAATCCGCCGACGAGAGCCAACAGCCCTCCCGTGTAGATCAGGCCGGCAATTGAGATGATCAAAAATGTCATATCGGTAGGGTTCGGTTTCGCCGGTGAAAATTTCGGCTCGGTTTGGCGCACGCAAACCCGCAGCTGGCAAAATCTAGTCAAAATCCTTTTCGCCGTCTTCGTCGCCCAATCCCACCAGTGCCTTGGGCGCGCCGACGAGGGCGAGCACCGCCAATCCCGCCATAAAGGCAAAGAAGATCAGGCCAACGATAACGCCTTTCATGGGGTAAGCATCGGCTCGGTTGCCGGGAACTTTAGCCTTCGTTTGAGAGAGGTGCGATGCGCCCGCGTCTCACTTTCGTCTTCCCCCGGCCCGCCTACCCCGTTTCCCTCACCCTCCCGTATGACGCCCGCTCAGGAAATCGCCCGCCGCCGCACCTTCGCGATCATCTCGCACCCTGACGCCGGCAAGACCACGCTCACCGAGAAATTCCTGCTCTACGGAAACGCCATCCACCTCGCCGGCGCCGTCAAGGACCGCAAAAATCAACGCGCCACCGCCTCGGACTGGATGGAACTCGAGAAACAACGCGGCATCTCGATCAGCTCCACCGTCCTGCAATTCGACTACGCCGGTTGCGCCGTCAACCTCCTCGACACCCCCGGTCATAAGGACTTTTCCGAGGACACCTACCGCGTCCTCACGGCGGTGGACGCCGCCCTTATGGTCATCGACGCCGCCAAGGGCGTCGAGACCCAGACCCGTAAGCTCTTCGAAGTATGTCGCCGTCGCGGCGTCCCCATTTTCACGTTCATGAACAAATGCGATCGGCCCACGCGCAGCCCGATCGACCTGCTCGACGAACTTGAAAACGTGCTCGGCCTCCAATCGTCGCCCGTCATCTGGCCCCTCGGCAACGGCCCGCAGTTTCGCGGCGTCTTCGACCGCCGCTCCCGCGAGGTCCATCTCTTCGAACGCGTTCCCGGCGGCAAATTTCAGGCCCCGGTCAGCGTCACCGATCTCGATGATCCCGTCGTCCGTTCGAAAATGGACGACGACACCTACCGCGACGTCCGCGACCAACTCGAGATGCTCGACGGCGCCGGCCACCCTTTCGACCTTGCCGCCGTGCAGGCCGGCCAGCAGACGCCGGTCTATTTCGGCAGCGCCGTGAACAACTTCGGCATCCAGCTCCTCCTCGACGGCTTCCTCAAAGACTCCGTGCCGCCCGCACCGCGCAAGTCCGTCGCCGTCGTCGTGCCCGGTCTCCCCCAACCCACCGTCGCCCGCGAGGTGTCCGTAGACGATGCCAAGTTTTCGGGCTTCATCTTCAAGATTCAGGCCAACATGGACGCGAAGCACCGCGACCGTATCGCCTTCCTTCGCGTCTGCTCGGGCAAATTTGAGCGCGACATGGTCGTCACCCACCAGCGCACCGGCAAATCCGTCCGCCTCTCCTCTTCGCACAAACTCTTCGGCCGCGAGCGCGAGACGGTCGACGTAGCCTGGCCCGGCGACGTCATCGGTCTCGTCGGCCACAGTGAGTTCGGCATCGGCGACACCCTCACCAACGACCGCAGCATCACCTACGACGAGATCCCCCGTTTTCCCTCGGAGGTCTTTACCTACATTTCCAATCCCAACACCGGCGACGCCAAGAAATACCGCGCCGGTGTCGAGCAGCTCCTGCAGGAAGGTGTCGTCCAGTCCTTCAACGCCCGCAACGCCCCGCCCGGGGCCACGCTTCTCGCCGCCGTCGGCCCGCTGCAATTCGAGGTCGTGCAGTGGCGGCTCCAGTCGGAATACAACGCCGAGTCCCGCCTCACGCCCACCCCGTGGACCGTCCTGCGCTGGATCAAACTGCCGGCCGACCTTCAGCCCGCTCCCGGAAAAAGCTTCGACTACTCGCGCCTGATCGTCGCCACCGGTGTCAGTTTCGGCGCTGACAAATTCGAGAATCCGATCGCGCTCTTCCCCAACGACTGGACGATGCGCTACTTCGTGGAAAAGAACCCCGAGATCAAACTCCTCGAACTGCCGCCGGAGCTCGTCGGATAGCGGACTTCGCTCCGAATCCGTTCGAATCACGCTTCGCCCCGCCTTGCGCCTTGCGTCCATGTTTCTGACGGGGATTTTCTATACATGAAACCAAACTGTCTGCTCTGTCGGTCGGGCTTCCTTTTCGTCCTCCTGCTGTTGATCGTCCTGCCCTCGGTCGCTCACGCGACCACCGTCCGTCCCCCCACCTTTTCCCAGCTCGTCGGCCGCTCCGCTTTCGTCGCCGAGACCGTCGTCAAATCCGTCCACAGCGAGCTGCTCACTCGCGGCGCCGACCGCGCGATCGTTACCTTTGTCACGTTTGCCACCCGCAGCGCCATTACCGGTGCCGTGCCCGGCGAGTTCACGCTCGAATTCCTCGGCGGCACTGTCGGCGAACTTGATATGACCGTCGTCGGCATGCCCCGGTTCATCGTCGGCCAGCGCGACGTCGTTTTTGTCGAAAAAACCGCCGGCCAGCTCTGCCCCCTCGTCACCCTCGGCTACGGACGCTATCGGGTCTACACGGACGCGTCCTCCCCGACTCCGCTCATCGCCCGCGACAACGGCGTCCCGCTGGAAGACGTGGCCGAGGTCGCGCTTCCCATGCCCGACAGCGCCGCGCTGGCCGGCGCCCTGAGCGCCCGGAAACGCCAGCCCCTCACCCTCGCCGCCTTCGCCGCACGCATCCGTGAAACCGCCACCGACCTCGCGGTCCAAAATATCCCATGAACCCCGTCCGCTCATTCATCGGATGCTTCGCCTTCGCGCTTTTCATTGTCGGAACGTCCCGGCCGGCGATGGCATTCGTGCAACTCAATCCGCCCTCGGTCTGGCCCGACGGCGACATCGTAATGCACCTTCAACTCGGGCCGACCTCCCGCTCGCTCAGCGATGGCAATGTTTCGTGGAACGCGGCGGCAAAATCGGCGCTTGAAGCGTGGAACCCTCACATGGAACGGGCAAAATTCACCGCCGTCATCGACAGCACCGTCCCTATCGGCAGCGGCAACGGATTCAACAATGTCATCTTCTCCGATTCGATTTTCGGCCGGGCTTTCGGTGACTCCGTTTTGGCCGTGAACATCATCTTGCGCTTCGGCAGCCGACGTGTCGAAGCCGACACCGTGTTTAACACCAGGTATACTTGGGATTCCTACCGGGGCCCGTTGCGCGCCGGGGTGAACACTGCGGAATTCATGCGCGTTGCCGTTCACGAGTTTGGTCACGCGATCGGACTCGGCCACCCCGACCAAGACGGTCAGACCGTGCCGGCGATCATGAACAGCACCGCCGGCAACGTCGACGCCCTCCTGGCCGACGACATTAACGGCGCGCGCTTTCTTTATGCGGATCGTGCGGGTCTGCAGCTACCGTCGCTTTTGATTCCTCTCGCCGGCACCAACGTGGTCGCAGGCGCCAATATCGAACTCAGCGTAACCGTCGCGGGCACACCTCCGTTTCAATACACTTGGACGAAAGACCGGATTCGTCAGATCAACCAATCGTCCAAGCTCACCTTGGCCAATGCCCAAACCGGAGCGGCCGGAACCTACGCCGTCACCGTCACAAATTCCGCCGGATCGGTCGCCAGCGAGGCGGTGGTTAAGATCACATCGTTCACGGCGGTGCCGGCCATTCTCGCGCAACCTGCGAACGTAACTGCCCGAGCCGGTTTCGATGCGACCCTCACCGTCGAGGCCGACGGCACGTCGCCGCTGCGCTTCCAGTGGTTTAAAAACGGCGCGGCCTTCGGCCCCGCGAGCGAGTCGAGATCGCTCACCCTCTCCACCGTGCAACCCGGGGATGCCGGCACCTACTCCGTCACCGCGACCAATTCCGCCGGCTCGGCCACCAGTAACTCCGCGACCCTCACCATCCTCGCCGCCGCCGCCACCCCGGTCGTTACCACCCAACCCCAGAGCGCGGTCGCCGCCGTTGGCACCACCGTGTCGTTCACCGCCGCCGCCACCGGCGCGACTTCCCAGCAATGGCGTAAAAACGGCGTCCCCATCGCCGGGGCGACCGCTCTCACCCTCGCCCTCAACCGCCTCACCGCAGCCGACGCCGCCAATTACGATCTCGTCTTCACCAACGCCGGCGGAACCACCGACACCGCCGCCGCCACCCTCCTCCTCGCCACCGGGCTCAACAGCCGCCTCAGCAACCTCTCCGTCCGCACCACCCTCGCGGCCAACCAGCTCCTCATCGTCGGATTTACCATGCAGGGTGGGACAAAAGACCTGCTCGTGCGCGCCGCCGGACCCAGCCTCGGTGCCCTCGGCGTCCCCAGCACGATGGAGGATCCGCGCCTCGCACTCTTTAACGCCGGCACCCGGGTCGCCGAGAATAACGACTGGGCCGGGAATTCGGCCGTCACCGCCGCCATCGCCGCGACCGGGGCTTTCCCTTTCACCGGAACCAACAGCCTCGACGCCGCCCTCGTCGCCCGCGTTGACGGCGGTCGCACCGTCCAAGTCTCCGGTCCCGCCGCCGGCAACCTCATCGTCGAAGCCTACGATATCGGCTCCGCCAACACCCCGCGCCTCACCAACCTCTCCGCCCTCAATTTCGTCGGCACGGGCGGCGATGTGCTCATCGCCGGCTTCACCCTCCACGGCTCCGGCCCCAAGAATCTCCTCATCCGCGCCGCCGGACCCAGTCTCGCCGCGCTCAGCGTCGCCGGCACGCTCGCCGATCCGAAACTCGTCCTCCGCACCAGTGGCCAGGCCTTCGTCGCCGAGAACGACACTTACTCGCCCTCGCTTCCGGCGCTCTTCGCGGGCAGCGGTGCCTTCGCTTTTGTCCCCGGCGCCAAGGACGCCGCCCTCATCGTGAGCCTCCCGCCCGGCGGCTACACCGTCATCGTCTCTGGGGCCGACGCCGGCACCGGCAACGCCATTGTCGAGATCTACGAACTGCCCTGACCGGACGTTCCGCTGCGCGGCGATCACTCTTTCCGGAACTCGCTGCCGCCACGCTTGACTCGTCCCGACCGCCCTGAATCATTCCGTCTTTTAACGAACACCAACCATGGGCCAACAACTCAACAAGAAGATCAAACGTAAACGCCGCGCCGCCTATCACAAACGCAAGAAGGCCCGCACGAAAGCCCCCGTGAAGAAGTAGTCCTCAGGTTCGCGCCTCACACCTTTAACCGCGGCTCCGGCCGCGGTTTTTTATTCGTCCGCTTCGTCCGCACCGCGTCCCTCTCCCGCCATGATCACGGTCAGTCTCATCTCCCTCGGTTGCGCCAAGAATCTCGTCGATAGCGAGATCATGATCGGCCATCTCCACCAAGCCGGCATGGCCGTCATCCCCGAGGCGGAGAAGGCCGACGTCGTCATCGTCAACACCTGCTCGTTCATCGACTCGTCGAAAGAGGAGTCTATCGGCCACATCCTCGAGGTTCACCAGAACCGCGGCATGAAAAAGCGCCGCAAGGAGCAGAAGCTTATCGTCGCCGGTTGCATGTCGCAGCGGTTTTCCAAGGACCTGTCCTCCTCCCTCAACGACGAAGTCGATGCCTTCATCGGTCTCGATCAGATCACAAAGGTCGCCCCGATCATCGCGGGCCTCTTCGCCAAAGAGCGCGCCGCCACGCACGTCCCGGAGAATTTCGTCACGGCCCGCTCGACCTACATTCCCGATTTCAACACGCCCCGCTTCCGGCTCACGCCCAAGCACACCGCCTACGTCAAGATCGCCGAGGGCTGCAATCATCCCTGCACGTTCTGCATCATCCCGCAGATCCGCGGCCGCCATCGCAGCCGCACGGTCGCGAGCGTCGTCGCCGAGGCGCGACAGCTCGTCAAAGAGGGCGTGAAGGAGCTCAACCTGATTTCCCAGGACACCACCTTCTTCGGCATGGACACGTGGGAACAGCGCCCCAATCCCCGCACCCCCGTCGATTCCACCCGCGGCGCCGCGCTCACCACCCTCCTCCGCGAACTCAACGCCATCGAGGGCGATTTCTGGATCCGGCTCCTTTACACGCACCCCGCGCATTGGAGCGACGAACTCATCCGCACCATCGCCGAGTGCCCCAAGGTCGCCCGCTACATCGACATTCCGCTCCAGCACATCTCCGACCACATGCTCTCCGCGATGCAGCGCGAGACCGGCGGCGATTACATTCGCGATCTCATCCGCCGCATCCGTGCGGGCATTCCCGGCATCGCCGTGCGCACGACCTTCATCGTCGGGTTCCCGGGCGAGACCGAAGCCGATGTCGCCGAGCTCGAGACGTTTATCCGCGAGACCAAATTCGAGCGTCTCGGCGTGTTCCGCTACTCGCAGGAGGAGGGCACCCGCGGGGCCAAGATGGACAACCAGATTCCCGCTAAGACCAAGGAAGCCCGTTGGCATCGCCTCATGCAGCTCCAGCGCGAGATCGCCACCGGCGTGAGCCGGAGCCATGTCGGCCAGACGCTCAAGGTGCTCGTCGAGGAACCCGGCGTGGCCCGGGGCGACGCCGACGCCCCCGATATCGACGGCCGTGTCTACGTGCCGCGCGAGCTGACCGTCGGCGAGTTCGCCGAGGTCACGATCACGGGTTTTCAAGATTACGATTTGCTCGCGTTGCCCGCCGGCGAGCGGCCGGCCGAATTCAAGGTCGCCAGACAGGCGCAGTAGACCATGCGGCGCGGCCTTTGGCCCAGTCTCGCCTTGATTGCCGCCGTGGTGCTCACCGCCGCAGGTTGCGCCCGGCACCCGCTCGACGAATCGTTTACCGCCCGCAACGAGCTCACGCAGTCGCTCTGGTTGGCCGAGCATGGTTCCAAGCTGGGAGCGCGCGAACGCACCGATCTCGACGATGCGTTTCAACAGATCAAATTGGATATCATGTCCGAGGTTCCCGGTTTACCCGCCAAGGATTCCGCCGGATTCTTCTTCCGCGCTCTCTCGGGAAGCACCGCGCGGGAAATCATCGTGCGCGGGCTCTTGATCAAGCACGACCGCATGGCCGCCGAGGTCGCCGATTTGGTGGACCGGGAGAGTCGTTACAAGCGGGCAAACCCCGCCGAACTCAACGTCGACCAGCGCATTTTCCTCGAAGAATTCGCGGCCCGCATGGCCCAGCGCCGGGAAGAACTCGAGCGCCTCGAAGAACGCCGCGGGATCGTCGAGTCGCTCGGTCGCGACGCTTAGGTTTTTTTCGGTTCTGCCGGACCTATTCCGTTGGAGCCGGCCTCGCTGAGGCCGGAGGCGAACGGGGGACGCCGCCTGCTTCTACACTCACGCTATCCGACCCGGAATCCTCTCCACGCGCGCGGCGGCGAGGTAGCCCTCGATGATTCCGTCGAAAGATCCGTTGGTGAAAAACGCCACCACCCGGCGTTCCGTGGCCGGCAGCGTCTCCGCCCGCAAACGCCCGAGCAGCTCGGCGTTGGTCGCCGCCGTATGCGCGGTCACGCCCTGCGCTTCAAGCAGTTGGACCACGGCCTCGGGATCAAAACGCTCCTCCTCCCTAAGTTTTTCCGGTCGGTTGACCGCCCCCAGATAAACCTCGTCCGCCAGCGCCAACGCCCGCGCGAATCCCGCCTGCATCATCCGAGTGCGCGCCGTGTTGCTCCGCGGTTCAAACACCGCCACGAGCCGCGCCCCGGCATAGCGCGCCCGGAAGGATTGCAGCGTCTCCGCGAGCGCTGTCGGATGGTGGCCGAAATCCGAGATCACCGTCAGCCGCTCGCTCGCCAACAAGACCTCCTGCCGGCGCTTCACCCCGCGGAAGGCCGTCAACGCCCCCGGCGCCGGCGCGACCGGATTCTCCGCGTTCAACGCCAGACCGGCCGCCGTCGCGGCCATCGCCGCGTTCCGCGCATTGTAGATGCCCGGCTGGGACCACCTCACCTCCGCCCAGCGCGCGCCGCGCCAGTCCAACGCAAAACTCGCGCCGGTTGCGTCCTCCGTGAAATCGAGGATCCGCATGTCGTTCCCCTCTGCCGTGCCGACCCGCACCACGCGGGTCCACGTCGGCGTGCCGAGCGCGCGGATGTTGATGTCGTCGCCGTTGAGCACGATGAATCCGTTGCGCGGCACGATTCGCGTGAAATGGGCGAAGGTCCGCTGCACGTCGGCGAGATCGCGGAAAATATCCGCGTGGTCGAATTCGAGGTTGTTGATCACCGCGATGTGCGGCGCGTAGTGGATGAATTTGCTGCGCTTGTCGAAGAACGCGCTGTCGTATTCGTCGCCCTCGATCACGAAGGGATCGGTCGTCGTTCCCAGATGATGCCCCGTCGGCGGGTCCACCGGCACGCCGCCGATGAGGAACCCCGGATCGCGCCCCGCCGCCCGCAGGAGAAACGCCGTGATCGCCGTCGTCGTGGTCTTCCCGTGTGTCCCCGCGATCACGATATTCCGGCGCCCCTTCAACACATGGTCCGCCAGCAACGCCGGGAGCGAGGTGAACGGGATCGCCCGCTCATCCAAGAGCCGCTCGACCTCGGTGTTGCCGCGAGACATCGCGTTGCCGATCACGACGAGGTCCGGCGCCAGCCGCGCCAAGCGCGCCGCATCGTAGCCCTCGTGCAGCGTGACCCCGGCCTCCGCGAGCACCGTGCTCATCGGCGGATAAACTCCGGTGTCGGCCCCGGAAACTTCGTGGCCGGCCGCCCGCGCCAGCAGCGCCGCATTCCCCATCGCCGTGCCGCAAATGCCCATGAAATAGATCCGCATGGCTGGTTTGTCGCCCTTCCCTCGACCGGACTCCACCCGAAACTATCCGTATGGGTTTCCGACCCTCTTTTCTTGGCGAAGTCCGACCCCGGAGTTTGGCGGCAGGCGCTCTCTCCCTGCGCCTGAGTCCACTGTTCCCGGAGCAAAACCTTGCATCCGTTTTCACTCCGCGCCTCCGTCTTCGCGATGCCCGCCGCTTCCGCCCCTACGGCCCGCGCCTTCGGCCTCCTTCCCGACGGCCGCGAGGCAAAACTCTACAGCCTCCGCGGTCCCGACGGATTTCTCGTCGAGATCACCGATTTTGGCGGGGCCGTCGTGCGCCTGCTCACTCCCGATCGGAACGGCCGCCTCGCCGACATCGTCCTCGGATTCGACGCCGTCACCGACTACGCCACGCGTTCACCCTTCTTCGGTGCGCTCGTCGGTCGGGTCGGCAATCGCATCGCCAAGGGTCGCTTCTCGCTGGACGGCCGTTCCTACGCCCTCGCCGTCAACAACTCTCCCGGAGGAGTTCCCTGCCACCTTCACGGGGGCAATGTCGGGTTCGACAAAATCCTCTGGACCGCTGCGCCCACGACTCACGAGCGCCGCGCGGCCCTCCGCCTCACCCATGTCAGTCCGGATGGTGACGAGGGCTATCCCGGAAATCTCCGCATCGGGGTCCTCTACTCGCTCACCGCCGATCGTGGACTCCGCATCGATTACGCGGCGACCACCGACGCGCCCACGCCCGTCAATCTCACCAACCACTCCTACTTCAACCTGCGCGGGGAAGGCGACGGCACCGTCCTCGATCATCGCGTTCAGCTGCACGCGCCGCGCTACACCCCGGTCACCGCCGGCCTGATTCCCACCGGCGAGATCGCCGCCGTCGCCGGCACGCCGTTCGATTTCACCTCGTCCCGCGCCATCGGCGAGCGTATCGCGGCCCCCGACGAGCAACTCGCGCGGGGCCGGGGCTACGACCACAACTTCGTGCTCGCCGATACCCCCCGCACCACGCCGACTCTCGCCGCCCGCGTCACGGAGCCCGACTCGGGCCGGGTCCTCGAAGTCCTGACCACCGAACCCGGCGTCCAGTTCTACACCGGCAACTTTCTCGACGGGAAACTCACGGGAAAATCCCGCCGGCCCTACGTTTTTCGCGGCGGATTTTGCCTCGAAACCCAGCATTTTCCCGACTCTGTCAATCACTCCGGCTTCCCGTCGGTCATCCTGCGTCCCGGCCAAACTTATCGCTCGACCACGATCTATCGTTTCGCCGTCGCGTGATTTCAATCGATGCGACACGGCCCGTGTCCGCGCGTCTCCGCGTAAGCGCCGATAAGCTCTTCAAGAGCGCGGTCCGCTGCTGAGCGAAAGCTCGGGCGGATGCCATGTCGGCAAGACGTATGCTCGAAGTCCTCCCGGAGTTTCAAATCGCCCGCCGCGATGCCATGCAAATTCCAAAGAAACTATCCCGCGGTGGCGAGGCACTCCGGCTCCCCCGGCCGGTCCATGCTTTCAAGTCAATGCTTCGGCATGCGCCGCATCCTCAGATATTTTTTTGGGTTTATCGCCCTACTCCTCATCGGCCTCGCCGCGCTTCCGTGGTGGCTGGGGCTCGCCCTGCCCGCCCTTGGCCGCAGCCAAGGTGTCACCTTTGGCCGCTACGAACGCCTCGGCTACACCCGCTTTGCCCTCGACGGCTTGGTCGTTCGCGCGGCGGGCACAACGGTGACGGCCGCCCGCATCGAAGCCGATTCTCCGTTGATCTGGCTTTGGCGACGCACGTTTGGCCGGCCCGGCCCCGTCACCGTCAGTCAGTGGCACGTTGAAGTCGCGCCGACTTCGCCCGCTCCCGATGCGCCGCCCGGCGGTTGGGTTCCCCTCCGAGGCATCCTCAAAAACATCTTCGTCTCCCTTCGGCCGTGGGTTCAAGACGCGCACATCGGTTCCGGAGAAGCCCGTTGGCCGGGCGGCGCCATCAAGGTCGCCTCGGCCCAACTGCAAAACGCCACCCTCAAGCTTGCTCGGGTCAGTTACGGGACCGCCTTCGTCGTCAGCGGCGATCTCGTATTTTTCCCTGAAGGCGAAGACCTCCTGAAGCTCAACGTCCTCCTCGCGCCCTTGCCAGTCCGCCTGAGCCTCGAAAGCCGCGCGGCCGATCTCACCGGACAGGTCGTCTTCATCGACCAACCGGCCGCACTTTCCGCTCACTTCAACACGAGCGGCTGGACTCCGCTCACCGCCAACCTTCGCGCCGATAGCTGGACGATTCCCGGCTCCCGCCTGCCCGGCGGCGAAGCTTACGCCACCGTGAGCGGCGACGCGCAAATCGATTGGCGCGAGGGTCGGGTCATCGTCGATTTCTCCGCAGCGGGCACTCCCGCCGCCGATCGCTCCGCCCCGCCCCTCTCCGCGCAACTCCACGCCCGTGGCGACGGCGCCGTCCTGCGCGTGGAAGCGCTGCATATCGCCCTCCCCGGCCTTCTCGCCGATCTCACCCAACCCGTCGTCATCGACCGCTCGGGCAAACTCCTCTCCGGCGATTCCCGCTTCACGCTCGCCGCCGATCTCGCCGCGTGGCCGAAACTCGCCATCCAGGGCACCGTCGCCGGTGAAGCCACGGTCTCGCCCGGCGAAGCCCGGTTCCCCCGTGTGGATTTTCAACTCACCGCCAAATCCCTCGCCTTCCGCGAATGGCGCGTCTCCGCCCTCTCCGCCGCCGGCCGCCTCACGTGGCCGCAGCTTCAACTCGATTCCGCTACACTCGAATCCGCCAACGGCGATCGCCTCTCAGGCCAAGGCGGTTGGGATTTTTCGACCGGATCGCTGAGCGCAACCGAACTCTCCGGAGCCATCGCCCGCGCTTCCCTCGCCCCGTGGCTTCCGCCTTCCGTCGATTTCGCCACGCTCGCGTTCAAGCTTCGCGCCGACGGACCCCTCGCCACCCTCACCCACACCGGCGAGGCACAAATCTCCGCCCTGAAAACGCCTCCGCTAAAGCCTCTCGCCCTCTCCGTGCAATGGCAGGGCCGGGGAAAAGCCATCGAGAAACTCACCGCCGAGGCCACCGCGGGTGCCACCCGCGCGAAAGCCGCCGGCGCGATTGACGCGGAAAAACTCACGCTCACCGAGTTCACCCTTAACGCTCCCGGCCTTTCCGAATTTCGGCTCCGGCAGCCCACAGCGCTCCGCCGGGCTCCCGCCTTCCAACTCAACAGCCTCGGCCTCGCCAACGCCGACTCCTCGCTCGCCGCCGACTTCGCCCTTGGTGCCGCCGGTCGTTTCAACCTCGCCGTAAAAAATATCCCTTCTGCGGCGCTGTCCGATCTTCTCGCGCTCCCCGGCCCGGCGTGGCGCGTCGCCACCCTCGATACGCAGGGCTCGTGGGATCACGGCCCGCTCGCCTTCACCGCTCAAGCCGAGGCGTCCGTTGCGCTCAGCGCCACGCAATCGGCCGTTCTCTCGCTCGCCGCCCGGGGCGACGCCGCCGGCGTGCAACTCACCGCGCTGCAGGTTCTCGACGGCCCGGAAGCCGTCCTCCGCGCCAGCGGACGCCTGCCCCTCACCTTCAATCCCGTCGGCCCCGCGCATTTCACGGTGCTCTCCGAAACCGCGCTCAGCCTGACTGCTTCGACCGAGCCGAACTCCCGTTTCTGGACGCAACTCCAAGCCCTCACGGGCTGTCTCTTATACACATCTGACGCTGCCGACGAATAGAGAGGTGTAGATCTCGGTGGTCGCCGTATCA
>ENA-ORBV01011720-ORBV01011720.1-microbial-mat-metagenome-genome-assembly--contig:-NODE-11720-length-13692-cov-18.093573_pt1 | contig 13692 bp, 14 predicted proteins | sample MGYA00237777_ERZ505514 | MGnify/ENA primary metagenome ERZ505514 (study PRJEB26160, sample SAMN06269048) | microbial mat metagenome | isolation source: Oligotrophic lake microbial mat | place...
TCTTGTTGGAAGTATTCGATCAAACATGGAGCTGTTCCTATGGGAGCTTAATGCTTATAACTTTCGAATTTGCATGTATTAGCATCTGTTCTAGTGGTGAAACATTAGAGTAGGAAAGTTTCTTTTTAAGGTATTGTTACTGTATTTCGCCCCTTGTTGTTTGGCGATTTGACGGTGAAGATATGTCGTTTATCATTTGTGGATGTCGTCTTGGTGCATTGACACCGTCTCTGAGCATTCTGCTGCTGCTGCTGCTGCTGCTGCTGCTCTGGCTAGCTGCTGCAGTCTAGCAATGGCTCCTGACAGCAACAACAGTTTGCCACTGGAATCTCACAGGCTCTGCGCGCCCACAGGACCAAGGAGCCAAAACCCCTCTCAGGGAGCCAACAAGTGGAGCTAATGGATGGAGCCAATGGAGCCAAATGAGATGCACATTGGCTCCATTTTGGCTCCTTTAATTTTGGTTCTGTTTCACTGTAGGGTCTCTACCAGGAGCAGGTACAATTGTAAACGGCTCCATCTGCTGTGTTGGCTCCAATGGCAATGGCTCCATGCATGCGATTGGCTCCCAGTGTACTAGTATGTATTTCAGGGCGAACGAGCTACAGTACGTATAACCTACAAGGTCAATAGCAGCCAAGAAAAATTTGAGTTGTCTTCAGACAACTACAGACAACTACAAAGCAACATGAGAGCGGCGTCATCATGCAGCAGGATTGCAATCATGAGTGTTTTCGCCGCGTCTGCTGTTTTGCGAGGCTCCTCGGCGCTCAATTTGGGCAAAGTCTTCAAACGAGGAACCCCGGGCAACCCGAAGTCGGCCAATCCAGTTGATCCGGATTCCAAAGCAGACGAAGTCCTGGCCTACAGTACAGCGTGCGACAAAGCTCTTGCCAAATCATTGATCATACTGACAGAACAAAAGGAAACTGCCGTCGAGGCAATGACCACATGCAGGGCACAAAGAGACGAGGCAAACAATGACGTTGAGTTCCTCACAAAGAAAATTGAGATTGCGCAACGACATGTTGCCCAGGCAGACGAACGGACCAACGAACAGGTTGCTCTCGTCCGGGATGAGTTGAATGCAATGGTTGGAGAAATGCAAGTGCTACTTGACAAGAACGAATCCAAAATGCTTGAGCTAAATGACAAGCATCAAGGACAGTTGCAGGAGCTGAAATCATCTTACGTGAAACAAATTGAGACACTGAAGCAAACAACCGACGAACAGATAGAAAATCTTCAACTTGAACGGCAAAGGGAGCAAACCAAGGCCGCCGCCATGCTGGACAGTAGCAAGGCCGAACATGGGGCAAGTATGCAAAAACTGGAGCAAGATTGGAAAAATCGGTTGGAAAAAACCGAGAGAGACGCAAAACAATCCATTGCATCCATGAAGGCCGACCATGACAGAGAAGCGCAAGCTCTAGCAAGCAAATTTTCTACGTGTGACGACTCAGCAAAGAAAACAAAGAGTGCATTAAATTCTCTCCAACGTGATCACGACAGGGCACTTCAGGTGTGTTTCTTGAGGTTTTTACTTTTCAGACGCCAACAGTGACCTTCTTGTCTAACAAACTGCTCCTGCTTTCATTTCCTTTGTAGAGAATTGCCGTATTGGAAAATGTCACCGCATTTTCGTTGGCGATGGAAGACGCCAGAGATTTTGCAGATTACGTTGGAAATGAATTCTACTCCAAGACCAAGCCGTTATACAATAGGTACCTCAAGGGCCGGGTTGACATTCTCAAAGAACAAGCGGAAAAAGTGCTGCCGGTAGTGATGCCAGTTGCAGGGCCTTTGTTGTTAGAATTTCGAAAATTGGAAGACACACTGTGGGGTGCTCTCGAAGACATGTACGAAGCAGCCAAGACGATGGTCGTTGGGGAAGCATGCCCCATGTGGCGATCCAGATTTAAGGAGCCCAGAACGAGAAATTTCGTGGGTTCTGCAATTTTGAACAACTATGTTGAGCAAGCCTGTAATCAGCCCGATGTTTTCCTTCGGTGTACGGGGATCACCGTGATGGCTCTGTTTGTCTTTATACTACGCCGACTCATTTACTTGGCGCTTCTTTGGGTTCTTTTATTGCCCGTGCGAGCAGTGCTCTACCCTTGCACATTCTTCACCAGAAAGACGACGGGTGGCAGCAAAAAGATCTAAATGCCCAATGAACGAAACGAGAGTCCACTGCTACGGTACTACTGACTGACAATTGTTCTATAGTAAGAGAACTGTTTGGCTGCTTTCAACAGGGGCTATTGTCGAGCCAGAACAAAGAGTAACAGATTTAAACCCTCTTTGCAAAGCAACGTTTACTTCATCTTAGTCTGGAAAGTGCATCCAAGCGTGTTGTTTAGTCTCTGCACAGACGAAGGTCAATGCTGTGCTGATCTCTCGTTGGCTGATGTAGGAAGTGGTGGATCCGATCTGAAGGAAGACGAGACATCATCAAATAGTCTTTCCGGCGGAAGAGTATTGCTGCATAGACATGACCTAAAATAGTATTTCTCCAGACACTACTGTGACTAACAAAATCCTGCTTAATCCTCCTTCGTGTTTTTCTTTGTTTCTTCCTTTCTGAACACCAGGGTTGCTTGCAGAAGCGCGGCGCAGTAGAAGGATGCACTTATCAGCTTGAATACGTCAGCAGACGGGAGCACATCAGTTGCGTAAGTACCCGAAACAACAATCGCATTCAGAGGCAAACGGAATATATTCAGGATTCCCCCTTGCAAGGCATCTGGAACATATTTAGACCGGAGAGTGCCAGCTAGAGGCATAAACATCCCAACACAGAACTCCACCAGCATAAAGCTTGCAATTATTATCGAGAAGTAGCCAGGCCCGTCCTCACTAGTCAAAGAGAGGCACATTGCTGGAACTACCATACTCAAGCTGGCCAGAAGGCACACCAATGATGCACACACCTCGGTGGCATTCGTTTTGGACACGGCAAATTTCGAAATAAGCAAGTACAAGGGCGGAAACATCATTCCACCGCAAGAAATTGCCATCATAAGAGCTGAAAATACACACCCCGTTGGAAGTCCACCAGGGGGGTTCAGTGCAAGCAAAGTTGGGACCCACATGAAGACAAACTGCAGAGGATGCCGCGTACCGTGGTGAGTAACAAGGAAAGGCTGGGGAAGTGTGCACGTAATAGTGTAACTTACAGTGTACATGGCTCCTTCGCTGAGCGCCTGTGTCATTCCTATCCTCCAAATACGAGAATCTGAAATAGTAGCCTTCCAGCCCTCGACAAATTGGTCGTAAAGCGAGGATTTGCTATGGTCGCCGGCGTGCTCTTCCCCGTAGTTTTCTTCCCATTTCAAAATCAGCACCAGTGCCAAGACTGTCAGAGAAATAGCGCCCTGAAATGGACCTATATGACCGAGAAAATCTTCCAAAACTTGAGCAATAATACCTGCAATGACTGCCATGACACCATTAGCAATTGATGACTGTGAATTGGAATTTGTAGAGTGAGAATTGAGGCCAATATCAATGCGGCACAATAAAGCAGTGCACCAGCTCTAAAGGAACGAATTTGTTCTTCAACTCAACTTACTTCTGAATAAGTTCTCGACAACCACTCTTCAGGAAACCCCCTTTTACGATGCTCGGTTGTCATCCAACTTTCAAAAGCTGAAAACAGGAGATTGGTACTCACGCCCCCAAGAATACGCCCAATGAGAAGAATCGTGAAATTCTGCGAATGTTCCATGGTGTTGATGATGATTTCCAAGACACAGTAGACAATGCAGGACCGTTTCCGTCCGAATTTATCAACAGCGCTTCCGAGAAAGGGTGCGAAGATGGCTCCACTGAGGAAGCCAGTCAAAAACAACGCTGAAATATTGACATTGTACGAGAGGTACAGTGTGTACATGTGTGTTCCTTGCATCCAATCGGCAAGCATGATAACAAGATAGACCATAATATACTGATGTCGGAAGGCATCAAAATCCTTGTGCAGTTCGTGCAGTGACTTTTTGGCGTTGTGGCAATTTGTTTGCTCCTTTTCAGTGGAATTTGAGGTCTCTTTTCTATCATTTGCCTCTTCAGCGGCATTCTCATCGTCAATGTCAAAAAAGGATGATACACCGTACGTTACCGCAGACAATCCTGTCATTAGCAGAAGCACGTCCAATGCCCTTTTTGGTCGCATTGTGTTTATTTTATGTATTGTGTTTGGAGGTTGACAATGCAGCGTTTGTGTTGGTTTATGAGAGAACGAAGAAGAAAACACGGTAAGTATTGACGACATAAGCAATACGGATCCATCAAACTTTCGATTCGGCCTACCACTCGGGCCAGTCCGGAAGCATGGCTTTGACGGGGCCTAGTACTTTCGAAGCCATTGTTCTAAGATAACTTTATCACAACGTTTGCCTACGAGGACTGGAAAAGAGTGTCTGGATACGTTGGCTGCTTCGTTGTCCATTCTCTCGTGTACTACTACTGTATGTACAGTTGAGAGTATCACTCCTACGACTACGGTATGGCAGCTAGCTAATCGAGCTACTCCGAGTAGTAGCTACCAGGTACCTACAACGTACCGGTAGCTAGCTAGCTACTACTCCGAGTAGTACTACTAGTAGAGAGAGAGTAACACAGCTGTACTGGTAGCCAGCTAACAAGCTAGCTAGCTAGCTACTAGTACGACGTACAGTATTGGAAGGGGTGTACACCTACCAACGGATCCATTCATCGGATCGGATAGTGAGTAAAGTCAGTAAACCACAGTTTAATTTTGATGGGTTATGAGCACTTGGAAATACAGTTACCGAAACGTCATTTTCATGCCACAAGCTAATCTGTAAATTAGTAGACAGCCGACCAAGATAAAAACAATAGATTTTATTACTGAATAGATGTTATCTTTTTGTGTTTGCCAAAAATGTGTCAATGGCTTTGCAGTTGCATTTGTGCTTTGTCGGCCATGGTCACAAAATCTTTTGCCTTCAAGTTGCAAATGTTTTTGTAACATCCTCCAAACAGCCCCCCACCGTGCAAAAAGTTCCAATCCAACCTTGAATCCATCGGTTATGAATTAAATCCCTGTGACACCTGTGCAGCAAACAAAACAATTGCTCACAAACAACACACTGTCCATTTCTATGTCGACAGCATCATGACCAGCCACCAAGACTCCACTGTTAACAACAACTTCACCAAGCATGCATCATGGTCACTGTGGAGAAGCAAAACAAACCCGCAGCAAGCTTCATGATTGTTTAGGAATAACTTTTGAATTGAGCACCCACAGTCAAGTGAAAATCCACATGAAAGATTTCATCAAGCCCATGCTTGAAGACTTTACGTCCAATTCACTCTGGATGATAGCATTCACACAGCCGCACCACAGGACCTGCTGACATGTCAATGGTATCTCTCCTAACTCCCTCCAAAGGAAGCCCACTGGAAGACATTCCACACCTTCACTGCAAAAAGTCTATGCCTTCGCAAATGAATCTGTCTCAACATTCAACTTACAGTCTCTGCATTGTGCACTCAAGTTGCAGAACCCAATCAAGATGATTGACGCAAATTGCTCCACCGCATCTTGTGCTCTTTCTATCCAAAACCAGGGACCATGAACTGATTCTCTCCACCTACCACCTCAACATCATTCATTGGCATGTGGACACACCTTTTGTTGTTTGTCCTAATTTTAAAAGCTATGCTGGTAGCACCATGACTCTCGGCCCTGGCTGCCCTGTCAATGGATCTTGCAAACAATGATTCAACATGTAGCAGCACAGAAGGAAAACTCGTTGGAACAGATGACATGTCTCCACTTGTTTTCCGGACCAAACTGTTTGTGCAAGCCCAATGCTATGAAATCAAGCATGCTTTTCTTTGACAAGACAACAAAAGCACAATCTTGCCCTTAGAAAACTGCAAGAAAAGTTCTACTGAACGCACCCACACCCTTGACATTTGTTAATTTCATTTGACAGATTAGTCAGATGGAAAAGGGAAACCTTGAAGTCCACTGCTGCCCCACCAACACAATGATTGTCAACTGCCATTCCAAGCGCTCCAAGGCAAACCATTTTTTCTTTTGCGATGACAACTTCTCGGACACAACATCATCTTGTTTTTAGTTCAAGCAAGGCTGATTGCGGCAGAAGTCTGTTGATCAATCAGGTCACGCCATTCAGCCCCACATGAACGTCATTCATGCAAAAGACATTCCATTGGTGACATCATGATGATAACGCTCAACACACAGACAACATGCTCCAACAGGAAGCACTTGCTCTTTTTAGTGGACTGATCTTTTGCATCACATCAGATCTCTCCACATGGTGACAGCAGACAACAACAAACAACTAGAAAGTTGAACTAGCCAAGCCACTTGAGCTAACCAAGCTGACAGGATTGGAATTGTGGATTGGGTTTCTGGATTGGTGTTCCACCATGGTAGTGCATGGGGTAACAACCAACTGACACAACTGAACCAACTGAGCTGACAGCGTTGTCAAGGGTCAGTGGAATGACTGTCTAGTCGGCAACTGAATTGAGGTTCTCGATTGGATTGGAGTTCTTGATCGGAGTTTGGTTTTTGGTTTTGGAGCAAGTGTGCTACCTACATTTATGTACAAAGCCCTGCTGTGCAGCAACTGGTGCAAAATCCCTATCATGACTTGATGTCAACAAATCTCAGAGAGCCAATTGGAAACGATTGGCTGTTTTTCACCAAGTTTGACGAGTCTCTCTACTTTCTAGCTAGCCAGCAGATGAAATCATTAGCAGTGACACAGATTTTAGCTTGTTGGTTCCTATGAAAGTGAGTCTTCACTATGTTTTATTTATCCTACCAGTACAGCTTACAAACAAATCTTCAAAGATTTCTAAAAAGTGAGCAGAGCAAACAGTATTCCAACTGTACATTCTGCACTTAAAGACCGTTGTAGTGAGCCATGTTTTCACTTACGGTTTGAATTGGCGGGCATGCCGATTCATTGCAAGCGCTTGCTCTACTGTATGATAATAATCTCACAAGTCAAGACGAATGAAACCCAGGCGAAAATAATTAAATGCAGAAAACAACCCATACTGTAGTTCATCATGGTGTGGAAATTAAACTATGGGGCCGAGGTGGTTCGCCGAGCAATATCTGCTCGTGCTGCGTTTCTTCTTGTTAGTTTGACACTTGGCCAAGTTGGAGACGGGTAAGTCAGTGTAAGGCACGCATTTTGCGTTGTTGCGCTAGAGAATTAACCAGGAATCAGGACCGGTGCTAATTTATGGAAGGCGACAGGAGATTTTTTTTGGTAGGTGCCAGCATTGTCACCGCCTGCAGCGCATCTGCAGTTATGTTTGTCCAGGAGGGAAATTCGGAGCATATGCTTATGTACATAACCAAGGTTGTTGAAGGAATTGCTTCGAGCTTCATCATGCCTTGTCTCGCAGCTCTGACTTTGGCATGCTTTGGTCCTCTGCACTTCGATGCTGTCATGGCGTCCAACATTTTCTGGGGGCACATAGGTACATCCATCGCTGCGGTTCTGGCTGGAATTTCAGCGTATGCCCTATATCCGAACATAAAATTTTGCTTCTTGGTGATTGGAGCTTCGGCGCTGTTGGCGGTTTTTTTCACTCAATTCCTACCACAAGGTGATCAAATGCTGGGCCGTGGGTTTCAAGGAAAATCGGCAATGAACGAGGAGGGCCACATGGTTAAAACCGGCAATATTATTGGTGGTGCCTGTAGCGGGCCCGAAAAAGAAGAAGACACCGCCGTCAACAACAACGAGGCTTCGACGTATATGGAAGTGCTAACAGACAAGAAGACTCTAATACTGTGCCTTACAGGATTTTTCTTCCAGTAAGTCTTGTGTTGCAGGTTCTGCATGCCGAGCTTGTGCGGTTTTACCTCAATTTTTTTTAACCCATTTCATTCGTGCTGCATATAATGCGCATACCCGCCTACAGTTTTGCAAACGCCAATGTACTCATTGTATTGGGCGAACTAATGAGCGGCGACGAAGGTGGCAGCGTGCGACGCTCTGCAATTCCTCTTACTGCCGCTGCCATTGTATTGGCGCAAATAACCATGGCCGTAGCTACGTGGCTGGGTGGTAAGCTGACTCTGAAAGGGACGGGCCGAAAACCCCTTTTCTTAGCCGGCCTGGTTACTCTGCCGGTTCGGTGCGCGCTGATTATCTGGTTGAAAGATGCGGGAGATGCCTTCCTTCTGTCGACTCAAATCTTAGATGGCATTGGCGGAGGATTTTTTGGCCTTTGCCACCCAATGTTGGTTGCTGATCTTGGGATGGGCACGGGCCGTTTTAATCTACTAAGTGAGTTGGCGTCACTGAGGGAGGTAGGGTGCGCTCTCCAGTCTGCAGAGATCATTGCCTGACGCTTCCTTCCCTCGTGCTCTTTTTTTCACCAGTGGGCCTGACGGCCTCTTCCTTTGGGCTAGGTGCTACGCTGTCAAACTTTATTGGGCAGCTCTTGGTGGAAAACTTCGGCCATGTGGTCTCGCTGAGTGCGTCATTGTGGTTGTCATTGGTACCAATCGCTCTTTTTGCTGTCTTCATGCCAGAAACACTAGGTCATCGAGGGGAAAACACTTTAGTCCATCGTGTCCCCGCTCAAGATAAGGATGCCATGGATGCTACCTCCTACAAGGCCATCGTTTGATTGACAGCGCACCTAGTAAGCTGCGATAGCCTACTAGTTTTGGCGCTTGGAGGAATTCAGTTACTGATGTTCGACGGGCAAAAGTCACCTCCAAGCTCACATTTTGCAGGTTCATAACTAGAATAAGCTGCTGACAGTGCCAATTTGTTTCATCGTGGAACCTACCCAAACCGTTTTAATTGCTGGGCCTTGGAAATCACCCTTGTGCACACAATCCAACTAGCAATATTACCTTATTCAATGGCATCACTCATCTTCCCAATTCTCTCCATCAGCAAACTGTAGCTTGGTATAATCGCCGACTCTCGTATCATAGAAATGGTGATAAAGCTTACAATGACACACATTACTGTGGCAGGTCTTACTAGTGGGAAATGCTTCAACAGATGACCAACTATTAAGTGGTTAGCTAAGCAACTGGAAAGGCTAAATGTCTCTGGGGGTCACGAGGTGCATCTCAGAGGTATGATGACAGCAAGGCTAGGAGTGGACCAGCACTGGTGCCAAAGGTTGCGAGCAAACCAACAAAGTTGCTATTAATGTAAATTTGAAATCTGGAAGAAAACTTAGCACAGAACTGCTGCTGGCCATGGAAACTCATTGACACTGTTTTGGTCTCACGTTCCAGATCCAGAATCACTCTCTTTCTTTCTTTCTCTCTCACTAAGCAGCATGGTTCTTTCTGCTATCAGCACGGAGCCCCTTGGATTTGATCCACCAAAGGCATGATTGTTTTTGATATTATTGTTGCAGCAGATGTCATCACTGTTGCTGATCTAACTACTAGCAGACGTGTTGCATTTAACACGTGCTTTATGTTCCTGCCATTCTTTGGCAATGATGTCAATTCAATGCTCGAGTCTGTTGTAGTCCCTTGCTGTTTGCGGGTGATCTGCCAAAGAAGCTTGATTGAGTTGCTTCATCATTCACATTGGTGCATTGCATTCAACACTCAAAAGGTGGTGTTGACACTGCGTTCTTTTCCTTGACTTCTACAATTGCGACGTTGGCCCTTGAATAGTCATCCCTAATCTGAAGGACACTGGGCACAGTCCATCGCCTGAGTCAAAGACAACATCAACTACATTGGGGTTGCGCACAATGCTGCTACTAGCTTGAGCAGATGCACTTAATATCATTGTGTCTGGACCTTGAAATGCTGAAGTAGGCAATCGGAAAGCAGCTGTCGGTGCATCTCCACACTACAACCGTCAGCACTATTTGCTGCATTCTCCACTGGTGTCGCATGCCAATGTTACAAACAGACAGCCCAGGTGGACAACTTTGCCACATTGGCCCTTAAACAGTCACCCCTAATCTGAAGGAGACTGAGAACAGTCCAGCCCCTGAGTCAAACACAATGGCAACTGCATTGGGGTTGAGCACAATGCTGCCACCAACTTGAGCAGAGGCACTTAATGTCATTGTATCTGGACTTTGAAATGCTGAAGTGGGCAATAGGAAAGCAGTTCTCGGTGCATCTCCACACCACCACCGTCAGCACTGTTTGTTGCATTCTCCACTGGTGTGGCAGGCCAAAGTTGCAAACAGACAGCCCAGGTGGACGGGTTTGTTGCCCCAAGTTTGAATTTCTCTGGCACTTAGTTGTTGCTGGTGGACCGTGCAACGATGTCCTCAGCATGGCATTTGAAGTGGTAGATGCTGCTTGTTGCATTGGTGGCAGAGCAAGATTGCGCGTTGCTGTGGTGCATGTTTGAGGCAGCAGGATGATGGTTGCTGCATTTGATCTAGCGGCCGCTGCACTAGTTTTAAACACCCTATGCATCCTCTAGGTTAGGTTGTAGAATCATTGGCTCCTTTCAAAAAGTTTGTAGCCTGGCTGGGACCCACTGTCCCATCCGTCCTAAAAAAAGGAAAACCGCCATCAAGCATCACTATCAATTACTACTAGTTTCACTGTTGCAGATCCCGACGTGAAATAAAGACTAGTTGGGCCCTCTTCGTCCTCACGCTCCTCCGCCAACCCATACCCAACACCCGGGATGCGCTTCACAGCTTGGCTTTCCAGTTTTTCGTCAACCCAGATATATGCATCCATGTTGCTGGAGAACTCATTTCCTGCCAATGACCAAACCACAGAAGTCGCATTTGTAATTGTAAAGAAACCACGACCCCAAGAGCAGCAATTCCCATCGTTGGACGAATCCTCGATGACCAACCGATAGAGACCAGAATCAACAACCTGATTGAAAGATTTTAAGTCATTTGCTTCTCCTGTGGCTCGATTGGAGTCCATTTTTTTCCAAATCGACGTTTCTGACTTTGAGACGACTTGACTGGTGCCATCATTTGTCAAGTCCGTAAGATTCTGCCAGGTCCAAGATGTCTCTTCTGGGTACTCATCATAGCGAATGTTAATTGTAATGCCTGGTGCAATAGTTGTGTACTCTCCCGGCCACTGAGGGTCATCTACTGTTGGATCAAAATCAATGCCACTGCTTGTAGGAGCTCCAATATCAGCACGAGGGACATTGTTGACCCACGTTGCTTTTCCCATTTCATTTATGTCAATGTCTGCCAAAGGGTGGGTGGGACACAAAAGTGAGAAAAAATCAAAAGCGAATTCAACTTGGATGAATTCGTTTACCAGGAACAACATCTATAACAGACATACACCAGTTGATTCCAGCGTCATAGTTTCCATCTTGATGGAATAGCTCGTGGCCATCTTCTGCGTTTGTCAATTTGACGTAACCTAAGCCAAAATTGCAGCAAGTCCCATCTTTTGCTTTATCGAAGATACCAAAATAGTACTGTCCCACGGGTAAGTTGTGAAACGTTCTTTCTATCAACAAAAGCTCGCCCTCGTCCTTGGCACGACTCCATGTACTTTCATAGGAATCATATGGGGTAAACCAAATTTCCTGCTGAGTCGGGACGTACTGGAAAAGAAACCCGACTTGATAGGGAAAGCAATCGAGACGGGGAGCGCCCCACTTTTACATGAGAAAAGCACATGACTACTCACGAACTCTGTAGAACCAATCAACTTATTCATACCTTCGTTAGGAAAAGAATCAGCTGCGACTGTAAGCGTCAGGTTCAGCGGTCCTGTGGCGAATGGAGGTCCATCCCTGTCTGGTCCTGTATGAATGGAAGCACAAGGGCTTTTCGGGAAGGAGCTTGGACACGATAATGGGGGGTAGCAGCTATGAAGGCATACTTCGCCATCAATCCAGTTGCCCACAACAGAGCTGACGCGTGCATAAACGCCTGGATAATCTTTGTGCCCACAAGAGTTCCCCCTGCAATGAGGGAAGGCGAAAGGTGAGATCCACCTAAGTATACCATGTCCCCTACGTTGGTTGTTCGGTACTTACCACGAGACTACACCAACTTGAAGACCTTTTGCATCTAACAAAGGACCGCCGCTGTCGCCTGCGATGAGGAAAGGCGCAATGTGAGATCCACCTAAATCCACCATTTTCCTAACGTTGTTCCTAGCGTTGGCTGTTGAGATTGGTACTTGCCTGAACAAGAATCTTTTCCTCCTTCCGGGTGACCAGCGCATAACATGGTCTCGAACATGTACATTCCAGGATACGCATTCCGACAAGAGAGACTATCTGCCAGCAGAGAGACTTCGTGGAGTTCGTTCTGCATTCCATTATCGTCAACGTCAGTGAGACCAAAGCCCATGACAAGCAGTTCATCATTAGGATGTGGATTTGAGTTATCCCTGTTTAATGTGACGACGCTCAAGTTTGTAGGCGTGCTCGTCCATTGCTTTGTTGTTTCGTCGTACTGTTCCTCTACCAGAGCGCTTGCGTTCAACTTGATTAACATAAAATCATAATTGTACTCGGCGTTGACATAACTCGGGTGTGGAATCATGTCTACGACGTTGCGAACGATTCCTTGTTTGAGCTTGAGCGAACCTAGATACACACGACGACCGGCAATTGGATCCCATCCATCCACACAGTGGGCTGCCGTCAGCATCATGTCATCACTGATCAAACTCGCTCCACATCCTACTGTCCATAACCCAAAGAAAGGATAAGGGTGCTTAGCAGGGCTACCTCCAATGATTCTGGTGGTTGTGTTATCCATGGGTTCGATGCCAACCAACGATCCTTTTGCTTGGACACCGTAGCTACTATGCTGCAGCTCCTGTTGGCGTCGCAAATATTGTGGCGGCTCTCCCGTCGCCATGCCGCAACTGTTCAGCAGCAGCACGAAGAACCCTACCTGGAAGCGCATTCTCTGGAAGACTCGACAAATCACAATCATAAATAGATGTATACACATTTATCTTGTGTTCATTCTCAATGTGGCATGGAGGGAGTTCGTACTCTAGTATGAACTTTTCTATTATGTGTGTTTTGAATTTTCCGAAACGAGTGAGCGTTGGAGAGAATCATGAAGCACTTTAGTCCACCCGGCGTTTTCAAAACAGTCTTAACCCTACTGTAATGTACTAATAGCTATGTGAACCTTGGACGCACAGGCAGGAAGCTGCATGCTCACGTGCTTACAGCTTCCCACGTGGAACCTTGCTCCCGCTGGGCGGTCCTACTTTACCGTGTATCGCCGAAGAGCATTCGTGACTCAAGTAGCTACATGCAGTAAATAGTGACTATATGTGTTATGTACGCGCTACCTACAGACGCACACATGACCGGTATTTGGGTCATTCTCCACCAGCTACTAATGCAGCTGTGACTTACGCTTCTTAGGTCCATAATAGGGCCTGACATTCCTGATGTTGATAGGCTCAACATAATGCTTCCTTTGGATGTACAGAGTTCCTGAACTCTGCTCATAACTTAAGACCTTGAAAGGTCCAGGATGCAGTTGTAGCTTAGGGTCTAAATGCCGGCTCAAAATGAGCACCCAGTCTCCTTTCTTGTAGTTGTGTGCAATCCTCTTCTTATTCTCTCTCTCATTGTTCTGACTGATAGCGACTTCTCTCCTCCTCCTGGCAAGCTCCACATTGGCTTCCATCGTCGTGCGCAAAATCATATCCTTGGCAAAGACAAGTTGTGATGGGGTGTACTTGGTAAC
>ENA-ORBV01011721-ORBV01011721.1-microbial-mat-metagenome-genome-assembly--contig:-NODE-11721-length-13691-cov-4.269429_pt1 | contig 13691 bp, 7 predicted proteins | sample MGYA00237777_ERZ505514 | MGnify/ENA primary metagenome ERZ505514 (study PRJEB26160, sample SAMN06269048) | microbial mat metagenome | isolation source: Oligotrophic lake microbial mat | place...
CGCTTATGTGGTCAAGCCAGTGGAGTTTCGCAAATTCGCCTTCGTACTCCAGCAGATCGAGGCCTTCTGGCTGGGCATCAACCAGCCGCCGCCGCCGCACCTTTCACCGTCCATGGCGGTCTACCAGCGATGATCTCGACGCCCGAACAGGTGACAACGCATGCGCGACCGAAAACCATGGACACCCTCTCCCCGTCGCTGGCCGTCGAGTCGCAGCCACCGCCGCACGAGCTGCGCATCCTGTTGCTCGAGGACAACGCCCCGCACGCCGAACTAGTGGAGCACTTTTTGCGCGCGAGCGGACTGAATTTCAATCTCACGCGCGTCGAGACCAGGGAAGGATTCATCGAGCAGATTGAGCAGCATCCGCCCGACATGATCCTCTCGGATTACGCGCTGCCGGTGTTCGATGGATACGCGGCCCTGGCGATCGCGAAGGAAAAGGTGCCGAACATTCCCTTTATTTTCGTGACTGGCACCATGGGCGAGGAAGTCGCGATCGAAACCCTCAAGAACGGAGCGACCGATTACGTGCTGAAGACGCGACTCGCCCGACTCGGCCCCGCGGTCCAGCGAGCGTTACGGGAAAGCGCGGACCGCCGCGAACGCCAGCAGGCCGAGGACAAGCTGCGAAAATCGCTGGATCAGCTACGCGCGTTGTCCAGCTACCTCCAATACGTCCGCGAGGAGGAACGCACGCGCATCGCCCGCGAGGTTCACGACGAGTTAGGACAGGCGCTCACCGGCTTGAAGCTCGATCTCTCGTGGCTGGCGACGCGGCTGGCGCGAAACCGCCAGCCCGTGCAAGACAAAGTGCGGACGATGACCGAGCACATTGACGAGACGATTCAAACCGTCCGGAGAATCGCAACGGAGCTGCGGCCCGGCATTCTCGACAGTCTCGGTCTGGTTGCGGCGCTCGAGTGGCAGGCGAATGAATTTCAATCCCGCACGGGTATCCCCTGCGTGGTTACGACCACGGTGGCGGACACGTTGTGGGATCAGCAGTTTTCGACCGTATTCTTTCGGATTTTTCAGGAGACGCTCACCAACGTGATCCGGCACGCGAAGGCGACGAGCGTGGACGTGCGACTGGCGGAGGACGGCGATGACCTGAAACTCTCGGTCAAGGACAACGGCCGCGGGATTTCCGAGGACGAAATTGCCAACACCCGCTCCATCGGACTCATCGGAATGCGGGAGCGCGCGATGCTGATTGGGGGCGAACTCAATTTGCAGGGAACGCCGGGTCAGGGTACGTTGGTCACACTGCGCGTGCCGCTCAATCGAGCGACACCGATGACGACACTTTGAACGCCAACCTTTAACCATGGTCTACCGTGAATGGCTGAGCTGCTGCACCGTGCGACGACCCACTGCATGAAAATCCTCATCACCGACGACCATGCCGTAGTTCGCCAAGGGCTGAAACAGATTCTGGCGGAGGAGTTCACGAAAGCAGAATTCGGTGAAGCCGCCAGCGCCCAGGAGGCGATCGAGCGGGTGTGGAAGGAAAACTGGGATGTGGTTGTTCTCGACATAACCATGCCGGGACGGAGTGGTTTGGAAGTGTTGAAAGAGATCAAGAAGTCGCGGCCTAAATTGCCGGTGTTGATGCTCAGTATGCATCCGGAAGATCAATTCGCCGTGCGGCTGCTGAAGATCGGCGCGTCGGGATATATGACCAAAGAGTGCGCGCCCAACGAGTTGGTGGGCGCCGTTAAGAAGGTCATCGCCGGCGGACGATACGTGAGCCCGGCGCTGGCAGAGAAAATGGCCTCGTACCTTGCCGTCGACGTGCAGACTCCGCCGCACGAGCGGCTTTCCGACCGCGAATTTCTTGTCCTCCGCCAGATCGCCTCCGGAAAAACTCCCACCACGATTGCGAAGGAACTGAGTCTAAGCGTGAAAACGATCAGCACCTATCGCATGCGGATCCTCGAGAAGATGAGCATGGCGAACAATGCCGAGCTCACGCATTACGCGATTCAGAATCAGCTGGTTTAACGAACCCCACAAATTGAGGCAGGGACCGATCTCCGAGTTGTCCTTCGGTTCACCGCAAATGCCAATCTCCGGGAAGGCGCGGGAGATTGAGTTTGTGCATCCGCTCCATCCGCGTGATCCGCGGAGGATCGAAGGTTTTGAGGTGCGCCCACGTCCAACCCGGAGCTCAGGAATCGATCCACCGCGAATAGCGCGGATAAAGCGGATGTCCGAGGTGGTTTCGCGTCGGGCGTGCGGATGGGACTTGCATCGGTGGATCGATCAAGGCCAAGGCAGTTAACCACTGCTGGGCACCGATTATCGGGCAAGGTCGGGACCAACGTGAAGATCACGGGTTCCAGGTAGGGACCGATCTTCGAGTGGTCCTGATTGGACGATACAAAATCGGCGTCCACTGACGTCTCAGAACGTCGGGTTTATCACGCAACCCTCTGCGGAGAGGTTATGCCCTACGGTGATGTAGGTTTCAACCTACTGTCTCCCGCGCGGCGTGGACCGTAGGATGCCGGTGAACTGCAAGCGGCCCACCCACTACGCTCCCTCACTTTGATATGAATGGTCACAACGGTTATCCGGCGCAGCATGCCGACTCGGAAGACTTCAGCAACACCGCGCGCGATTATGACCGCCGCAGCAGTTCCTCCCGCCGGCGCACGACGGCACAGGGGGCCCCGCTGCCGGCTAGCTCAGCGGCGATGCCCAAGCCGGCCTTTTCTGTCGACGCCGGTTCGCTGCTTCGCCCCGCTAGCAAACGTTGGTATTGGCTGCTGTTCGGCGCCACCCTCGGCGTCGCGGGCGGCCTCGCCGCGGGCCTGAATTTGTGGACAACGGGATACACCGCGAGCTCGCAGATCGTGCGTTACGATCCGCCTGTGGCCAGCGACGCCTACCGGCCGCAGCCGCTCAACGGTCACACGCTCATGGGCATGCTCGAGTCGCCCGAGATTCGCCGGCGCGCGGCCGGGGTCCTCAATGTACCCGTCGGCTCACTCGGCGGCGTGAAAATTGCCCCGCAGCGGCAGAGCGAAATCGTAACGATCTTTGCCGGTGGCGCAGCGCCCAAAACCGCCGTGGATTTGGCTAACGCCTTCAACGTGGCTGTGATTGACTTCACCAAGGAATACCAGCGCCGCGAAGCCAACGAGGCGGATGTCTACGTTGCCCAACACCTCAAGGACACGGAAGCGGATCTCGCCGCCGCGTTGAAAACGGCGAAGGCCGGCTCTTTGTATTCCACCTTGCTGACCAGTGCTTCAGGTTCGCCCGTAGTCGTGTCGGGACGGCGGCTCGAACAAATTCAGGCCGCAGAGGATGAACTCGCCACGCTCCTGAGTCGCTACACGGATCTCCATCCGCTCGTAAAGCAGCAGCGGCAGAAAGTCGCCGCGCTGAAGGCGCAGCTTCCGCCCGGGATGACCGTTGACCAGGCGCTCGCCGCGTCCCGGGGGCTCTCTGCGGACAGCAACCGCGAAAGCACCGCCGGCGCGACGTCCAGCACGGCAAACGCAAGTGTTGGTCGCGAAGAGGCGGAGCTCGCGCTCTTCAACGTGCGTTCACACGAAAATCTCCGCGCTCTCCTCGTGGCCCGTCAGCGCGCAATCAATCTTTTCAAAGCGAACCCGCCGGGCACGTTTCGCGTGATGCAGGAAGCGTCGATGGACACGGTCTCAACGCAAAAGCCGTGGATGAAAGTAGGCCTCGTGGCGGCCTTTTGCGGCATGCTCGGATTGATCGCCGCCGGCACTGAAGTCCTGCGTCGTGAGTTTTTCGATACGCGTCTGAAGACGGAAGCGGACGTGACGCGAGTAACGGGTTTGCCGGTCATAGCCACCCTCGGCGAGATGGGCGCGATGTCGCCTTCCGAGAGGGAAAACTGGGCGTTCCGGACGTGGATCGCGCTCCAGGACCGACTGGCCTATTCACCAAATCATGGCCTGATCTGCGGCGTCACTTCTTCCAATCTCGGCGATGGGCGTTCCACCTGGATCGCCTTGCTCGCCGGAGCGGCGCGCCGCTGCGGGTTTCGGGTGCTGACCATTGCCACGCAACCAACCGCCGACGCCCCGGTCCCCACCGAAGAACGGACGGATTCTGTCTCCATCGCGGACGCGATTCCGGAACGCGAAGTCGCCCACGCCCATGCGGGCGCCAACCGCTCAGCCAACGGTACCTTGACCCGCAGCAGCGCCGGCCGGCGCACCACTGTGCTCACCGATCCCACCGACTTGGGCGCCGCGTCCCGCAACTTCAACAGCGACTCCGAGTTCACGGCGTTGACCGCGAGCGCGCTGTTCACCCCGGCCATGGTAACTGAAAAACTTATGGGACCCGAAGCTGATCCTCTCGTGCATATTCCCCTGCCCGGATGGACGTGGAACTTGGAACGGCGCAAACAGTGGCAGGGCGCCCTGAACGTGTGGCGCAAAATCGACAACGTCGTGATCCTCGTCGAACTTCCACCCGCTTCCATGCCGGAGTCGGTGCTGCTGGCCTCGAATCTTCCCAATCTCCTCTGGCTGGTCGAGAGCGGGAAATCCGAGGCAATCTCAACGCGCGCGCAGTTGGAAACCCTGCGACACGCCCGCTGCAACCTGGTCGGAGCCGTCATCAACCGGGCGTTGACGCCGATGTCGGAAGGGCGCTTGTCCCGCTGGGTCGGGTGTCTGGCGCTCTTCGCGATTCTCGGCCTCGCGAGCGGAAATCCGATGCTCGCCGGCGAACCCGCGCGTCCGGCTCCGGGCGGCCAGATTCCCGCTTCGGCAGCGTCGACCGCGTTCGCCACCGCCACACCGGCCAAGCGCGCTCTGTGGCAACAGAAGCTCACATTGGGACCCGGCGACGTTCTCAACTTCAGCCTTTACGGTGAACCCGAGTTGAGCCGCGAAGAGGTTGCGATCGGACCCGATGGTCGCGTCAGTTATCTGGAGGCCCAGGGCGTGGTCGCAGCTGGGCTCACGGTCGACGAGTTTCGCGAACGCCTGAATGAAGCCCTCGCGCAGTTCCGCCGCACGCCTCAGGTTTTCGTCAGCCCGGTCGCGTATCGGAGTAAAAAATACTTCGTCCTCGGCAAGGTGGCTCAGCGAGGCGCGTTTCTCCTGGATCGACCCACCACGTTGATCGAGGCGGTGGCCCGCGCTGGCGGCATGGAAACGGGGCTGGCCGCCGATCGCAGCCTGATCGAACTGGCCGATCTCTCGCGCAGTTTTCTCGCCCGCAATGGTCAACGCGTCCCCGTGGACTTCGAGCGGCTCTTCCAACACGGCGACTTGTCTCAAAACGTGCCGCTGGAACCCAACGACTACATTTACTTCCCGGCGGGCGGCGAAAAGGAAGTGTACGTTCTCGGCGCGGTGCGCGCACCCGGAGCGCACCTTTACACCAACTCCACCGGCGTCGTCGGCGCAGTCGCCGGACGCGGTGGATTCAGCGATCGCGCCTGGAGAAAAAAACTCGTCGTGATCCGCGGGGGCCTCACGCGCCCGGAGACCTTTGATATCAACGTCGACGACGTTCTCGCCGGGCGCCGGCCAGATCTCAAACTCGTACCCAAGGACATCGTCTACGTCAGCGACCGTCCTTGGATTTACGCCGAAGAATTAATGGAGGCAGCCGCCACCGCGTTTGTGACCTCGGCCATCGTCGTCTGGACCGGTGAAAAGATCACCGGCGATTCCCGCTAACTGTTCTCTGGTCCTCATCATGACTACCTCTTTCACCGGGCATCGCCCCGCTCTGCTCGCGACGCTGGCCGTCGCCACGCTCCTCACCGGGTGTTCGTCGTTCTCACGCCGGGCCCAGAAACAGCCAGCAGCCTGGCCAGCCACGTTTACGCCCCAACGCGTATCCGATCTTCCACCCCTCGACCCCAGTCTGTTGCAGCGACCCGATGTCGAATATCGTCTCGGCCCGGGCGACACGCTCGAATTGGAAGTCGTCGGCGATCCCTCGACGCGGATGCGCACGGTAGTCGGACCGGATGGAAAGATATATTTCAACGTGCTGCCCGGCCTCGACGTTTGGGGCCTGACGATGACCCAGACACGCGAACGCCTGGTGCAGGAAATGCAGCGTTACGTCCGCGAGCAGCAACCGATCTCAGTCTCGCTTGTCAGCGCCACCAGTCAGCGCATTTGGATTCTTGGGCGCTTGAACAAGCCAGGCGTTTACCCTCTCGCCGGGCCGATGACGCTCCTCGAAGCCGTGTCCGTCGCCGGGGGTCCCGCACCTGCGACCACCTTCGCCACGCTCGCCGGGCCCGTCAGTCGCGCGACATCGCGGGGCACCGACGAAGCAGCGGACCTCAGTCGCGCGTTTGTCCTCCGCAACGGAAATCTGTTGCGGGTCGACTTCCAGCAATTGCTCCGCGAAGGCGACATGTCGCAAAACATCTACCTCCAACCGGACGATTTCGTTTACCTGCCGTCGGCCACGATTGGCAGTGTCCATGTGCTCGGGGCGGTCAACAACCCACGCGCGGTCGAGTACACGAATCAACTGACGCTCGTGCAGGCCGTCGCTCAGGCTGGCGGAACCTTGATCCGCGGTGCATATCCGGCGCAAGTGGCGCTCGTGCGCGGCTCACTCGCCGAGCCGCAGTTTGCCGTAATCGACATGAACGCGATTCTGCGCGGCGAAGCGAACGACATTGCGCTTGAAGCGCAGGACATCGTCTTCGTGCCCGAGGCGCCTTACCGGATTCTGACCCGTTACCTCGATACGATTCTCAATACGTTCGTTCGCGTGGTGGGCGTTAATGAGGGCGCCCGGGCGGTCAGCGACCGCGCGACACCTGTCGGCGTAAATGTCCCCCTGGGGCCGCTCTGAGTAATAACATTCACTTCCAGAAGGTTAGTCCTCAACCGCCCTGTTCCTCGGAACCGGGCGGTTTCCTGTCAATGGACGGGACGCGCTCACCTCAGATTCTCACCACCACGATCGAAGCGAAAAGATCACACTCCACGTCCGCAGCCCAAGCCACTCCTCGCGATGAAAAAAGTTCTCTCTACTACGCTAACCGTCGCCGTTCTCCTGCTGACGTCGGGAACCAGCCAATCGGCTGAAATGACCTGGACGTTTGCCGTGCAACTGGGCGCAACCGTCCAGACCTCGCCGGCTCGGATCGAACTCAATTGGGCCGTGGATCCACTCCCCATCAGTGGTTACTCGGTGCAACGAAAGTCGCCCACCGCCACGACCTGGAGTGAAGCGACCGCGCTGCCGGGTTATGCCACAACATTTGTGGATGAAACTGTCTCCACCGGGGAGAGCTATGAGTATCAAGTGATCAAGTACGGCGCAGGCTACACCGGATACGGTTATATCGCGGTGGGAGTCCAAGCCCCGCTAGTGGATCAGCGGGGAAAGGTTATCCTCCTGGTCGACGACACCCTCTCTGAACCTTTGGCCGCGGAAATCGAACGCCTGCGGCTGGATCTGGCCGGCGACGGTTGGACTGTTATTAGCAAGGAAGTGGCTCGGGACGCGCCCCCCGCCGAGGTGCGCGGACTCATTCAAAACGAATACCGGTCCGACCCGGAACAGACCCGGGCCGTCTTCCTGCTTGGTCACCTCCCGGTCGTGCGCTCGGGTTATCTCAACGTGGACGGCCACGGCGCGCGGCCGATGCCAGCGGATGTTTTCTATGGAGAGATGGACGGGGTTTGGACGGACACGAATCGTGATGGTATCTACGATCAGAATACACTTCCGTCGTCGGTGGAGCTGCAGGTGGGCCGCGTGGATTTCGCCGACCTGCCCGGGGCCGGCTCGCCCACTCCTTATCCGAGCGAGCTCGAGTTGATGAAGCGCTACCTGGACAAAGACCATGCGTTCCGGCACGCCACGATTCGACCCAGTCGCCGGGCCCTCATCGGAGACGCTACCGGAAATGCCGGCGGCCAAGCGTACGCGGCAAGCGGCTATCGGAATTTCGCGGCCCTCGTCGGCAGAGAGAACATCGTGACCGCCAATTCAGAAGCCGATGCGCCCGCAGCGGAGCGCTGGATTTCACGACTCACCGCGGACGACTACCTTTGGACCTGGGCGGGCGGCGCAGGCAGTGACACCTCGATTGGCGGAGTCGGCACGCATCCGCCGTACTCCGACGTTTGGGCGAGCGATCTGCTCGAACTCAAGGCGAAAGGCACCTTCTATATGATGATAGGGAGCTGGCTGGTCGACTGGTCGAAACCCGATAACATTATGCGCTCGGCCTTGGCGGCGCCGGTTTACGGGCTGACTGCATCGTGGTCGGGACGACCACATCACTTCTATCATCACATGGGAATTGGTGAGACGATCGGCTACGGCATTCGGGTGAGCCAGAACAACAGCGGCGTATATCAAAATCAGGTGCAACGGCAATTGCGGGGCATACACATTGCGCTCCTCGGCGATCCCACCTTGCGCATGCATCAACTCGCTCCTCCGAGAGATTTGCAGCTGCAGCCCGCCGACGGGGCGGCTTCCCTGCAATGGAAGCCCTCGCCGGATGCCGTATCCGGATATCATGTGTACCGCGGATCCAGCCCGTACGGACCGTTCACCCGGATTAGCGCAGACGTAATCGGGGATACCCGTTTTACGGATACGCTACCCGACCTCCGACAGACCAACTATCAGGTTAAGGCCGTGGCGCTCCAATCCGGACCGAGCGGAAGTTATGTCAACACCAGTCAGGGCATCTCCGTAAGCACGCCGGGAGTTGCGGCCCTGCTCGCGCCGGCGGCAAAACCAGCCAGCCTGCCCGCGCCCGGAGAAACCATTTGGATCGACGACAAACTGCCAGAGGGCGCGACCGGACACACCTATAATGACAGCTGGAATTGGATAACGTCCGCGCCGGCGCCGTTCGCAGGCAGCCGAGCGCACCAGTCCGATAACGTAGCGGGGCCGCACTATCATTTCATGGTTTCGAACGCCACCCCATTGGCGATCGGCGGCGGCGATACCTTGTTTGCGTATGTGTATCTCGATCCGGCGAATCCTCCGCGCCAAATCATGCTTAGCTGGCTGGCTGACGACCACTGGGAACATCGCGCGTACTGGGGAGAAAATCTCGTGGCGGAAGGCATCAATGACAGCCCGGGACGACGCTCAATGGGCGCTTTGCCCGCAGCGGGAAATTGGGTGAAGTTGGAGGTGCCGGCGAGAGCGGTGGACATGGAAAACCGAACCGCGACCGGAATGGGTTTCACGTTATTCGATGGGCGAGCGGCGTGGGACCTAGCGGGCAAAGCGAAGAAGTGACCGGAAACGAGAGACGCGCGCCGTTGCCAGCGCGCGTCGGAAAGCGGGCAGTTCCCAGAAGACCGCCCAGCTGAAAAGGGCGTCGGATTAGGGCAATTCGTAGACCTCGATCAGAGTTAGTCCAACGGACGACGGGTTACCGTAAACTTTCAATCCGTACGTGCCCGGATCCAGGGTGAGCACGAAAGCTGAATCGGCACTCGATGCACTGGTGAACGGGAACGTGCCCGCTTGCGCGAACGCTGTATTGAGAATGGTACTACCTTTCCAATTGTCATTTGTCAGGATCAACCGATCACCTTGGGACAACTGCGTGACGGGATTAAGCAGGAGACCGGTTGCGCCAAACACAGCGAGGGAAGGACCCACGGCTCGGACCAACATCCGGCGCGGCACCGTGCCGTCGATCGTGAACGACGTAACATGAGGAGCGCCCGTTAAGGTGAGCATCGAATGCATAACGGTTCTTACGCCCGTCGACGATCCGTCGGGCACCGGCACGCTGAAGCCCACAACCGTAACGACGGCAGTGTTGCTGGTGACTTCGCCCGCAGCGTTGGTTGCCACCACCGCGTAGGAACCCGCATCCGCGGAGATGAGTGAAGGCAGCGTGAGTGTGGGAGTGTTCGCGCCAGTGATGGCGGCTCCGTCCTTGCGCCACTGATACGTCGGAGCAGGATCCCCGGCCGCAGTGACCCTCAGGGTCAGCGGGGTGGAAACGTCAGCCGTCTGACTGATCGGCTGAACGGTAAAGACCGGAGCTTCCAGCACCGTGAGTTCAACCGAGTTGCTCGTGGCGGATCCGGCGGCGTTGGTGGCGATCACCCGATACGTCGCACGATCGTTGGCCGTCACGCTTGGAAGCGTCAAGGTCCCCGCTGTCGCGCTCGAAATCGGGTTGCCATTTTTTTGCCACTGGTACGTTGGCTCTGGAGACGCCGACGCAGCGGCGGTGAAGGACACCGTTGCCGTTGAATTCACGGTCCGGTTCTGTGGTTGCGTGGTGAAAACAGGAATCGTAACCGGGGTGGCGGAGCGCGTCAGCTTCGCGGTGCTGCTTGACGCCGTCCCGGCAAGATTGGTCGCCGTGGCTTGATAGAAGCCGAAGTCCGCACTACTGACTTTCGAAAAAGCAAGAGTCGGGCTGGTCGCACCGGGAATATCCACGCCATTTCGTTTCCACTGGAGGACGGGAGCTGGCTGGCCACTTACAACGACTGACAACGAAGCGCTACTATCCAGCGGAACGCTCTGGCTCAGCGGCTGGGACTGAAACAAGGGGGCTACGGCAAAGATCGGTCCGGAGCTTACCTCAAGAGTCGCAACGCCGCTGACGACCGTTCCGGCGGAGTTACTAACGACCACGGAATAGCCGGCGGCATCGTTTGTGGTGACGCCATTGAGGATGAGGACGTCGCTCGTCTGGCCCGCGATGGGGGCGCCGTTTTTCTGCCACTGGAAGGATGGCGCCGGAGATCCACTGGCCCGCACTTCGAAGCGCACAGCGGAGCCCGCGGCAGCCACTTGAGATTGCGGCTGAGCCAGGATCAGTGGCGACACGGCAATCGCGGGGAGCGAATTGACCGTTAGAACCGCGGCGTTGCTCGCGGCTGAGCCGCCGGCGTTAGTAGCAATGGCCGTATAAACACCGGCATCGTTCGCGCTGACGTTCGCAAGCCGGAGCTGTGCGCCCGTCACCCCGGCGATCGGCAATCCATTTCGGCGCCACTGATACGAAGGCGCGGGTGACGCAATAGCGGTCGCGTAAAGTGTCGCCGTTGCGCCCGCGGCGATCGTGGCCACATCCGTCGCCGGAACGTTACCGTAGCCGTTCCAGGCTCCCGGCACAAACGTGATGTCGGGCTGAGTCGTGGATTCAACGAAACTCACCGACGTGGCGGCTGCGGCGTTCGGTCCGACCGGTAAGTGTAACGGCCAAACCACGGCCTCCTCAAACGAACACTTGGCGATCTCCACCGCGGACAGCGCCGCCGCCGCCGCGAGATTCACTGCGAAAGCGACGCGCGAGAAACGGCACTGGGTGATCTTCAAATTGTTCGCTGGCGCGGCCGAGATGCCGATGCCGTTGAGCGAAGATGACGCCATCGGCTTCTGATTCACCCAGTAGCCGAGTTCGCGAAAAGTGCAGTCCGTGACAGTGACATTTTCGACGCCGTTAGCGAAGGCGAGCCCGCCGCCAAAGCGTGCACTGGCAGGACTACCGTTGTCGGGGGGTAACACGCCCGCGCCACCGATGCGGTAAAACTCGAGCGAGCGAAACTCCAGATACCGAGCGACCGCAGGTGCTGAAAACGCGGTGATCGCTGACCCTCCGTTGTTGTCCGTGAAGCGGGCGAGACCATTACCCCAACCTTCCTTTGCGCCCGAAGCGTAAACGATGGGAGCGTTCGCGGAGCCGTTCGACTTCAGGATAATACCGGTGGGACCGGTGAGCACGTAGGTAACACCGCCGCGAAAGAGAACCACGTCGCCCGGAACGAGCGTGCGCGCCGCAGCGACGGCTGAGGCGGCGGGATCGCCCGGGCAGTGCTTCCATGAAAGCCAAGTACTGCTGCCGGCGTTGGCATCAGAACCCTCCTCATAATCCACGTAGAAAACGGCGGCGGAAAGTTGAGCGTAGGCGGTGAAAAGAAAAACGAGTCCGAGAAGAAGTTGGCGCATGGATTGGAAAAGTCGAAGGAACATGCGCTGCCCTGAGCCGCGCATCGGAGACATTCCGAGAGCCCCATAGGACAATTTTGTTCCGGCGACCTTCGGCGAACTACGTAAACCGGGAGCGGTGAACAGAGTTAAAGTTTTAAGGCCGCCGGAGCGGTCGGGAAACGCATCAGTGCCAGAGTGCAAACTGCAATCGGAAGATGCGCCGCTCTGCAAAAGAAGGAAACGTCTCTTCCTGAATGATTCTTGGCGGGACCGCGGAAGCCCTCGTCCGCTTCGACTGCAATTTGAGCAGGAGACGCAGTTCGCTAGGTTTCCTTTCCCTTGGGGACTTTTGAAAACAACGAAACCTAACCGACTTTAGATCCGTTCGAACTGATGTCCGTTTTTTCGAGGCTACACAAGTAGCGCGGCGCTCGCGTGGAATACTTCGCGGGCACGCCCCCGCCAGCGAGGCAGGACCTTTATCGCGCAAAGAGAGTCAGCTCGAAGCGCCACCTGTGCAGCGGGTTCTAGTTGGGAGGGTGATTACTTCACGGAAGGTTCTTCGGTTCAGACATCCGCGAGGTATCCGCAATTTTGATGAGCTCGAATCCAGGCTCACCATCCTTTCGCACGATACTGAGAACATTGCCAATTTTGAAGCTCCCGAGTTGCTGAACGTAAGCGGCGAGATTCGCCATCGTTTGATCAACGCTCTCGATCTTCCGTCCACTATCGACGAGTTTCGCAAACACCTCCTTCTCCGTGACCTCTTTTCCGAGGAACACCATTCGTCCGCTCTTGTAGGTGCGCCGCGACCGCAGCCCGAAAAATGCCGGAGTCGCACCCTCGATGACGACGGCCAAAAAGTCTCCTTGCCCGGCAGTCGGCTTCGATTCGTCGTAGGCCACCAATAGTTTTTTTGTGTTCATCGTTACCAGTTCCAAGGGTCATAAAACTGATGATGGATCCGATGCAACTCCGTGCTTTGAAGCCGCATGTTTCCAGGAACATCAGGACCACCGATCGAGAGCGGTTTGATATGATCTACGTCGTGGCCTGGGGGGACTCGTCCTTCGGCCACGAACGGCTTTTGCCATGAAGGCGTACGCCAATCTCCCGCAAGTGAACGCAGATACTCCGATCGCGCGGTGATGCTACGCGAGGATCCAGTGACGATTTCATTCGCTTCTTTATAAACCGACCACGCTTTCGCCGCTTCAGCACGCGACGCAAATTGCGCTGATGTGCCTTGCTGGAACTGGTTCCAAGTCCGGAACGCAGACGGTGCACTCTCAGCAGCGATCATCTCTAACTGCACACTCCGAATCGCCGCGAGCATTCGGTTCGCATGGACGAGCGCCATCGGGAACGAGACCGCGACCTGAACACCCGTGCTGAACCATTCAGCAATATCTTCACTCATGCCTGCAGCCTTGGCTCCTTGCGCAACGAGACTGGGCTGGCGCCGACCGGTTAGCAGCTGGTAAATGCCCGCCTGGGCCTCGTCCAGCATGAATCCGGCAACTACGGGATGGCGCAGGAGAAATGTCGCCAACCCCGCGTTATACACGCGAGCGAATCCGTCCAATCGCGTGGCGGAAACTTCATCACCGCCAAAATATCGGAGTGTTGGTCCGGCAATGTTCACTAAGATGCCTACCACCGAGGATGTCAGCGCGACTTCGGTCACCGAGTAGTTTCCTGATGGATCGGCATTGTTGACCGGATCCGAATTCCCGTAGCTGTACTTGTGCAGCGACGCTGGATCTCTT
>ENA-ORBV01011722-ORBV01011722.1-microbial-mat-metagenome-genome-assembly--contig:-NODE-11722-length-13690-cov-22.354808_pt1 | contig 13690 bp, 16 predicted proteins | sample MGYA00237777_ERZ505514 | MGnify/ENA primary metagenome ERZ505514 (study PRJEB26160, sample SAMN06269048) | microbial mat metagenome | isolation source: Oligotrophic lake microbial mat | place...
CCACATGATGCTCACCCACAAGGACCACCGACCCCGAAAACAGCATCGAACAGGAAACCTCTGTTCCGTCGCGATCGTCCCGCTGTATCCACCCCTCCCTCTCGCCCGGCGGTGCATCGCGCGCCTTCGCGGAAACCTCGTCATGCGTCCCGGCCTTTACCTCCCGGTTCCTCTTGAACAGGTCCATCGCCATTCAAGGACTGCCTCGACCGATCAAACCCCATAGCTCCCCCGTTGGTGCATCGCCAGCGGCTTAGTCCAACGTGGTTTATCGAAGCCGAGCCTCACGATCATCTCCGGGGCCGCCCCCTGCTCCCCGGGCTCGGCTCCGATAAACGCTATTTGTTCTCGGACACGAACGACTCGACCTCCATCAACGAAACATCACGATCGCGACTTCAACACATCGGGCCACCGCCGTGGCCTTGGCGACAACCGGCTCACGAAGCGAGCCCTCCTCTGAAACGTGCGAGCGTGCCGTGCCGGAGATGCCGTGGGTCATGACGTCATCACGTCAAAGAGATCCACCCATGTGCCTGCTCCGAGTGCGTCCAGTCCCTGCTGAATCGCATTGCTGACCGTCTCGTACTCAAGATCTGGATCTAGGTCTCGCCGTGGGATTGGGGGTGCCGTGGTGATGGGTTCACCGTCGTCGTCTAGTGGCAAGAAGAGCTCCCCCGCTTCATCGAATCGTTCGACTTCGCGCCCCTTTTCGAAAAGCACCGCTGAACGATGTCCTATGCGTGAGTCGTAGCGCACAACAAGAGCCCTGCCCACATCATCGGAAGCGGCCACCGCCACCTCATCGAGCTTGTCGCTGAACGCCGCATCTGACCTGGGCGCGGATCGGAACACCACCTCTGCATCACTGCCGAGGCGCCTGACATCCAGGCCTTTCAGCCCCATCGAAAGGCGGGCCGGAGCGCGCCAGCCCGCACTACCCCACACCGGCACCACAACACCCTCGAATACTTCACTCACGGAAGCTCGACGAACTCCACCGGAATGCCGCCGGTGCTGCGACGGAGTCTGCCTTGCAGCCTGCGGCCCACCGTTGCCTTGCCTGTTTGCACTTGGATTTTGAGATTCCCCGGAACACGGCCAGCAAGTGCCTCGTCAAGCGTCTGGCCGATCATCGCCCTTTGAGCACGCGTCAGGCCTTGCGCCTTGGCCAGGCCCGCCCTTATTTCCGCAATGTTGCTCTGGAGGTTCTTCGTGATGGCGGTGAAGTCATCGAACTGGAGCTGGTTTGCGAACTTAGCCTCGCGCAAGACAACCGTCCCATCGTCGATCAGACCGAAGTCCATGCCGCCGCGCCGTGAGGCTCGGAAGAACGGGAACTCCCCGACTCGCCGAGCGGCGCTATCGGAGACGTTCTCGAAGACGCTTCCCTTAATGTTGTTGGCGCGACCGTAGCTGGCCGCTCCGCTGCTTGGTGCAAGGCTCTCAATTGCCTTCTGCTCGGTTTGAAGGACCCGAATTTCCGTCGAGCCAATGAGTTTTGTCCCGAGCGATCGCTCTGGAACCAGTGGCACGAGACCTCCGGTCGCCTCGGCGAAAGCAGCGGTGGCTCCAAGTACACCCACCGCCATCGCTGTCCTGTCGGTGGCGGTCATCGCTTCATGGGCGTGGATGCCGACTTTTCGGGCGTTCTCAGGAACGTTCGCGGCAGGCCGCACAATCGTTTCCTCGAGGACCACAGCTCCTTGAAGTTTCATCGCCTCCAGGGTGGCGACGGTGCGCGTGACCGGATCAACCCGCTTGTTGCCGGCGACATCGAGCCACTTCCTCTGTTGAGTGGCTGCACGTCCGCTGTTTGACTCGTCGCCGGGTGTGAGGAGGCCTTGGACTCGATCGAATGCTTGCGTTGGCGCTTCGATGAGACCGCCGCTCAAATGGAACGCGAACCAGCCCCAGAAGTTATCGCCTTCGGCGCTATGACCAGTCGGGTCCACGAACCTTGTCGGGTTTGCGTTCCCGTAGAAGTACCGATGCAGGCTGGGCGGATCATCGATGTTGCCGAGGAAGGAATCCGCCTGCGTGAAGCGCGCGGTGAACGGGTCGTAGAACCTGGCCTTCGCGTAGTACAGCCCCGCCTCGTTGTCCCAGTAGTGGCCGGTGAAGCCGAATCGGTTCTTGCTCGGGGCGAGTTCCGACGTGAAGCGGTAGTTGCCCCAGGCGTCCAAGTGATACGCCGCCGTGACCGCGCCAGTGGTGTCCGTGAGGCCCGTGACGGAGCCCAATCCGTCGAAGCTGAAGTACCTCGTACCCTCGTCGGCACGCGTCAGCCGGATCAGGCGATCGCCGCCGTAGTCGTACTTTGCGACCTCGTTTCCGTTGGTGTCGTACTCAGCTAATAGGCTGGTGTCATCGTAGAGGAATATTCTGCCAAGTGGGGGTCGCCGGCCAAGCACATAGCCAAAAGGAGCCTCCTCCACGCTCGCCGCAAGCTCGCAGAGCGCCTCGCACTCAGCGGCACGAGCGGCCTTGGCCAGGGCATCCTCGGCCGGCGTTCGCAGCTGCGGCAGAGCCTTCGCCGTGGCGAAAGGACTGGCCTTGAATGAGGCATCCGGCCCGACGGACGCCCAGACCGTCCGTGGCCAGAAGAGGCCAGAGATGGCAACGAAGACGGTCAGTCCAAGCCCTGTGAGCGAGGAGAACGGCTTCTTCATCGGCGGGTCGGCCCTGGCCTGGCGCTGAAACGGTGAGTGAAATCAGAATCGAGAGCAAGGGCCTCGCCGATCCCCAGCTTCTCCATGACCACGAAGCTCAAGCAGTCAATGGTGCTGTACTCCTTGTCGGCGTATCGCTTGAAGTATTCGAAAGCCAGGCACTGCTCGTCAAAGGTGGACCGGTGGATTCGTGCGATCTTCTCGCTGTAGAGCCGCTCGCCCATGAAGGCGGCGTCGCGATGACTGGATTTGCGGCGCGCCAGGGTGATCGTCTCCATCACGACGACGTCCGTGGTCAACAAGATCTCTCTTAGGTTGCGGCCCCGAAACTCTTTGAAGACCTCTACGGCGCGATCATGGTCTTCCCCACCATCACTCGCGAAGAGGGCGAAGAAGAAACTGGTGTCGACGAAGATCACACTTTGTCGTACAGATACTTGTCGTGATTCCTGGCCACATCAGGAGAACCGCCTTTGAGACAGCCGATCAGTTCCATAGCGGTTGTCCAGCCGGTGGCGTCGTCATCGGCTTCGGCGGCGACACTCTGCTGAGCTTCATCGACGATGACGACGTGGACGACGTCGTCTTTCTTCAAAGAAACCGGCAGCGGCCCTTGGCGCTTAAAGCCATCGACGCCGTCATAGACCAGAGTCATCGCGGATCCAGAGTTTTCCACGAGGGGAATTGTACGCCGGGTCAAGCGGACCGCCTGCGCCGCCGGGGTCGTTCTCTGGGATGGCTTTTCTCGACCATCTTCTTGAGCGCCGATCCAGCCACCTTCGTGTAGATCGCCGTCGTCTTCAGCGACGTATGCCCGAGGAGTCTGCTCACATGAACGATGCTCGCGCCGCCTTCAAGGAGATGGGTCGCGAAGGAATGCCGGAGGATATGAGGACTCACGTTGATCTTCCCGGCCTTGGCGGCTCGGGTGACTGCACCCCGGACCGCATCCACTTCAAGCCGGCCACCGATGATGCTCAAGAACAACGCCCCGCTGCTCTGCCGAGACGAGAGGATCTCGCGGCCATCCGTGAGGTACATCTGGAGCGCTTCCCGCGCCCTCGATGGAATCGGCACGTAGCGATCCTTCCGGCCTTTGCCGTTCCTGACCAGCAGCGTCGCTTCTTTGAGGTTGACGTCGGTGAGGTCGAGACCAGACGCCTCGCTCACGCGGAGGCCCGTGCCGTAGAGCAGTTCCAGGATCGCGCGGTCACGCTGTTCCATAGGAGTCCTGGCAGGGCGCGCGTCGAGGAGTGTCGCCACTTTCTCCTTGGAGATCGACCTTGGAAGAAACGTCCTTCCTTTCAGTTTCACGTCCCTCATCGGACTCACCAGAATCCATCGCTCACGTTCCAGGAAGCCAAAGAGCCGTCGCCACGTGGCCACGATGCCTTCTCTCGTCGATCGCATGAGCGGCTTGCCTGAACGGAACGCGGGACGCTCGGCGAGATGCTTCATCATCGCGGAGACGTCGGCCTCACTGATTTCCCTGACGTCTTTTGAGGCAGTCCAGCAGCTGTAGTCAAGAAGGCTCGAAACCGCTTTGCTGGACGATGACGACGAGCGGCGGGCTTTGAAGAACTCGACGTATGCCGCAATAGCAGCCCCGAGCGTGTAGCCAGCCTGGGGCGAGGTCATGCTCTTCCTCCCCGTGGATGAGACTTCTCGACCACCCTGCGCAAGTCCTGAATCTCGACCCTGGTGTAACGCTCGGTGGTGCTCAAAGACGCATGCCCAAGAAAGGCCTGGATATGGCGGATGTCCGCGCCGTTCCTGAGCAAGTGCGTCGCTACGGTATGCCGGAATACATGGGGCGTGATGTGCTTCGTGATCCGCGCGAGCCGGGCGCAGCGCTTCACCAGATCCCTCACCCGGTCGGCGTCAAGCGGACCACGCTCGGAAAGAAACAACCGCCCGCCCGATTTCGAAAACGCCTCCCGATGCGTCTGCATGTACGACAGCACGGCAAGAGCCGCGGTCTTCGTCAAGGGCACATTGCGATCCTTGGCGCCCTTGCCCTGGATCACTCTCACCACGCGGTCCTCGACATCGATGTCTTCAGGCCGCAGCGCCACAAGCTCGGAAACGCGCACCCCGGTGGCGTAGAGGACTTCAAGGATGGCCCGCTCGACCGAGCCCACCTCCTGCCGCTCGATGATCCGCTTCGCCTCGGCTGTGGTCATGGTGACCCTGGGCAGGGTGTCCGGCACTCTCGGCAACTCCATCAGAGTGCACGGATCGAAGATCACGAAGCGATGCTTCAGAAGAAACCGGAAGAGGCAGCGGACTACTTCAAGGCGAAAGGCCACCGTCCCAGTGGCGAGCGGCTGACCATTGGCCTTCCTCAGCCCGAACAAATGACCCTGATACTGCTGGATGTCGTCGTGGTGCACGTCGGCAAAGCCCAAGCCTCGGCGGCTCAGCCAGGTGGAGAAATGGCGCGCGTGCCCCGAGTAGGTCTTGATCGACCGCGGCGAGAAGCGCCCCGAGGTCCACTCATCAAACTGCCGGAGGATGAACTCGGTTTTCGCGGACCCGACCGGCGTGGCGGCGGCGACCAGAGCGGAGGCGGATTCCTGAGTGGCTCCGCTTCGCGGACCCTCTCCAGAGCAAAGTCGCTTCGCTCGTTTGTCACTCCGCCGAAGCGGGCGGGGGCTCGGGGGGCTAAGCACTTTGCGCCCCCCCGACTCAAGGGCAGCGAAGGCCGGATTTACTCCGGCCGAAGCGCGGGGGTGTGGGGGGCTGAGCACTTTGCGGCCCCCCGCCTCAACAAAAGACATAGTGCCCTGCTGGCTTCCGTGGCATGTTGGCATGTTTGGACCTAACTCATTGAAAACACAGGCTGAAAAACATGCCATTGCCGTTTGGCATGTTTTGGCGGGTTGGCATGTTTTTCGGCGGTCACGAAACCGTCTCTTTTCCACGGCGGACAGCCACGACACCCGGGCCCAGAGCGGTCGAAACGATGGTTACAAGCTCCTCGGGCGTGAGCAGGCCGAGGGCCACCTGCTGTTTCGGCCCACGATCCGCCACCCGATACCGCGACTTGTTCCCGGCGCCACCTTTGCCCGCCTCGACTTCGATGTATTCGAGCTCGACCAGGTCGGCGAGCCAGCGCCTCACCGTCGAATCAGGCAGAGCCAGGGCCTCGCGGATCTCGCGACGAGAGAGCCCACCCTCTGGAGCCGCTATGGCCTGAATGCGCATAAGCGCCTCCCTGAGCGGTTTCCGTAGATCACCAAGCGTCTCGCTCAACACCTCGCCCGCAAGCGCGTAGGCAACCGCGTAATCCGCCACGCTGGCCACGATCGCGCCATTCCTCTTCTCTCGTTGATACTGGTGCAAGAAAGCCGACACCTCGATGAGGTTCAAGAATCGCGCGTGATCTCGCCGCGTCCGCATCCACGTTGACGGAAACGTCAGCCGCTCGGCAAACGGAATGACCACCGGCAAGGATTCCAAGAGCCGCTGAGCATTCCAGTGCTTCGAGGCGATGGCTTCCGTCTCCTGCCTCAAAGCCAGGCCCGCTTCCGTCCGCATGATCCGCTGCCGCTCGTGAATCCGCTGCGTCTGTTCCGGACTCTCGTCCATCGACAGCTCAAAGCAGCGCGTCGCGTTCTCATGATTCACCGACCCGGCGGTGGTCGCCTCCATGAACGCGGCCCGCGCCTCCACCTGGAAAATCTTCGTCCGCATGTTCCCGGTGGTCGGATCCTTGATCGGCACCGCGACCACGAGCTTCTTCCGGCTCTGCAGAACGCGAATCGAGTAGTCCGCCTCCATCGAGCCATGCCGCTCTTCAATGACGATGAGCTTGTGGTCGAGGAATCCCGCATCGATGTAGTACAGGCTCTGGGGCGTGAGCCTGGTGAAGAGCACCATGTCCTCGGGCGCCGTCAGTCTCTCGATCACCTCGGTGAGCCCACTCTTCCCCGCACCCGACTGAGAGATCACGATGACCGAAAGCGGATCATCCGACTTGCGCGAGATGGCGATGAGGTAGATGAGGCGCGTGGTCGAGCCTTCGCCGACATACCCGAGCCGGTCGATGTCCCGCGCGATCGCGTCGAGCAAGTCCGGCCGCCGGAGGAATACGAGAGCCTCCTGCCGACAAGCCTCGCTCATCGGCTCGGGCTGAGGCGCCACACCGTCGCGGGCATCAGCCTCGCCCACGCGCTCGCACTCGACGATCAGCGACAGCAGCGCGGACTCGACCTGAGCCGCCTCGGCCGAGAGAACTTTCTCCACCTTCTTCGCAAACTCAGCCCGCGCCCGCGAGGCGTAGAGGTCGATCGAGTCGACGTGGAAGACGTCGCCGCGGGAGACCTTCACAGTGACGCGCAGGCGACCGAGCAAGGTCGATTGAACCCGAGCTGAGAAATCGAGCCCGTGACGAGACAGCGAAACGGAGCCGTCTTTACTGGTCGGAATGGGAATAGCCGGAGAAGAGACCTCGGCGTCGGTCGCTGAGCCTGCCGAAGCGACCACCGGGACTTCAACGGAATCAGTTAAGTGAAAAGAATCGATTCCCGTGACATCCTCGCCCTGGCCAGCCGCAGCGACCTGAGGACCGTGGGCAATTTCTCGCAGCAGTTCCGCGCTCCAGGACACGAGGACATCATTCGCATCCTTCACGCCTTCGGGCCATTCGACTGACCGTGTCTCGACACCAACCGCGACCAACTTCTCCTTAATCGACTCTGTAGCGCTGCGCCCCGCCTCGTCGTTGTCCAGGGCGAGCACGACTCGCTTCACTCCCTCTCGCTTCAACAGGTCGAGATGATCACCGGTGAATCCGTTGATGCCGTAGAGAGGAATCGAGTTCCTCACGCCGGCCTGATGGAAGGAGCACGCGTCGATCACCGACTCGGTGAGGATCACCTCCCCAGCCGTTCGAGCCGCTTGAAAGTTGAAGACGCCACGCAGCGGCCCGGCCAAATAACAGTGGCGATCGCCCTTCACGCCTCGGCCGTACAGGTTGATCCACACGGCCGAGACGGGATCTGGAAGCGGAAACACCACGCATCCGCCCATGAGCTCACGGCCTGCAGCGGTGATCACGCCAAGGGCGACGAGCCCATCCCGCACTTCGCCGCTCTTGGGCAGAGTCTTCAAGAGAGAGCCATCCGCATAGCCGACCTTCCAGGCCTTGAGTAGCTCGGCATCGACGAGCCCTCGGCCCTTCAAATACCCCTGAGCGTCCGGCCGCTCACAGAACGTCCGGTGGTAGTGCTCGACAACAGAAGCGAGCAGTCGTCTCGTTGTGGCCGAGTCCCCCGAGGGGAGGCTGGCGCGCTCCACGGCCGCCGTCTCGATCTGAGTGACTTCATGGCCATGACCGTTCATGCCGTTGACCTGGGGCACCGGTCGCTCGTTCATCAGATCCTTCAAATCCAAACCCGCCCTTCTGGCCAGAATCTCCATGGCCCGAGGAAACCCCACCTTGTCCCGCTTGGTGATGAAACCGAAGACATCGCCGCGGGCGCCACAGCCGAAGCAGTGATAGAGCCCCTTCGATGCAGTCACCGTGAAAGACGCCGTCTTCTCTTCGTGGAAAGGACAACGAGCCACCAGCACTCGGCCCTTCTTCTTGAGCTCAATCCCTCGATCGGCGAGGACCGCCTCAAGCGGATTCGCCGCCTTCAGCCGGTCGATCCCTTCCTTGGTTACGTGCATGGGCGCTCCTCCAAAAACCTGTCAAGAGGTACAGCAACTTTTTCTAAGCCGGCCTCCTGGCTTCTGAGACTGTTCACGAGATATCGGATACTACTATAGTCGTCAACCGGCCTTCACCATGCTCTACATCAACTCCTTAAAACCCGCCCCTACAATCGCCGCGCTAGAGGAGTGGAGCGTGGCTCAGAAACAACAGAAACCGCAGGAAGAAACACTCGGCCAGCGTCTTGCCCGTCTACGACGTGAGCGCGGCCTTACCCAGGTCGAACTGGCCGCCCGAATCGGCGTCGTCCAGCCCGTACTTTCAGACTATGAGCGCGGCGCGCTGCGCCTTCATGGCCAGCTCATCGTCAAGCTCACAGAAATCCTCAGCGTGTCGGCCGAGGAACTACTTGGCCTCTCCAAGCCGTCGAGCAATGGCGGTATCCGGAATCGCCGCCTCCTGCGTCGCTTCCAAGAGATCGAGAAACTGCCCAAGCGAGATCAGCAGGCCCTCTTCCGCACCATCGACGCATTTCTCAAGAGCTCAAACCTGGCCGCCTGACCCCTGGTGAGCGAAAACGCTCATCTCAAATTGCCCCCCCTGGCTGGCCCTGCCGGAATCCGTTGCGTGAGCGCCAGCGAGCGCTCACGCTGCCCCCCCCCCGGGGCCAAGCTGATTGGACCCCGCCACGGCCGCGCCGCCCTTGCCCTTAACTGATTCCGTTCGGTCTCCCATCTCTCAAGTGCCTTGACCGCGCCGTTTTTCGCGAGCGCAGAAAAGCAAGGACCGTGACGGCGGCCCGGCCGGCCGTTCAACAGCCGACCGCGGGCGCGGGCGTTGCCACGCAGCGAGCGCTTCAGGAATGAAACGCCGAGGCCCGCCACCACCACGCGGCCGAGAACACGGCGCGGACGCGCTGAGGGCGCCGCAGGAGCCCGCAGCACGGACGGGCCGCCGAAACCACGGACCACGAAACCAAACGAAGCCTCGGCCTCCTTATAGAGACCAGGCGCGCGAAAGATGGGGCGCCGGCGTGGCCCAAGGCCAGGCTTCGCGCTGAAGCGCGCACAAACCAGCGACGAGGCCTTGCGGCCCGAAGCCGCAAGGCCGACTCAAACAGGCCAGGCCCGCGAAGCGGGCCGCAGACGAAACGAATCAGCGGGCGAGCGCGCAGCGCACGGCCGCCACGAGACGAACGCGTTCTGCGCGCTTCAGCGCGAAGCCTGGCCCTGGGCCATGACGGCGCCACACCCACCGCGCGGCGCTTGCGGCCACGGGGGCGGCCTCCATCAACAGACCGCGAAAACCGACAGACCACGCGACGGTCGAGGCGGGCGTGTCCGAGCAACGTGACTTATGTACGAGGAGCCTTATAGACAACGGCCCGCGGAGCGGGCCACTCCTTGCGCGACGAGCTTGAAGGCGGACCCGGGCGTCGGGCCTTGCTCAACCACGCGACGTTTCGCGCGACGCCTGGGGCGGCGGGCGAAAACCTAAATCACCGCAACTGCAAGGCCCGTGACCGATCAGGGCCGCCTTTGCATAAGTGCATGTTCTCGGACAGGACCGCCTCGACCTCCATCAACGCACCATCACGACCGCAGCTTCAACACATCCAGGCCGCCGCCGTGGCCTCAAGATATCGGCTCGCGAAGCGAGCCCTCCTGCCTTGCGAGAGACTTTAGAACCTCAAGAATTTCGCAGTTCAAACCATAGTGGTAAGTCCCAGCCCCGTTGTCGGGACCAGACAGAAGGGCGCACAAAGCGCCGCCATGGACAGCCTTCATGGTACGGACAAACACATGGCCTTCGAGTCCGGTGGCGTTCGTTGCATAAATATCGTAGACATCGTTCGTCGCCTCAAAAGCTCCCATCGGTTGCAACCGCTTCAGAGCCGCGGCGACGCGGGATGCGTCTCCCCCAGTGACTTCTAAAAAGGGAACTTGGTCACGGAATCTGGTCCGATCAAAGAGACCGTCGCTTTCTGTGACTCGGCGGAACACGATGACACGAGTCGCATCCTGGTGGCCCACGGCAAGGCCTTCTGAGTAGGCGTAGCTAGCATCGCGCTGGGGATCGTCACAACTCAGAGCCGCACAAGCGAGAACGATCGCCGCAAAAGAGGCGCTCTTCAATGTCCGGTCCCAGTAATCGGCGCGGTGCCGGTCAGGCCTTGGACGTAGTTTGAGGTGATGCCGACGTAGGTCAAACCCTGGCCAAAAGTAACCAAGGTTTCCTTAAACCAACCGCGATTACCCGAGTTGAAATTGTAGGTGTCGCTTCCTGTGAACGAGCTTATGTCGCCCACAAAGGTCCAGCCAGTCGACGTCAGCGTTAGGGTGCCCGCCATATTCAGGCTGGTCCGCCCGATTCTTCCGCCGAGATCTGTCTGGCCGAGCATGCTCACTGGATATGAGCCTGGCCCTTGCTTCCGAAGCGGGTCGACGACTGCCTTCTCAAACTTGGTACCGTTGAATGTAATGCTGTTTGTCTTGAAGTTCGGGGCTGCCACTTTCAGCTCAATCGTGACTGGTTTTCGGCCTATGACGGCCTGCAGAATGCCCGCAACAGCCCCCGTGTTCGTTGTGGGTTGTGCTCCGGGAACGGGAGTTGGGGTGGGATGGGCGTTGGTGTGGTTGCGGGACCCTGAGGTTCTGGATCCGCGCCACCGCCGGTGTTGCCAAATGCGTCGTCACAATACTCGCCGCAACCAGATCCGTTAGAAGATCCGTAACCGCCGAACCCGGGAGCGTCCTCCCAGTTCCACTTGCCGTTTACGATGACTCCATCATCGCCCCAAAAGTAGCAGGTTGAATCGATACACATTCCGCCTGAGCTTGCGCTCGACGCCACCAAGCCACTCGGATCTCTAAAGTTGGTGGGGTTCCCAAGCCCGTATCGATAGGTGTTCATGTCCGCGCCGATCGGATCCGGGCTCAAGAAGATCCCCAGCGCCGGATCGTAATATCTGGCATGTAGGTAAATGTTCGCTAAATCCGGTCCCGAGTCGCCCACCCAGGGCGCACCCAAGAGGTCCACCGGGGCGGCGAGCGAGGAGGACCCGGAGGTCAGGCGGAACATGACTACCCCAGGTGGATGACCCTGACGGCGCGGGCCTGATAGATGGAGCGCCCAGGCTTCTCGAGAGTGAACAGTTCAAGAGCACCGACCTGTTTCGCGGCAACGACGTGGAGAGAATCCAAGGCTTGGAGGCCATACGTCGTGGCCTCACGGAGTGCGGCGTCTGTCAGCCCCTGCTCATCGGCCCAAACACTCACGCTCTCAAAGAAGCGCTCGTAGAAAGCGACCTCGTTCGTTCGCTTATGGAACGCGGCTTGAGGAATAACCTCGAGTTTCAGGAAGGCGCTGGCGGCAAATGTTCGCTCTGAGTCGACGAGGAGTGCCAAGGCCCGCTCGGAGCGTGCCTCCCCACCTCGGGCCGCGATGATGAGGACGCCAGCGTCCACGTAAGTAAGCGTCACTGGCTCGAGGCGCCCTCATGGTCATAGCCGCCGCGGTTGGCGTGGACCTTTGCCAAAACCTCATCATCGTTGAGAAGCGGGATGCCCGAGGCCACGATGCGAGCTCGAATGGCTCTCAGATCCTCCCCAAGCGTCGATTTAGTCGGTGTCTCCACGGTGATCCGTACCCGGGTGTTTTCAGGAAGATCCAGCGGCGTCGTGGGCTTTAAGACTCCCGCCTCCCAAACTGCTTCGACCGCAATGCTCATGATGAGGCTCCTTCGGACGATTGTACCCTCCTGCGCGAAACGCGGACCCGCGAGAGGGCTCGAACTCGCACCAGCAGGCGTGCGCGAGGCGGGGGCGGGACGTGAAGGCCGCGCAGCGGTGAGAAACGCGAGGGGGCAGGGTCCGTGTCTGGCCCCCTCGCCTAAAGAACGATGACCTTGAAGGCGGACCCGGGCGCTGGCCTTGGCCCACCACGCGACGTTTCGCGCGCCGCCTGGGGCGGCGGGCGAAGAATCAAACCACCGACATCAGCAAGGCCCGTGACCGATCAGGGCCAGCTTTGTAAAGTGCATGTTCTCGGACACGTACGACTCGACCCCAACAACGGATCACGTTTCGCGATCATCAACACATCGGCCGCCGCCGTGGCTTTGGCGACAACGGCTCGCGGAGCGGGCCCTCCTCTCTCTTTTCGTCCACGGGCGTAGGCGAACCCGAAGCGGCGTGGTCGCTCTGATCGGACTCATACGGTCGCAATCGCAATTGCACCGGATCACCCGACGGCGGTGGCTCATCGCTAGCTGGAAGATAGGAATGCGACCAAAAGGCACCGAGATTAAACGGAAAGAGGAAGATCGCTACGAAGGCGAGGATGGGAAAAATAGGCGGCTCGGTGAAGAAGGGCATTAGTGCGAGTGCGGCCAGCCAGATTACGGTCTGGGCCTTTCGCCATGTGATCCTCGCGGCTCTCATTGACACGCCCACGACTGGCCGCGGGCGTCGGCCATTGAGCCGATGGTGTAGCCAATTCCTTCGGCGGCCTTTGTGGCCATGAACGTAAAGGAGCCGATTCCTACCCTCGCTATTCCCAACGCCGTGCCCGACAACCGCGCGCCACCCATCGCCCAGCTGCGGGCTTCGCCGCCGATCGACGGTCGCGCTAGTAGTGGGTTGAACAGAAGGTCCTTCAGGCTGTCCTGGGTCGTGTTCTCTACGAAACCCCGGAGGCTTGAATACTGCTCCTTCTGCTCGTTGAACCACGCGTTCATGTTGGATGAGAATCGCTGGTTGAAGTCGCCGGCCCCCGGCACGGAGCAGTTCAAATGGGTCTCATAGATTTGCTTCCAGGCCTCCTTCTCAACCGCCTCGTCCTGCGCCTTTCTCATTTCTTCTACGGCAGCCCTGTTGCCCGAATCTGTGTTTCCTGTCCCCTTGCCATCGCAATTTGCCGTGCATTTGGGATCTCGATTGTCATTCCCGGTGCCGAACCGAGTCCTCCAGTTCTCCCGAGCCTCTTCCTTGAGCGCCACTTTCTGCTGTTGACGTTCCCAGAATGTGTCTTCAAACCCTTCAACGATCAGAGAAGGGCCGGACAACCAATAGCTTGAGGTGGGGCGACGGCGCGGTCCCCAAGCCGTTACAAGCACGTCCTCATTGCACGGGATCTGCTGCGGGCCGCCGCAGTTCAGGGGATCAAGCCCGCTCGGGTCTGAGAGATTCACTGGATCACCGAGGCTATACCGGTACGTATTCAGGTCCGCGCCGATCGGATCCGGACTCAAGAAGATCCCCAGCGCCGGATCGTAATATCTGGCATGTAGGTAAATGTTCGCTAGATCCGATCCCGACGGAGCCACCCAAGGCGCACCGAGGATGTCCACCGGCACATG
>ENA-ORBV01011726-ORBV01011726.1-microbial-mat-metagenome-genome-assembly--contig:-NODE-11726-length-13687-cov-6.778251_pt1 | contig 13687 bp, 9 predicted proteins | sample MGYA00237777_ERZ505514 | MGnify/ENA primary metagenome ERZ505514 (study PRJEB26160, sample SAMN06269048) | microbial mat metagenome | isolation source: Oligotrophic lake microbial mat | place...
GTCAGTGTATGTATGGTTAGGAGACCTAAGCCTATCGTCGCAACGCGACGCACACCAAGCATAAACCCATTAGACGCACGCACGTCCCGAAACTCGAAATATTCATAATGGTGCGAAAAATGCCCTGGCGCCTAAGTAGTTATGTCCAGCGGCGCGCAAGAGATTTTCTCTACGATACAATTGCATGCGGAAGCGCCGCCGCGAAAACTGAAACGACGACAACCCATGTGATGCCAGAGATCTGCGTAACCGTGAAAGTAACAAACCACTGTGACGCAATTTTCTAACTACTATTAGTTTAAGCTAGCTACTACAATTGTACTACTAGCTAGCTAGCTTGATAAGTAACGACCCGCAGCGGCACAACAAGAGCCATCACCCCTTTGTCTCTTCACTAGCAGAGACTGCAAGATATAAAGTCTTAATCTGTTTTACTCGAATCCAGAAGGCCTCCGTCAGCGACCTCTCTCCGTTCTCAAGTCTCGTTCTTCATCATGTTTGCATCAATCGTGGCAATACTCAGCGACCCGCAGAAGCGTCGGGGTCCTATGTTCCTTATTATGTGGATTGCATGGATGATTGTTGGTGAGTGAACACGAAAGGGCTGCCTAGCTTCCAAACTTGGAGAGCTTCCTCTTGTGGTTTGTATGTTTCTGAAACATAAGACTCATGAAATCCCGGTCGTTCTTTCGTGTCATTTTCTTTCGTTTTGCAGGGAGTCTTTTCTATGCCTATGCCCCCATGCAGAATCTGGGACTTGGAAGAGGATATTACATGGCCGTGAACATCGGTTACTCCATCGGGTTCGGATACCCCGCGGAACCGTACGAACCCTATTTATGGTTTTCGACGGTCTATGTTTTGGTAAGCTTGTGTCCCATGTCCTGTCAATATTACCTGTTGGTCAGAGCACATGATGGCTTACTCACGCGTCTTTGCTTGTGTCGCTTGCTTTCCAAACATACAGATCGGCTCCAGGTACGCCGTAGTGATGCTCAGCGGTTAAAAATGTTTGTAAAGTACAGCACACACTCATACATATATGCCATGCCATTCCACCACCCCTTCCCCCCAGTTTCGTTGCGCTTGCTTTGGGTTTCTTTGCTGACAAGATTAGCGAAGATCACGACAACTGGTTTACAAACTTGGTGCAAGCCCAAGCATATGAGAAAAGTGTCACTCAGTCGAAGTCACCATTTGTCTTGGCCAAAGCGTACCTCATTCAATATGAGTCACAAATCCGTGCGGTGGGAGTCTGGCTTATTTGGATTGGTATTATGACTATTTACAGTATGTATGGTTTGGGTTGGAACTTCGTTGAGGCCCAATACTTTGCCATTTCAACACTTAGTACCGGAGGCCATCGGGGCCTCCCCCCTTACGCACCTGACTGGATGTGGGGATGTACCGCATTTTTTGCCATGTTGGGAGTGCCCATCATGGCTGTCGCCATGGCTCAGTTAGCTACCTTGTTTATTGATCAAGGTGACTTGGACGCAACCAAGGCACAAATCGTGGAAGAGGTTACGGGCGAAGAGTTGATGATGCTTCGAAAATTCGGCCTGGAGAACGGTGATGGTGTCATTGATTCGGCCGAGTACATTATCTTGTGTATGGTCCGAATGGGCCAAGATCCACAACTGATTGAATTCATTGCGAATCGTTTTAAGGAGTTGGACGATGATGGCTCTGGTTATCTGACAATTGAAGAAATCACAGGTGGCAAGTATTATCTAAAGAATGGGCAAATTTGCTCCAAGAAGGGAGATGTTCTAGGAATGCAAGGAATGAAACAATTCAGCACGGCCAGGTTGCAAGTAGATTTAAGTGAAAGTGAAGCATGAGAGGTCTGATTATTTACCTGAGCTTGCATTTGCGCGCAAGAAAGTCACGTTGAATGTCATCTTCGTGTTTGCTACTAATTCATATTGAAGTATACTTTTCGAAAGTCGCAGCAAGAAGACAGTGGACAGGAGTGTGAAAATGGTGCGAGAAGCACACCAAGGATGGAAAACAACAATTATCTTTCACAATAAATTTATACTATGTATTTTATGATGCTAGAAATGTAGTATCCCAAGAACCAACTGCTACTAGGTAGCAAGTGTTAGCAACTGTTGCCAGTAGTCTTCCACTGATGAACAGAAAGTAACAAAGTCTTCAGTTTGCCCTAATCTTGAATACCACCGAACATAGACGCTCCCTGAAATTATGGACTTGTCACTGTGCCTACTAGTACTGTATCTGTGCTAGCTACCTTGTATTACCAGTGACCTATGCAGTCTAATAGAAGTGGTTGCTACAATTAAAATAGAGGTTACTACCAATTCATATGAAACGCTGCTACTTCATCAGTGTGCACATCATGTTGTTGATTGTTGTGAAGAAATCATTTGCCAACTGGCATGGATGCAGAGCGGCATTGCTTGGCTCATTGTACAGTGGGGAGGATCTTGACATTTACATTGAAAGAGTTGTTCACCAGCATTGATTGAGAGCTGCGTTGCAATTGCTACTAGTAGCATTAGCATGGAACGGAATGCCCCTCCATGTTGATCAATGTTGTCTTTATCTCCTAACTTGTTGCAGAGCCCCTCCAATTCTTGAATCTGCTGTTGAATGACTGTTGGTGATTGGGGACATGTTGTTGCATGCACTCCGTGATCTTGGGGTTAACAAATTTAGCAGGGCACTTGGTGAGGCATGGGTTTGTGACAATGCACCCATCATTGGCTTTGACTCTTTCATTTGGTGCTAACTCAGACACAAGTGTGTCTTGGAAGATGCCAATGTCAGACCACAAGCCAAACTTGCATGGACCATTCAACCACACAATGCCCCCTGTCAAAATGCAACGCCAGACGTCATGTTTCAAACCAGCCTTCTACTTGCATTTGTGGCGTACAAACATCTCCCTGTTGCATGGAATTTGGAAGTTTGTGCCATTGCGTAGCATGAGACAGTCGCTGCCCTTGTCCAGCTCGCCGTTGTTTCCCATGCAATCTGCAAGCAACAGAAAAACAATCAGAATGACTAAATGATGAGAATGATGCAATCGGAAGTCACTTGCCCCATGCGACTCCAACTGGACAACAGTGCACATGAAGAGCCGGCATGTGAACAAAGCGGTCATGCACCACTGTGCCCTTCCAGAAACAGCAGTGACTGCAACAAGTGAACAACTTGAAACCTGCCTTCAGGCAGCACCACATCAAATCTTCAAGAGTGTTCCACATTGAGAGAAACATGAGCACACCCATAAAAAAATCACAAAATGATCTGTCTTCTGAAGAAGCCGTTCGTGCTTTGTTGGGGGTTCCAGACTAAATCTCTGTGGCTCTTCGCAATGCATCATTCATGTTCGAAACCTTAGTTTGGTGTTGTTTTGTGTGTTCAGTACAGGAATGTCAGCAATTGTCATTGTTTTGAAATTTCAAAAGATCAAGTGATGCAAAACCAGTGTGTTGAGCGGAGTTGGTGTCAAAATGACATCCACGAGAGTGTGTCCATCTGTCACTGCTAAAACAGACCGACTCGTGGTTAGTCTGTGTTTGAAGCTCTTCCTTGAACCAGCAATGGTGCTGGAGCACTCCCCAGACACATGATGTGACAATTTTGGAATTGTTTTTTCTTCTTCTTCTGATTTTGTGCTGTGCAGTTAACAACAATGCAAGCCATGGACAATGAGTTGAGTGTCCATGTGCAGACATTTGTTGTCTGTGACAAATGTCAAAGAAAATGAATTAAGCAACATCTGCAATCCAGTCATCCAACACAAATTCAGCAGCGATGCCTCTGAGCTCAATTTGTCACATTTAAGTGTTTCATTCCCATTTGAACATTGCACATCGTCAGTTGACATCCCATTTGCAACAAAAAAAGTCTGATTTTCAACGAATTGTAGCGTGACTTTGCACTGTTCAGAAAGGGCAAGAACCTAACACTGCTGTAGCTGTGGCTGCAGCCGACGCCCTGTTGTGGGCGTGGGATGCACACTTGGTTTTTGTTTCCACTTTTTTGCCATCAGACAAGGTTCTGAGTCGTGCCTGCAATGAAAAACTGTCACAATGTGCTAAAATGCCGTGAAAAAAACATGTGATGTTTTATTACATGATTGTGCTCAAACACTGTGATGAAATTGGGGTGCCCGCAGGGGGCATTGCTCCACACAGGCTGGAAGAAGGAACACTCGTGCGTTTCGCGCGCTCACTCAAACCCAGCTGCTTTGCGACGGTTGAGGGCGAAGCCAAGTGGCTTTCAGCACCAAGCCTGCACAACAGTCTGGCTTTCACAAATGGCTTCAACAAATCAATCGAACAAGATCAGTCTCTTTACAAGCAAGACAGATGCGCAAAAACGAAAATTCCATGGGACCTTTCTGCAGACTGATGCACCGGAAAACAAAATTGGGGACAAAAACACATTCAAGCAGGGGGGGCTTGAAGCAAAAACATTTTGTTAATCACAGAAACTGTTTGTTAAACAAATCATCATGAAAACAACAAATGCCAAAACGTCCATGTTGCACTTCTTGTGCTGAACTTTGTGTGGTCTGCACGCATGGTTTGCCAATCAAAGCCCCCCTTCAAGCTTCCCCTGTCTCAGCCGTCTGCTGTGAGACCGAACATGTGATGACAAAACCTGTGACAAAAACATGACAGTTCTTAACGGTTGCTGTGTTTAATTTAGTACAGTCCTGTGATGTTTTTATGACATGATTGTACTCAAACACTGTGATAAAACATATGATGAACAATCCTGTGATTAAATTATCACAGTGAAATCATTTGATAAAAATCAGACAGCAAAACAGTGCTAGTAGCATTGTCACATTTTTATTGCATGACTGGGAACGTTCCAAGCAGATCCTTCTTCAGTTCTTTCTTTCTTATCATACTCTGTGAGCGGGTGACGGGATTAGCTGAACAACTAACGCTCTACAGTACAGTACCGATATCGGATAGTACAGTAGTTGGAAAAAATACCGCTAAAATCAAAGCATAAGTGATTTCTATTGATCTGTCTCACTTGTTACCACTGTGACACAACCATTATTTGAGTTGCGTAGACAAAAGGAGACAGATAAACCACGTTAAACTTAGCTTACATAAGACGCGTAAGCCGAACCCTAAATCGGTCGTGTGATGACTGTTTCCTTGGCCACCATCGCCATGCAGTCATAATCCAAGTTCCAACACAGCTAGAACTGGACCCTTCTGACGCATTTAATTGGTTCCCTTCACGAAAGGATCTGTTAGCGCTCCACCACTCATTTTGACACCACGACCAAGAGGATCGTTTGCGTCAGGAGTGGTACGGGTCACAGTCTTACGTCGTGTTGGCGGGCTGCTCTGAAATTATTGTTAGCGCGCCAGCCATGCTTTTGAGGAAGTGGAAGACTCAATTTGTAGGCGGCAGGGGCGCCAACTTTGGTAGTAGTAGTGCTAGCTAGCTAGTACTGGTAACTAAATACGTGTGCCGGTAAATTCAGGTTTCTTCCTCTCGCAGGACATCAACACAAAGCAGTTGATTCGGTTCTTCTCTGTAGCATGCTATGCACTTGAGAAGGCTCTTAAAAGTAGACCAACGCTATCAGCAAGCACCGGTAAAACAACGTGTAAAACTAACTTGCTCTTCTCAATGCAAGACAGACTACGTGGTACTAGCTAGCAAGTAGCTACCTTCATTGTTAGGTTTGTATCTATTGATAACGTTAATTAATTCATATTGAACAACAACAACAACAACCACCATGTCGCTGAACCTTGTCTTGGGCCATAGCGTGCGTACAGCACAGACTGCCATGGAACGCGGGAAGGACGCCTCGATTGTCTGCCTCGTGTCGCCCAGTCCTCGAGCGGAGCGCCGCATGGGCGACCGCGAAATGATCGAAGTCTTTGACTGCATGGGTAAGATCGTGACGAAAGTCCAGCGGTTGGAGATTCACTACTATGCTTGCAACCGCATTTGGCTCCCCGCCAAGGCCATGACCGCCTTTCTACGGGCGTCGGCTGGTCTGGGCAAGGAACGATGCGAGTTGAGCTACATGTTGCTCAACGGCATGCGCTTTTCAGGACCTACGGAAGATTTGGTGGAGCTTGGACTGGCCTTTAAGGATCATCCCACTCTGGCACGCATTTGCATGTTCAATGTGGCGTCTCTCACGCCCTTGGTGACTCCTCTAAACCCCGTCATGGAGGCTATGCGTTTGAATCCAGTCCTCAAGGACGTGGCATTCCGTTATAATAACTGGACCAGTTCCAATTTGGTCAAGTTCTGTGACGAGCAAGGTAAAAACACAACCTTGCGTTTGACGGGAAAAGAAGCCTTTGGGAAAGAAGGAATTGATATGCCTCCCATGATGCATTCTCTCAAGTTCAACACCTGCCTCAAGGAGTTGCGTGTCAACCAGTGCCCCGCTATCCAAGGGTGTGGACACATAATTTCGGACATGTTGGAGAGCAACAAGACTCTGGATACGCTCATGATGGAGTTGTCCAGCTTCCAAGATATGCTTCCTATTGCCAAGGTTCTCGAACGCCAGAACAAGACTATCAAATCGGTGGATCTCTTTGTTACCTGTCCCCGATACCGCAGCCGAAACAACCGTTTCCGAGTGAACCATCCTGGGAGAGGCGCTGACACTGGTAACATGTCCGATTCCGACGAAGAAGATCAGATGGATATTAACGAAGACCCGGATATCAAGGCCGCCCTTGCAGCATTTGAAAAGACCCTCGAGACCAATTTCAAATTGGAGGCTTTGGTTCTGAACACGCCCGGATCGAACCACACTTCGGCACTCATTGATCTCATGTTGAAATTCAATCGAAATGGACGTCAAGAAATCCTGCAGAACGAACGTGTCACACCGTTGGAAGTGGTTGGATTTTTGGAGCGGAATTCGGCAGATGTCGCTTTGGTCTATAACTTGCTCCGTACCAAGCCGCCTCTCATCCAAATCTTGACTCAAGATCAGGATGTGCAGGACACCAAGGTTGCTTCAAAAGCGGTTGCCTATGGCGGAAAGCGTGCCAGATCCTACACGGCCCGTGTCTCTAGGTGTGTGCGCTCTCGTCGCTAAGCCTCCGGAGGCAGAAACGAGGGCTTGACAGCGTTTGTTGTGCCTTGGGTTGCTGTTGTTCGGTAATGGAAGGTTCTGCCGTTCTACATTTGCATGGTGGACGGCGGATCTGAAAACGGAGGACATCCGATGATTGAGAGAGAGGGGCTGATGTTGTTGCTCGCTTTGTATGTGAGCGGCAGTACTCTTTCCTTTTCTTCGTGTGGGGGTTTAGAAGCCAAAAGAACTTAGTTGAAATTGGGAATGTATGAACCAATAGAAGGGGCGTTTTGTATATAGAGCGCGGTGTACTGCTTTGACGGCAGACACCACGGTCGGGTGTAACTGATTGTAGCAGATTGGACATCTTTTACGTTCCTGGAGAATTGATTTTGGCAGCCGAAGACGATCTATGATGGGTGCCGAGATCAATTCATTATTCATTTGGTGTGTGAGTTTTATAAAAAGCAAGAATGAAGACACCGCGTTCGAAGGAGTTGCAGTCCCAACTGGACTTGGAGTCCTATACAAACTGCGAAATAAATATATTAATTGTTAGTGCGTTTTATTTACAATACGTGTGACCTGGTTCTCTTTCGTTGTGCGTGTGCATACAACCAAAAGTTTAAATGTAGGAAATGTTCCTCATACAATTTTTGCCCACCCACACACACAATTATTATGATGTTGTTAAAAGCTATGATTTGGTGTTAGCTACTACCGATAGTACGGTAATATTATGTCATGCAGTCTACCTGCCTCCACATCCAGTGGTAGGTTTGGCTAGTAAACTACTAGCAACCCCAGAATCCCAATTTCAGTACTCCGCTCGTCAGTTTAGTCAATAGGCCATTGCACATCACCTTGGCCATATGAAAGCCAGAGTAAAATGAGTTTGGATATACATTTAGTTTTCATATGAAAGCCAGAGTAGTTTGAGTTTGGACATTTATTTCGTTTGCGTATGATTATCGTCGTTCTTCATCGTTTTCCCTTCTTGAATGCCTTGGTCAAGCTACACTCCAGCCGGGACCGTTGTTCTTGGAAGACTTCGCCGTTTTTGCTTAGCTGAATGGCCTTGCGCATGCGCCCCTTTATTTTTTGTTTTTCGTTGCGGAGCAGGGCCGAAGCGATGCTGCGCCCAGATAGAGCAGCCTCTTTTAGTTGATCCACAAGGCGGTCATGGTGAATCCATGCAAGGTTGTTGTACGCAGCAGCAAGAAGTTCCTCCTCGCCCCTCAGATCAGGTAACGACTCCATGTGCTCAGCAAACTTTAGGTAGGCTTCCTCCGCATGCTCAAGATTGCCCATATTCCTTTGCATGAAGCCGATGTTGTTCAAAACGTCGAAGCACTCTTCTGGATTCAAATGATAGGCCCGCCAATAAACATCAATGGCGCGGTGATAATCGCCTTGTTGGAATAACATATTGCCCAGCATTTGGGATGTCTCGGCGAAGTCGTATGCGGATACGGGGTAGTATTTTCCTTGTAGTAGAGCGGCACGTTCCATGAAAATGACAGCTTCATTGATCCGACCTGGCTGTTTGAAGACAGATAGAGCAAGACGGCTATACAGGGGCTTCAGAACATGAGGGTATTGTTCCGCCATAGGCTGGAGCTCAGCAATACCATCTTGAAGCAGCTTTTCTGCACGCGGCAAGTCCGCGGCGTCTTCGCAGCGTGTGACCAGTGAGAACAATATTACTAGACGAGCATTGAGTTGCTGGGGGCTGGCATTGTTAGGGTCTAACGAGCAAGTAGCCGCAGAGTCTTTCCCCTTTCTTGCCTTGCGCATTTGCAAACACTCTCCTTTGTGTTCCTTCTTCCAATGCTCCCGCTGGCAACTGCGGCTGCAGTACAAGGCCAGCCTACAGCGCGCGCACGCGTTCAATTGACTCGCGCGGAGAAACTTTCGGCAATTCCTACAACCATCCTGGAAGCGCCCGATTGGCCCACCTATGTAGTCCTTTCCAGGTGCCAAGTCTGTCTTCAGATTCTCCGGCTTGATCGATACTTGCTTGTTCTCACTTTGGGGGAAGAGCTTGACGGTCACGCGTCCTGTTGACAAGGGCGGTTCCGACGCCACAATTCCTCGGCGGCCATTCAAGTGAGTGGCCTTTTGGAGCCCTTGGAGGGTCACGAAAGCGCCAACGAATAGTTTGTTCTGTTCCATACTCGTGCTAACCTATTGTCAAGGCTTATCTTTTTAAGAGAAGCACGGTGGACAACCTTAATTAATAGCAACAAGTTTTCGAGTGAATCAATGGCAATGTTCAGATGTCGTCGCTATCAACTACAATTTTTGTGAATTAGTTGACTGCTCGGAACCCGACCGAGACCGTTCTGGCGCCTTTAACGACACACACTGTATCTCTTATCAAGCATTTCACCTGGTTGTAGACAGACAGGCCAGGACAGAACAAATGTGGCCAAATGATTCAAAACTTCTTGAAGGTTGAAGGGACAACAAGAACATTAAGCTTATTCAAATGGATCTCTTGTGACAACCTTTCTAATTTGTCTTGTGTCATCATCTGCTCTTGCCACACGAGGAAAGGAAGGTGGAGGCAATTTTTGGTCCTGAGGGTCTTCAAAGTTTTGAGATCATTTGAAAGTAGTTTACCTTGGAGATCAGGCAGCGTGTCAGGTTGGCTTGCTTCAGCAAACAACTTTGCTTCAATGAATTTGAAACTTGAATCCGCCAAGGGCATGCACCCTCAACAGTGGGGCTAGGACCCCTTGCTAGCAACAAGTTGATGCAATCTTTTACAGTTTTGGTCCCTAGATTGTTTGCCCATAAACTGTTGCATGTGAAGCACCGCGGACAACATTGTTAGAGCAATGGTTTCTTACCTCACAAATTGCCATTGTGACATTCTTCCCATGTGATTGTCAACCAATGCAACATGACTCTTATGTGACATGACCCTTGTGTGACAGCCATCCACGCACATGAACATGCTAGCACATGCTGCACAGGAAAAACCAAACTTGCACAAACCCTGGAACTTGCCGCAACTCGGAGTATCAGCATGTTCAATTAAGTACCCATTTGTGAACCCATTGACAATCAGTTCATAGTTATGGTCCTTTTTGTGAACCGATTTTTTTATAGTCCTTTTGTACAAGAGACCATAATTTGTGAACCAATTTTATGAACCCATTAAGCATCACTACTTAAAATCAGTAAGAAAGGGTTCATAAATGTGAACCCTTTTGTGATTTATGAACCGATTTTCAACAAGAACAATAATTGTGAACCGATTTTTTGATAACCAGATGAAAGGTTCACATTTATGAGCCTTTTTACATTTATGAACCTTTTCAGAAAAGGTCCGTAATTTATGAGTTCTTTTAGGCTCGACTGGTGCCAAGCAAACTCTGTTGCGGCGAGTTCCTGCAACACAGGTGAAGGCAATTTGAAGATTCAGCATTCCTTTTTTTGTTTCTGAGCAATAAAACACTAGCACGCACATGTGCTCTTCTTTTTCCTTCATAACAACAGTTAGTACGTCAGCGGTCGCCCTCCACATTGAACTTGGATGGTGGTGATGATGGCTTGGATGAATTCGAAGAATGATGTGTAATTATCGTTGCAGTTGTGCTTTGGATCGAGGAAGGTGCGTGATGGGTGCGACTGTACGAACAGCCACACTTCTTAGTTAGAGTGTGTTTGTTCCATAGGAAAACGCCATTTCCTTTCCAACCAATAAAGATAGCTGTTAGCGGTGAAGTTCATTGACGGCAGGAAGACCTCAATCATCAACAATTACCTCCTGTTTCACAATGCCCAAAATGAGTTTATTTTTCGGCTGCTTGGCATCATGCGTTTTGATTCTTTTGTTTCAGGTCGAAAATGTCGCTTGCTTCTCTTCATCCAGAAGCCCCCAAATCAAAGCCAAACTTGAGTCAGCGCTATGCGCTACCCCGCAGCAGGGATCTCAAGAACGCCGAAAGGCAGAGAGTTTAGAGCGTGGACATCATCCCTTGATGTCCTTGAATCTCAATCTGGACTCCTTGGCACGAGGAGGGGCCGCTCCAAGAGCACAGGAACTTTTAGAGCGCATTGAAGCACTGTACGAGGAAGGATACTACGCCGTCTCTCCCGATATTGTCTCCTACAACTCGGTTCTGAATGCCTGGGCCAAACAAAATGCCCCCGAAAAGGCTCTAGAATTGTTGGAAACACTCAAGAAAAAGAGTGAAAAAATTTCCAACAACGAGTACCAAAATGATGCCGGCGGCAACAGTAATAGCGATACAATTCAAGCGAATGCCATTAGCTACAACACGGTAATTTACGCCTTTGCTCAAAACGGCCTCTACAAAGAAGCGGAAGAGCTCTTACGGTTAATGCAAGGACACGAGGATGATGGCATTGCACCGGATACAGTGACCTTCAACTCTGTCCTGTATGCATACGCTCAATCTGCCGAGTCGGAAGCTCCCTCAAAAGCTGAATCGTTATTGCGAGAAATGATGACGGACGAGAATCAAGCGCAGGTAGACACGACAAGTTTTAATATTGTTCTTCACGCCTGGGCCAAGTCCAAACTACACAGGGCACCCTATCGGGCTCAGGAACTCTTGGAGCACATGGAGACTCTATCCTTGGCTGGAAATACCAAGGTCAAACCAGATGTATACAGCTACACGACCGTCATTCAAGCTTGGGTATCCCACTTGCGGCACCGGCACATCCGACAAGAAAGTCAACGCCGTGGAAATCGCTTTGATAAGACCGGCAGTACCTTGGGTGCACTTTCCAAAGGCCCCACTACAGCCACCGCTCGAGCAGCCAGTACGCTTCTCAAGAAAATGGAAGATCAACAATTGCAGCCAAATTTAGTCACCTACACATCTGTTATGGCAGCCTTGTGCTGGTCTGGAAAACCACAAGATGCACACGATCTTTTGCTGAATTTGTTGAAACGGTTTGAGCAACAAGAAGCCATAGTCAGGGACTCACCCTCGGCTTCTGCCATGCTTCTGAAACCCGACACGATTGCCTTTTCCGCCGTGATGGATGGGTGGGTCAAGAATTCTCACATCCCGAAGTCAACCGAGCGAGTCATGGAGCTCTTGAAAATCATGAAGGAATGGGAAGCTCGGGGCCATTTGGACATGGGACCCAACAGCCGAACCTATACATCCGTAATATCAGCACTGGCAAAAAGTCGAACTTGGGATGCTTGCGTGGAAGCCAGGAATCTCCTAAGAGAAATCCCAGATGATGGCGCCAGTGTGATTCATTACAATGCCGTATTTGATGCTTTTGCCAAGAGCCCTCGAGCTGACAAAGCCCGTCACGCCAAGAAACTTTTAGATGAAATGGTGGCAGACCACCAAGCGGGCAATGCGATAGAACCCGATATAATCTCCTACAATTCCGTTATGAGTGCCTGTGCTGGCTCCTTTGGAAGTCCCGAGCTGCGAAAGGAATCGTTGACGACGGCCACTGCAATTTTCACCCACATTTGCCAGTCAGATCACTTGGACCCATCTCCCTATACGTTTTCAGTCATGATCAAAGCATTTCGAAAGCTTGTCGCAGATGATGACACTCGATACAAGTTTGTGTCGAAAGTCTTCCAACTATGTTGCAGGAACGGAAAATTAAATGCAGGCGTCTGGCAACAAGTCCGGAAAACAATCCCCATGAATGACGCCAATGAAGAAGTGTGGAAGACACTCATTGGCAAGGACCGGTACAAGCCCGAAGTACAGCTGTCCGATCTACCTCAGAATTGGAAATATAATTCACGGTGTTGATTTCCGTGTGTTTGCGAAGAGATATTGAATTTGCGACTAGCCGCAAATCTCTATATTACGAACCAGTGCATACTTTTTAATGCGTTGAATCAATTTGCCAACCAAGCCATTGCAGAATAATGAGATCACGAAGATCTCCAACCTATTGGGCTCTCGACACTTTCTGAATTAATGTCTCAACTGTTCTCAGCATTTAGAAGGACAGTTGCACGCTTGGTAGTACGGCACGAAGCCCGGTCGTGCAAGCTCACCCAAGGAGCCTGAAAGACTGACTTTGTTCCTCAAAAGCGTGCTGTTCACCAGTTGACGACAAGCAGTGCATTTCATATCGGCCATCAGAAGTGTTGTGTAGAAGTAGCCCTCATAAAACGTTATAACGACCAGCTAGCTAGCCTCAGCGGCGCTAAAAAATGGAAATTATGCATCTAGTATACTTTTTGGGTATTTGGAGAAAAAAAGTAATATATTCAGCTTGGTCTGGATCATTCTGCAGGGAGAATGTCTCGCCTGAACCTTGTTGCATGATTTGGCATTTTTCATCTTCATGTTGAGGAGATCTGAGTTCAGATCATTCTTCACAGTTTTGCGCTTCCTTGAAGACATGGCGGGGCCCACCAGAGTCATAGATTGCATCTTTGGAAGTGGATGGCCGGCAAGCTAAAAAAAAATCAGCTATGTTTAGACTCAACAGAGTTACCGGTAGGTTTCTGATTGTGTGACTGGCTGGAGCATGTTTCTAGAATTAACTACTCGCTACTCTGTTAGAATTACATGTACTAGAGGCGACCTGAGTCATGTTGGACGCTGACACTATTGGTACGGACCGTTGAGCCTAATTAACACGAGGCTA
>ENA-ORBV01011727-ORBV01011727.1-microbial-mat-metagenome-genome-assembly--contig:-NODE-11727-length-13686-cov-6.035638_pt1 | contig 13686 bp, 7 predicted proteins | sample MGYA00237777_ERZ505514 | MGnify/ENA primary metagenome ERZ505514 (study PRJEB26160, sample SAMN06269048) | microbial mat metagenome | isolation source: Oligotrophic lake microbial mat | place...
ATAAGAGACAGCAACAGTATCCATACTTGCTTCCAACATGAGGGGGTGTCCCATTTGCTTAATTACGGAACGAAAAAGATATATGCACAACTCAATTTTTTAATCTCTGGCTAACTGGGGTCTTCTACTTGCTCACATTTCTGGCTAACATTGTTATCTGTGTACGAGCTCGCGAAGTACTAGTACGATAATGAAGCCAATATCAGACCAAATTAGGCTCTGCTTGTTGACATTTCTTTCTAGATTTCAAAGAAGCTAGAGGTAAAAGGTTGGCGGAAATGGAACAGAAGGAATCATGCATGATGTGCATAGGATCGAGAGAACAAGGACATGACATGAAACAAGGAACTGAAATTTAATTTTAATTAGTAAGGATGTAGCCACCACAGTAAAAACTAACATTCTTTCTTTCACAAACTAATAGCCCACATGAGATAGCCCTTCTTTATGCCCTTCCCTTATCGCATCGGCCCCAGCTAATTAAGATCCCATGAGCTTATCAAAGAGCTCTGCCGGCGAAAGCGCCAAACAAGTGGGGTCACCCAGGATAAATCTCAGGGAGCTTTTGTACACAAAGTTGGACAAGAGAGACTTCTTCAAGCTCTCCTGGGAATTCCAAAAATTGAAAAAGAAACGCAGCAGCTTGCGTGCCAACTCGATGGCCTTTTCTTTTTCCGTGGCAGAAATGGGACGCTTTGCCTCGGAATTCGGTGTTGCTGGCACACCACCATTGTTGTTGTTATCCTCAAACATGGAATCTGCCACTTTTGTTTCCAACAGGGCTTTGATATGAGCGGTAACAAGAAGCGATCGAGTCACGACCGACACCTTGTAACGGCGATCTGCCTTGAAGACATCGGTGCTGAAAAAATGAAGGCAATCCACCAACTCGCTGAGATCATAGGACAGGAACTCTTCCAGTTCTTCGAGGTGCTCCTTTCTTGCCAATTTCTCATGTTGGGCCACTGCTTCTGCAGGGGGTAGGCGGGAGTAACCCTTTCGAACTCGATGGTCTTCATAGGTGGGGCCGTAATCAATCATCACTTCACGAAAAGTACCATCCGCGGCCAATCGATAAGGTTCGTTGAAATCGAACGCATGCCCCAATAGATAGTGAACGCAGCCTGCTGGATCGTGTCGAGCATGGACCGCAGGTGTGGCTTCTCCATCTGTTTCGTTCACATAGGCTGGAATGTGCGCCTGTGCCAAGTTGTGCAAATCACCCGTAGTGTCGTCCGTGATGTCGTAGGTGTACGACGGGGATGGTGTGTCAAAACTCCATTCTCCAACTTTGCCGCCGTGGATGAAATTCTTCATAAAAAAGACGTGATACTTCTTGTTATCCTCGATTCGAAACGGTGCATACACTCCAAGATCCAGAAGCTCGCCAGCTTTGAGCTCCAGGTATTTTTTCTTCTTGTTCATGCTGGTGCAGCTTACAAACACTCCCTTGCCTGCGTTGGGTATAGTAGACTTACGAGCAGCAAATACGAGCCGAAAACCACGAAAGTGGATAGTTAGCCTTGGGCAGAACATTCCTTCCTCGTCTTCCTCGAAATCTTCATGCCGGGTCTCGGGAACATGCCACAAATTATAGTGAGGTAACCCTCCAGGTGCAGACGCTCGTGGATCATAGTTCAGGCAAGCTCCCCAGGCGACATCTTCGGAGAATTTCTCGCTCTCTGGGACTAAAGCACGGTTATGAGAATGCCCAGAATTAGCAATGGCTCTAGACTCTTTGTCGTACTCAATATTGATCTTCACAGTCCCGTCTTCCTCCTCTGCTGCAGAACAAACACCGTACACTATCTTGGTCCGCCCCTCTACATCAGTCCATTTCCAGCATGTCTCTTTGCCCAAGAGGACGTGATCAGGAATATCCACAGGGCCCGTGGCTCCGATGAAAGAAAAGAACTTGCTTCGCATTCTCTTCACTTCGTTCTCGGACCCCAATAATTCCGAAACAGACTCAAACGTGGCGTGTTCCTCCCCCGCGGGCGATACAAGCACCAAGCCCGCTAACCCGGGTCGAGTAGAGACAGGAGGCCATGCCAACTCTGTTGGACAAGTGTAATAAAATTTCCACCCTTCGGGTAACCCCACAGCAGGTTGAGCCTTCTCGGCTTTAGGGATCTCGCGGCACATCTAACGTGACGCAAATCGCTTTGGTTAGCAACAAAATAGGTCGCAGCAATAGTATGTCACAAAAAGCAACACAAGTTGACTTACCTTGTGCAGGCAGACTTGACGGCCATTTAGTTCGTGCGGGCCATGAAGTCCCTTCGCCCTGCATGGACTACATTTGCCGCAAGCTTGTTTTGTGCACTGTTTGCACCGCTTGCAACGGCGCTCATGAAGTGCTGACAAACGTACTTTCATCTGCTGGTCGTTGCCATCTTCATCCTCTGAGATTTTCTGTCTCACTGCGCGACTTTCGCCGGAACTGTTACTGGAACGCCTTTTCAGAGCTCCTTCTGCCAATGGAACAGGAGTCACGGCCAAACCAACGTAATCGTAAAAAAAGGCTACATTGACGTCCGCCAAGGCTATTTTATTATGATTGATAGCATTCTCCACTGATAATCCGCAAAAAAGGCAGAAGGGGACACGGGGGTGAATGAGAATTTTATCTCTGCTTTGGTTTTGGCGTAAATCAGGACGGCAAGACTTACCAGCACTATAACGAATATTTCGACCCGATGGAGGAGGGATGATCAGCAAACCTTTGTACTCTTCATAACTTTTTTTGGTGCACTTGTCAAAGGCGAACTTCCACCCTTCAGGGAACCCCACGGCTTTTTGGGATTTCAGATCAACATCAATTTTGAGGCACATCTGGATGGTCAAGACACGAAAAAGACAACGTGAGAGAAAGAGAGAGAGAGAGCAACGAAATTCCGCCTTCGCAGTCTTGTTCGTACCTTTTGCAAACAGCAATTGCCCCCACTTTCGGTGGAGGCTTTCTCGTTCGCCTTGCAGCAAACACATCTCGAACAGGGAGGCTTCATACAATTCTCGCAGTCGCCACAACCTTTCCTGGCTAGTGCATGCGGAGTTAATGGCCCAGAAAGAGTAGCGCTTTTTTTTCGAGGTGGTGGAGTCATCTCTGTCGATGACTGTTGGTTGCTACTGAGATTTCGTTTTTGGCTGCTGTTCAGGATTCCCTTTTTGTTGGGAAGCTTCAATCCCACAAAAGAATAAAACTTCGAGGCGTCTGTTGTGTCCGTCGAACTCCAAAAAACGCTCTCGTAGGATTTGTATCTCCGCCCCTTTTGAGAAATGATCGTAAGTCCTTCGTATTGCGGATTGCTTTCCCGATCGTTGAAGACGAACATATATTTATCCGGCAACTCGGCACACGTCCGGGCTTTATCACCCTCACTAAGATTGCAGCACATCTTTCAATGGCACATAATAGCAAAAAAGAATATGAGAGAAAGATCCAAAGGTTTCCAAATTACACACACCAAACATTTGTTTCGACAAAAGCTTACCTTTTGAAAACAGCAGGACTGCACCACTTCATAGCGATTCTTCTTGCAGGCTGCGCAGAGACCACACTCTTCTTTTCTGCAATTGGTGCAGAGTTTGCAAGCATTGTCCAACAATTCTTGGTCCGTCAGGCGAATGGTCAATTTGTCTCTCGACGGCATGTATTCGCCCTTTTCCATTCGTTTACCAACATCCGCGGGGAATATCTTCTTGGAGCTGACATTGAAGGCCTGGTCGCCATCATCAAATTCAATCTACAGTACAACATAGTATAACAGTACAGTGCACCGGCAGGCAAACATAAACTCGTTAGCACCAATATCCCCAAGGGACGCAAATCAAAAGACGACAGAATAACTGAAAGTACGGTACGTACATCGTAGGCGAACCAATTATTCGGTTTTTTCTTGGCTGTGATAACTCCATAGTAAAACATCTAAAGATTCAGCAAAATCCCAACCAAGAAAGAAAAGTTAGTGACGTTACCAGAATCAAACAAATGTGGGCCAAGCAAAATAATTCCCCTCAAAAATATCCCAGAAAAAGTTCCACACAAGCCTGTGGATCGCAATCGAATCGAATCGGAACGAGAAACAAAAATGAAAACGTACCTGGTTGTCTGGAAATTCTGCATACACCCGTTGTCCCACTTCATACTCCGAGGCAGGAGCCATCTCTTCCGCCAGAGAAGCCTTCTTGGGAGTCTTTTTCTTGTTCGGAGAACTAACACTAATAGTGCCGCCATTGCCATTTAGTTGTTTGGTTGGCTTTGTCACAGATCCACCACTGATACTGCCGCCATCTTTGCGCTTGTATATGGCACTCTGCCGATGGGGGCGACTACTCTTATGGGATTCTGCTGTGGGCGGATGATGATCCAAACGAGCTGCTGCTGCTGCTGCTGGTTTGGGCGTGGCAAGTCCCTCCACCTCCATATCGTCGGATTCGGGATTGCTGGCAGTACTGGATGCAGCATCTGCCGTTTTCTTGGCGACGGATTTTTGTAGCGTCCCACCATTCTTATGAGTATGATTCTTGGAGGAGGATTCCATGGCTTTGACCGTTTTGGAAGCTGTTTGTTTCACTCTTTTGGCTGCTGGTTTTCGATCATCGTCGTCCTCGTCAGTTTCTTCGTCCATTTGGTGGTGTCCATTCGTATGGATCATCTCCTTCGTCATGCCTTCTTCTTCTTCGTCGTCATCATCCTCATCTTCGTCATCGTGACAAAATTCTTTATCGACCGGATCCGAAACGTTGGTCGGCATCGGTTTCATGAATTCTGTCACGAGCTTGGCCGAAGCATCATCGGAATCATCCGCCAACACCACCGGGTCATCGGCATCCCCCAATACCACCACTTGTGGATCCTCCATGTCCATATTCATGTGATCGTCCATGGAGGGTGCTGGTTGTACTACTAAGGCTTGACGGTGTTTGGTATAGGTCGCATCCAAACGTTGCTTTCGTCCACGAATATCCTTCATGGCAACCTTTCCCTTTCTTCGTTTGGGAGGGCGGGGCGTGTCGTTGCTATCTTCGGAATCATCGTCGTCATCGTCGTCGTCGTCATTGTTGGTGTCTTTGGAATTTTCCGTCACCAGAGGAGCTTCGTCCAAAGCCTCGTCGACCTCCAAAAAGGATGGTTCCTCTTGATTATGCTGATGACGATTAGCGTCGGGATCTTGTTCGTCACTGGACATTTTCTTTCTCACTTCGTTGTTGTTATTATTGTTGGCTGCGGGCGTGTCGTCTTCCGTCCCCGAACAGGAAGGTGATGATGAGGGAGGTGTACTAGTACTACTACTTTCTTGCCAGGCAATGCGGTTGGGAGTATTTTTACGAGAAGCTTTGGTGGAGGAAGTGGTCTTTGGAGGAGAGGAACCTGTCAGTCCCATGGCAATGGCAAGGAATTTACTGTTGTTGTTGATGTTGGTATTGCAATTAATGTCCATAAAAATGAAATCAATGCAATTTAAAATCCAGGCAGCTGCAACTGGACGCTGTCTTCTTTTCTTGTTCAAGGCAGCAAATCAATGAATGGATGTTGTTGATATTTAGTTTGTTGATGTATTTCTACTCTTGTCTCTTGACTTTTCTGGCAAATCGTAGCTTGTTATCTGTGTCTTTCTATCTTTGCCGTGTGCTATTCTCTGCCAGTAGTACTAGTACTAGTACTGCTGCTGCTAAAGACAGAATGAGATTGGTGTGGGTGGATGGATCCAACGCAATTTGTCTGGATGGGTTATTGGTTATTGAGTTTTTGCGGTGGTTGTTTCCCGGCCGTTGTTTTGTTTCTTAGCGCCTGTCTTTGACAAAGGAGGGAACGAACGTCTTTCATGTCAGGAGGGCCGGCGCGTGGCGGTACCCAACCTGCGTACATTGATGTACTACATCTACGTAGCTGACTTCACGCGATTGGCATTGGATACGTACTCGAGTACCAGAAATAGATAGCACACTGATTTCTAGAAGATTTTTGAGGTGTGCAGAAGGAGGGACCGCCATTTGTGGGGAGGGGATGAACCATGCCATTCTGTTCTCTTGTTCCATTCTGTTTGAACTCCATGTTCCTAAATTAGCAGCTCTGACTTTGCACAGCTTGAGCCGTCCTGAGAAGGAGCAAGTCAGGGATTGGCATGCATTCAACTCTGCTTAGAGAGGCGTGAGACCCCCAACAGGAACATCAGTTGCTTTTTGAAATGAACACATGACAAATTGTTTTGTTCTTGATCATGTGGGCTGCAAACAACAAGGTTGATGACCCATGTTTCTTCCACATTCAAACATGGAGTTAAAAAGAAGCTCTTGTTGCTGATGCACACAAAGAAGAGGAGATTGGCAGTGCAAGTTTTGACAAGAGACCTTGATGCATGGGTGTGTGTTGTCAATCATGTTTTTCTGCTGTGTGGTTGCAGCTAGCGCTTGATCAAGCTCTTCTTTTGACTAGCAACCGCCCCCAAATTCCGCATGATGAGGCATCTCTCTCCATTTTGTTGTTGGTGGTGTGTCACTCCAACACCAAATGTCACCCAATTTCAGCTTGTTCTGGGTCTTGACAGCTGAGCATTGTGAATGTCAACGTGTCAACACAAAAACATTGTCATCTAGCAGTGCTGCATTTCCCCAAAGGCCTGTTGGCAATGATGCAAAAGTTCAGTTTAGCAACAAGTGTGGGTGCTGCAGTGTTGTTGCTTGTTGCAGTGGATCTGGAAGGATGGATTCTTCAAGATGCCATTTGCTGTAGATGCACACATCTTCCAACAGTAGCGGTTTTGGCACTTGGAGACACAGTGCTACCTATCGCCGAGCAGCATCCTTACCAAAAGCACTTGCCACATCATAATAAGACTCTGTCGGATACACACACCCGGAGCACTGCACGGTGTGAATGGAGCTGTATATACCCGGAACGATGTCGTAGTCCATTGTCCCAGAAGTCGGGAAAACATGCCGAGTCCATTTTTCATATTCTGGAAACCCCGCCGCGGGACAAAGTCAAGTAAAGCTCCCCTCAGGCTTCCACCGAGGAGTGCCGCTTTCCTTCGGTCGACCAGAAGCAGAGCCGCCGCTTTGGAGAGTCTACTGTGGCCCGCAGCGTAGCTGAAGCTGCTTGCGGCAAGGCCTACTCGGGCGAACAGTTTGGTAACTGCGTGTCGGAAGTTCTCTCACGGGTGATGTCGAGATGGCGGGTGCTCCAGGTGCCTATCAGAGATGATTTTTTTCGCGGTGGCTTGTTTTCTTACGTATATATGTTTGTGCCAACCCAGAAGAAAAGTTTCAACTGGTGAGATTCCGGTGGCTGCAAAAGAAAAACAAGACATTGAAATGAAAGCACACCTATTAAAACTAACCACTACTAGTAGAGCGATATCACTACTGTAGGCAGCATTAGCCCCGATATACTTTGGAATTGAATCACATGCATTATTTTTAATCTTGACCATCAAGCACACAACTCAATTATATATGCATATATATGCCAAAGCGTTCCCATACGGTTTGACGACTCGTTCCCATTCTTCGATTTGCAGTCCTATAACATAGTGCACCGTTGGTACCGAATGTTCCCAGACAGACCAGCAGGCACAACAACAACGTCTCTTTCTTTCTTTTTCCATCGACGAATGTATGTATATTGTTGCTGTATGCTTCGTCATATTACTGCGTGGAACGAACGGCCGTATCGATGCTCCACAACATGACCAGCATGGCATAATGAAAGACGCGTTGCATGAGACTGGGATCATAGTCAATCCCACACACCAAATAAAAGCCGGCCCACATATAAACAGCCGTCCAACCAATCAAATTGGCTGCCACGGCCCCTACAAACAAGAGGGAGCTGGTATCATTGCCATCAAAACCAAGTAGATAGATATAATAAATGGACGTGACGGCCTCCATAATGGAAGCCAAGCCTTCTCCCAAACCAAACAATCGATCGGGTCCAAAGTTCATGCCGGCGGCATGGTCGACGCGACCATTCGTGTGTTCCATTTTGTACATGACATGAATGCCCGCAAGAATCAACCACGCCACATTTAAAGCGGCAATGGTCCCAAAGATTTGTGGCTCCAATCCCCATCCCAATCCATAGCGCAAACAATTGCCAGCATATCCCAACATCATGGTGACATAAAAGCCACGTTGGCCAACACCATCGGACGCCCGATTCGGATAAAACCGATGCGCCAAACCACCAAAGAAATGAGCAATACACGTTCCTAGATACATGTACTTGAAATGTTCGTATTCCGTCTCGGTGTAAAACATGACGGCCGAAATAAAAAACAAGAATCCCATCAACGAGGCGGCAAAATCGGTCGCCCAACCCCCTTCGGAATGATCCACCGCTTCGGGCAATTTTTGTTCTGCCAAACTTCGACGACTGGCATCCAAGGCAGTTGTTGGTGATGCCGATCGTTCCGTCAAGGATGTTTTATCCATAGCGTCTGTCATTGTTACTTGATCGAGTTTGTAGTGTATTTGTTCTAAAGTTCTAAGTGTGTGTGTTTGCAGAGTAAAAATGAAAAATTAGGAGTATTGTTCAAACGGAAAAGGAAGTGTGCTACTAGCTAGCTATTGCCTTGTATGTGATTCTCTCTGGTTGGTTGGTTTCTTGCCTCTCAGCAACCCAACGTACTGTTGTAACGTGGACAAGCGGAGAGGTTTTTCCTGTCCCAAAAGTAGTTTAGAATCTTTTTTGAAAAAATGAGAAAGATCGAAAATGACTGAACTCGTGACTCGACTGAAACGTCACCATGTTTTGATTGATTCGTTTTCGCCGTTATTTCATTCTTTTGTACGGAACACGTACGTGTGATGCCTGTCATGGAAACATGGTACCAGTACAATTACGGTATGTCATGAGGCAGCATCCGCCATCAAAACAATTCCATCCCAAGATATTGGCACCTACTAGCTAGTTGCTTTCTTGCTTGCTAGCTAGTACAGTAGATGATGGATGACTGAAGAAACATACAAGCCATGTTGTGGAATCAAAAATGTATCCGGGCAATAGTTCTGGCAAGACTAATCCTACCACTAGCAACATTGCTGTTGCTCCATACGACTAGTGTCGCGGCCTTGCAACCCGCGGCGCCTCCACCAGCTAGTCATTATACGACGGCTGCGTCCATTCCCGATCCACCTCCCCTTCCAGCAGAAGACGTATATGTCCCATCCATTGTAGATGATTTATTATTGACAGCTTTTCGATGGACTTTGCAACAACAGTCGAACGCCCCCAAATCCAATTTGCCAGGATTTTCGGGAATGGTGGAAGAATTACTGGACTTTCGTCGAATCTATGGTCTCGAGGAACAAGAACGAGTGTCCTATCAAACCATGGTGGCCTTGTCGGGACCCATTCCCTTTATCTACAAGCATGTCTTTTCCCAACGCGACTATAGTCCCGCCGTATTGGCATGGTTTGCCAAACATTTGCTTCCATTTTTGGTGGGCGACATGGTCTTGACGACGCGAGATGATTGTGGTAATAATAACGACAACAATACGGCTAAAGCTGCCGGCGGCGGTGGTGGCGGTGGTGTGTTGGTCCAACATTGTCGGGTCTTGGCGGGCACCCATTGCAAAGGCATTTGCAGTAAAATGTGCAAAGTACCCACCCAACGATTTTTCCAAGAACAATGGGGTGTCCCCCTCACCATGTCACCGAATTTTGAAACGGGACAGTGTCAATTGGTATTCGGCAAGACGCCTTTGCCGGTGGACCAAGATCCTACCTTGCCACAAGGATGTATTACCCGGTGTCCCATGTTTGCTACTTCCAATATGCATACTGCTAATACTAAGGACATGTGCTAAAAAAAATAATAATGAGGGTACTACATCCATCCATCCATCCATCCATCCATCCATCCATCCATCATCCCACACGGATGTTACTATACTAAAGGCGTCACAACAAGCTTTGCGGGAAGCGGAAATGTTCCATCCAAACATGTTGCAAATCGGCAAGAAAATGTTTCACCTGAATGAATCGAATCAAGAATACTATGAACGAATTAGAAAGATTGTGTCTACTGCTACTTCGCAGCTGGGTACCAGCATATACCGAAGGAAGGCTAAAAAACGCTCCACATGAGTCTCTCAAAAGAGCTAAAGCTAGATCTTCAAAGACAACAACACTCTGGCATACTATAGTATACTGTATAGGAATATCAAATACACCCTTTTGCATTATTCATCATCATCATCGCTATCTACGACCACCAGGCGTTTGGGTGCTTTCTTGGGGGGCTTTTCTCTCGCCTCCGAGTGTTTGGAATTGTTGCTGGTATTGTCTTCGGCGTCTTCATCATCTGAGTCGCCACCAATATGTCTTGCTGCTGCTGCGCCTGTAGACGAATGTTTGCTATTGTCGCTGTGTAACTCCTCTACCACACTTTGATCGGAATCATCCACATTAAGAGCCTTTGCCGCAAGCCTTTTCTTTTGCTTTTGTTTTCGATTTCGATTTCGCTTGATAAGAGGACTGGAATTTTCTTCCGACTGCTCGCCATCGTCATCATTGTGATCTTCTTCTTCCTCTTCGTCGTCGTGAATGAAACTATCCTCCAATGCTCCTGCTTCTCCACCCCCTTCCGGGAATTCGTACCCCTCAATACCGACATCCAATCCCAAATTATTGGAGCAATGTTCGCAAATCCAATCTCCGGGAGGAACTTTTTTGCGGTGGACGCAATCGACATGATAGGATCGACCACAACCTTCCACGTTATCACCACCATCACAGATCAAGAGTTCTCCGCCTTTTTGACAAATGGCACACGGATCCTCATCTTCTGGATCCTCTTCTTCTTCGTCGTCGTCCTCCTCCTCGCCATCATGTGCTTCATCCGCAATGAATCCATCGTTTTCAAAATGGTCCAGGTGGGACCCGTCATCTTCCGAATTGTAGTGATCCTCTTCGTGCCGGTGGTCGCGGCGGCCATTGTCGTGGTCGTCCACTGCCACGAGAGTGCGAGCGTCTCCACTACCACGGGCATTCTTGGCCCGGGACATGGAACTGGCAGCACCACCTGGAACTTTGAGCTCGAGAACCGCTCCCGACTCTTCATGTTCAAACGAAATGACGCTGGCATCCAGAAGATCTTCGGGCGAAACATCCAGTATCATCTCGACGACTCCTGTGGCTTGAATGCATCGTCGACCCAATGGAATTATATTCGATGTTTCTGACCTTGCCATTTCATCGGATGGTTTGGCCACGGCCTGAACAAAGGAATGCACGAATCGTCCTCCATTGCGAGATACCAACAAATGCTCATTGTCGTCTTCGTCATCTTCATGGACGACGCGTGGAAATCCACCATCTGTAACTTCATCTTCCTCCATGGTGAGCAAACACAAGGACACGCGCAGCGTCTGTTCGGAATGACTGTAATGAATGGCCGTCGATGCAGCATCACACCAAATTCCCAAAGCCAATTGCATCCGCTGATCTTCGGCATCCAAAACAATGGATCGACGAAAGAGCCAACCACCTCCGGCTCCTCCGGCGGCGGCTCCTGCGGACGATGAGGAACCCGCTTTCATCCATCCCTCGGCGTCGGCACGAACCAATACTTCATAGCCTGCGTCATGGGCACCTCCATGTTCCCCCTTGGTGGCTTGCTTTCGGGCTTGTCGTAGGGTTTCGATACGGGCTTGCAATTCGTTCCCCAACAATGCCTGGACGCATGCGCGCAAGGCTGTATTGACGCCCAATTTGGAAGTATTCTCAATCAAAATGGCCCGACGACATGTGGGGCAACTTGTATTGTTGTTACTGTTGTTGCCATTATTATTGTTGTTGTTTTGAGTGGATTGCCACCACCAATCCAGACATTCGTGACAAAACGAGTGTCCACACAAGAGTGACACGGGTTGTAACAAGACGTCATGACAAATGGCACACTGCAATTCACTGCGCAAGGCAGGAGAGACTTTGATATTGCCACAGGTGTAAAAGTCTTGAGCCGCCGGTTTGCCATCGTCGTCGTCCTCGTCACTGTGATGGTCGTCATGGGTCCGTAATTTGCGTCCCATGACTTGGTGTTTGAGAGCGTCCAGAGAAACATCTGGATCGTGACGATATTCTTGTACTTCTTCATCGTCGACATCAATGGCCATGGCCGTGGCAGCGGTCGTGGGTTTGCGGCCTTTTTGTTGCTGGGCTTTGGGGGCATGAGCCAACAATTTCGACGCTGGTGATGGCGAAGCGATCTTGGATTTTTTGCCATCCTTGGTAGGAGTATTATTATGGGAGGAGGCTTTGCGTTTTTTACGAGGAATTTGAAAATCGTCGTCCTTCTCTTTCTTGTCATTTTCATCTTCGGAATGATCCATAGGAGCATCCGAAAATTGCGCAGCGTCCATGGCGGCCTCGCTGTCCTCGTCATTGTCGTCATTTGAAAATTTGGGCTTGTCGTTTTCTTGCTCGCCATCTTCGTCGTCATCTGAAAACGTGGGCTTTTCGGTTTTGTTGTTCTCGTCGTTGTCACTATCTTCGTTGTCGTCATCTGAAAACGTGGGCTTTTCCTTTTGGTGGTTGTCATGCTCACTATCTTCGTCGTCATCTGAAAATTTGGGTTGGTCCTTCTTGTTATTGTTGCCGTCGTCGTGATCACTATCATGGTTGTCGTCATTGGCATCTTTTTCCATTCCACTTGGTTCCTTCGTCTTTGTTTCGTTTGGAGAAAATACGGTATCCACAAACTCTTTCTTTTTTGCTTTTCGAGCTTTCTTTTTGGCCCGTTTGCGTTCCTTTTTGAGACGTTTTCGTTCGGCCTTGTCTACGTCCTTTTTGTTGGCAGGGGTAGCGTCGTCGTCAGTTTTGGACTCCACTGGCGCTGCGGTGGTGGCGGCGGCACCACTTGAGTCCGAGGACGAAGAAGAAGAGGAAGTTGAGGATGATGACGCTGGGTCTACAGAAGCATTTGGTTCCTTATCATCGTCATTTTTTGTTTTTGTATTTTTATCCGAGTCTTCTTTTTTCTTGGCAGATTTTTTGCAGTTCTTACAGCGTGCGGCTTTTCCTCGTTGGGCCTTTTTCAATTGATGCTGAGAAAATCGTACCCCTACAGTCGAACACACCGAGCATTGGATAGAGGAGGAGGCGCCGTCTGCATCCTGGCCGTGGTTGTCATCGGAAGAATCCGTCATTGCCAAGGAGAATTACTCTGTTTTTAAAATGGCTGATGACTTTAGGCTACTGTAGCAATGGGGTAGCTTGAGAGCGCGCTCTAGCTAGACAATAGTGTGTGTGTTCCAAAATGGGCAACGTATCTATTTCGCAACAACTAAATGAATGGTCCATCCATGCAAGGTTCAATGATTGCATGATGATCCGTCTCTCTTGTTTTTCTTATTTCCATCCGTTGTGGCTGTCACTCAACTGTGGGTGCAAAAATGCCGCCAAAGTTGAGGACAGATGTGCGTTATAATAAAAGGCAAGTGTGCGTTCTGCGCTTTTTCCCCTCCTTAGTTGACCCTTTGGTGGTGAGACAAACGCGATCAAGCTCAACGCGCACCTGTGCGTCTGACTGTCGCCGTTCGTAAGATACTACCGAATCATTCATCGCCGTTTCCATCAAAACTTCAAACTCTTGATTAGTTTAGTTAGTACTAACTACTAGCTAGTAGCTAACTAGCTCGCTATCAGTCAGTAGTACCAGTACTGTAGTACTG
>ENA-ORBV01011729-ORBV01011729.1-microbial-mat-metagenome-genome-assembly--contig:-NODE-11729-length-13684-cov-8.849930_pt1 | contig 13684 bp, 10 predicted proteins | sample MGYA00237777_ERZ505514 | MGnify/ENA primary metagenome ERZ505514 (study PRJEB26160, sample SAMN06269048) | microbial mat metagenome | isolation source: Oligotrophic lake microbial mat | place...
TCTTGATACAAGGGAGAGGATTGCTCTAGCCAAACCTGAAAGTTGCCGATGTCATTGGATAGGCTGGTGAGCAGGCGGATGTCGGCGGTATTTTCGGCGAGGATGCGACCGATCGCGATCGCGGCTTCCAATGCGGCTAACCATAACCCACCGCAGTAAGCGCTAATGCCATGAAGCTTCCAATCATCAAAGGTTTGGTCAGGGGCACCGGAGTTTTCGGGGATGCCATCGAAGTTCTTGTCGAAGCTTTTGAGGTAGTGCATCGTTTGGGAAATTGCGCCCCAGCACTCTTGCAAAAAGTCGATATCGCTTGGGTCAGTCAATAAAAAGGCGCGATAGACTTGCAGCACAAAATCACAGGACAAATCTTTCCACAGGTTGCAATCTTGATAGCTGGTGTAGTTGGTTTTCTCCCAAACGTGTTCGTTGGGTGCGCCCAAATCGTGGGGCGTGGCTCCCGCCATTTTGCGAACCGCCATGGGGCTGTCTGCGCCAATCGTCATGTAGTAGCCGATAATCCGGGTGCGATCGTCACTGGCAGGAATGGCACGGGCGAAGGCGCGAATTACCGCTTTCTCTAATTCTGGGAACAGCATCAGGAGTCCAAAGGAGCCGTATAGCCGCACATCTAGGCTTTCGTACCAGCGGTAGTCGATGCATTCCAATACCGCAAATTGTCCGACTGGATCTTGCTCGGTTGCCGCACTCCACAACGTACCGCCATCCGTCAGGATATATAGTTCATTAAACAGCGCCATTTTGAACCAGTCGGGCAATGGCTTCTCTAAAATGGGCTGTTGCCAAGATTGAATCTGCTGTTGCCAGGTTGGGTAGTGTTCTAGGGCAGTGTGGGCGATCGCCCAGGCATTCTCGCCGCTGCGACTAAAAAAATCGGTGTAGCGCTTAAAATATTCTACGCCTTGGGCAAATTCCATCACTGGAAAATCCCAGCTTAGGGTGAAAGGAATCCGTTGGGTTGCGCCCGGTTGCAGGGTGAACCGTACCGCGATCGCGGCTGCAATTTGCTCCCCTTTTTCGGCAGCAGTCTCATCAGCTTGATTGGACAACGAGCCATTGTCAGAAAAAGAGCGCCACACGTCCGCGCCGTCGCCTGTTGGGTTCCAGCGAGTCTGATAAAAAACTTCGGTATTGGCAGGCGGTTCAAGTGCGATCGCCCACTGTCCATCGCCTTCAGCAGGCTGTGAAGACGCTCCATCATTCTCTCGTCCCATCACGATCCCAACTCGCGCCCCCTCTTTCACCCAGCGATTCACGTTTCCGGCACTTTCACCCAAGCGCGGCTGATACTCATACACCGGGCTGCCGTCGTCGCGCAGCTTCACTTCTGGCGACTTGGAGGCATTGGTGAACCAGCCCACCATGTTTTGCCAGGTCAGCAGGATGCTAAGGGTGATGGGCTGATCTGTGGGATTGTGCGCCGTCCACTCGAAGATGGCGACGGGATAGCTTGTTTCCTGGTAGTTGTCGGGCACGATTGGCGAAAACTGTTCGCAGGTCAAGCTTGCCTCAAACACATTTTCATAAATAAACCAACTGCGAGGATAAAGAGCATGATAGGTGCCTGTGCAAGGCGAGAGGTGAGAGGCGAGAGGCGAGCGAGAAGGTGATTTGTCGTCCTTCCCCTGTTCCCTATTCCCTGTTTCCTGTTCCCTGTTCCCTACTCCCCGACTGGCTGGATACCACTGCCAGGAGCTTAAACTTCCATCTTCTGGTGATTTCGTGGATAAGGCATAGGCTTGGGATTGGTCGCCGACTTGCTCGAAGAGGCTGAATTGGCAGGCAGGCATGGTTTGGAAGACGTGTTCGCCGCTGTCAACATGCCACAGGTTAAAATCGCCTCGGTGCGATCGCCCGATGCATCCGGCTCCAAATCCACCCAGGGGCATTCCGTGCCAAGGACCATCATCCAAGTTGCTGGGATAGCGAACAGTGTAGGGGGTTTTCCAGCCGAGACCGATGGGGCGCTGCCAGGTGCAGTTAGGAATTTGGGGTGAAGTGGGTTGATTTTGCATGTCCTGATTTTAAGGGCGATCGCCCTACCGGAAGGGGGGTATAGATTTGCAAACGTCGATTGATTTGCAATCCATCTTGCATGTCTTCAGAATAAAGCCTATGCGGTAACCGTTAGATCATCTTCCAAATGCTTCGCCCGTACAGCAGAGTGATCGATGTTATTTAGTCCGTGATCTCAGCGTTCGTGCATTTCGTTGCGGCTGACTTGGCGAATGCCAGGAACGACAACAGAGTTTGACGGTAGTGACCTGAATGACTGACACAACTTCTGAAGCTCAACAATCTCGTACTGATCACGATGTTCCTTAATTCCCATGTTCTACGAATGACAGCCAGCTTATTCTACTCTTCCCTACCTGCTCGATCGCCTGCCAAAGAGGTAAAATACTGAGCCAATCAGCGCTTCAGCCACCAAATAAATAAGGCAACGCCCAGTCCTAGAGCAAAATAAAGCCCCCACGATTGCCGACGCAATCGACGGCAGCGAATAGCCAACAGCTTACTATCGGTGTCGAAATCTGCCTTCAGCTTGGGTGCCCGCAGTGGTTCCGGTGCAATCACTTGCCCCACACCTCGAATGGAGTTCTGGCAAGTTTGCACCAGATCGTCTAGATGGATGGACTGGAAAATATCACGAGCCTGCTCGTAGGCTTGAACCGCCTGGAATTTTTGGTCGAGCCTAGCAAGGGTGTTGCCAATGTAGTAGAGCGCGGCAGCTTCGCCATAGCGATCGCCAATCTGCCGCATCATCGCCAGAGATTGCTCATGAAACGCCAGCGCCTGTGAATAGTCTTCTTGAGATGAATAAAAGTTCCCGATCGCTTTTAACGTGTTCGCTTCTCCCAGCCGTGCTCCCACTTGGCGATAAATCTCCATCGCCCCGTCGTAGTTCTCTAATGCCTCACTGCTTCGTTTGAGAAATTGCAACACGTCGCCGATCGCTTTTAACGTGTTCGCTTCTCCCTCCAAGTTGTTTAGGGTTTGGTAAAGGCTACGGGCGCGGTCATAATACGCCAGTGCCGTTTGATGCTGATCATCCAGACGATACAAAATCTGCCCCAGCCTCACCAGCCCATCCGCCACAGCCGCCTGATCATTAATCTGCTCTGCCAATTCCAGATGCTGCCGATAATAACGCTTTGCCTGCTGCCAATTCGAGAGACTGTTGTAAGCATCGCCCAACTCTTGTAGCAAATTCAGCCGTAGGGCAGCATGTAATATCGGGTCAGCGGTCGGTGAGGGCGTGTTTTCTGACAACAGGCGCAATAATTGGTCAATTCGCTCTTGCTTCACAGGAGCCAAATCGCTGGAATATAGCCGCTGTGGATCTAAGGTTTGCGTTTTGGCATCCGTAACTGTTTGGGGAACCGACTGAAACCGCACCACTGCCGATGACCATGACCAAAAATCGCGCGCAGTCATTGCCAATCGCTGCAAGGCATAGTCAGGCAGCACAAAAATAATCGGATGGGGCATTTGGGCAGGAAACAGATCGCGGGTGTAGTTCAAATCTCGCAGCACTGGCGTGGAAGTTTCGCCTGTAATCCCAATCGATTTTTCTAAGCCCTGCACCACTAACACCAGCTTTCGGTCTGGCTGGCGCTGCAATCCTGCCACTTTAAGTTTGAGTTGGCTCAGCGGCGCAGTTAATCTGGGATCATCTAGCATCACTTCAGCAAACTGAATAGTTGCACAAGCTGGATGTCTTTTTAATGCTGCGATGACCCGCGCCGCATCTCCCGAAAAGTTGATTTCGGCAAAAGCAATGGTAAACCCTTGCGAAAAATCGGCAAAGGCTGCTAATTCTGCCAGCGCTTCCAGGTTATAGCCAAGAAACTCTGCCGCAGCGTGATCTTGGCTCACCGCATCAAGATTAAGGTTCAGCATTGAGTTGCTCAACGGCTCGTTGGAAAAGTTCACTCCGCCGAACGAAAGGATTGGGATAGACCCAGCGATTCATCCCGTTGTACTCCAGCAGGGCGGTGCTAAACAGCAGTTCTGACAGCACTTTATCGGTATCTAGTTCTTTAATGCGATCGTCATTCACATCTTTCGTGAGCGCAATTTCTGCCAGAATTGGATAAGCGCGGGTCATCAACACCAGTTCTCGTTCAAACCGAAATTGTAGTTGCTTAATTGCATAGGTAATGTCGTCATCTGTGAGCCTGGGATGTTGCTTGCTGCTGCCAGTCAAACACGCTGTCCGCATAATTTGCATTAAAAAGCGGGGATGTCCACCGCTGGCTTTGCAAACATCATAGAGTTGATCTTCTGTGGTAAAAATATCATCTACTTCAACCCGTTGCCGAATCAATGCTGCCATGGCTTTTAGCCCGTCTTGGCAATGGGCAAGTTCTAGGCGATCGCGATCGTAGTCATACACCCTGACCATGGGCACAATTGCAGGATCATCGGGAAAGGCTGACTTGTTAATACCGCGAGGCGTGTAGAGTGAGCCGATCGGTACAGTATATAGAATCGTGCAAAGCAACCCCTGAAGCTTGAAGGCATCGTCAAAAAACAGTTTGTCTGCGACCTCGCGGGGGCACTTGTCCAAGCCATCCACAATAATTAAAAAGCCTTTTTTCTCCGGAAACTTGGTTTGCAACTTTTTCAAACCATCTACCAGCAACAGGTTGATATCGGTCTTAAAGCGGGAAAAATCTTGCTTTAGCTCTTCTCGAATGGTGCGTTTTTCGGTCGAACCTGCCTTAATGTTTGCCATCAGCTTAAATAGCAGCTTGGCAATGAAGGGCGCTTCTGATCCGAGGCTGGCTTCCGCTTCCACATTGATCGACTTCGCCACGGATTCTTCAGTTTCCTTTGTGATTTGGCGAAACCAATTCTCAAAGCTATCCAAAACATCTTGGCGAAATTTTAGACCATGCTTGCGTAAAACTACTTCCACCTGCTTGATAATCAGCAGATATAAATCGGTACACGCTATGTCGTTTACATCAGTCTCGTCTTCCGCTTGCAAAAAAATCGTTTCAAACTGCTTAGCCCAATTTTGTTTCAGTCGATTCAGTTCAGAGGTTTTGCCGCTACCAATATGCCCAGTAAACAATAGCGTCATGGGCTTACCCGGTTGCAGGATATCCAGCTTCATATTAACGTTGCCGATCGCATCAATTCGCGCTTCGAGGGGCACATAGTACCGCTCCATATCCTCGCTTTCCAGCGGCTCCACATCACAAATCAGATAGGCTTCTCTCAGGGTTTTAGCTTTGCTAGTGGGTAGGGGCATGACTTCATCCAAACAGGATACAGCGTTCGTGCTTCATTTTATATGATTTGGCTTCTGCCAAAAGGCGATCTGCCTACAACACACTTGCCGCTTGCCGCAGCGCTTGGGCAAGAGCAAATCAGCCATCGACTCAGCAATTTGAGCATTAAGGAGATTTCTGAGAAAAAAGCTACCCCAATGGTTGGGGCAGGTTTAACAGACAGCCTTCTACACCGACCGATCAATGGTAAAAACCTGCCCTTACAGGGAGATTCTTTTCCGGAAACTGCCTAAGAAAGGGCGATCGCAGAAATACAGCGATTTTTAGCTGAGTAAACCTGTCCAACTCAGCACTCATCCAGCTTGGCGTAGAAATGCGGTTGTTTCTCCAAACCTCAGCACAAAGTCCTGTGAAACCTCTGATGATTATCTAGGGGCGAATGTCGCATCCTACAACTTAAGGGGAAACCGGAAAACTCACGTTTCAACCCGTAGTTGGAAACAGGTTGATCTTTCCTAGGACTTACGCACTCGCCCCCTAAATCCCCCAATTCTGGGGGACTTTGATCTCTAGCTCCCCCAGAATTGGGGGTTGGGGGGCAAATTTCGGTTGATTTGCGTAAGTCCTGTTTCCTAGCTAATTTTTATTTATTTGGGCAAGAGGTATTCCATGAAATTGCAGATTGTTGGGTTCTTTGCAGCCAGTTTGACATCATTTGCTGCGATCTCTACAGGATTGGTACACAACATTGTCCAGCAGCTATGGAATCCTGAAATAGCCCATGCCGCCAAAATTACGACAACGTTGCTCAAAACTAAACCCAGACTATTTCCTCGCAATCTGCGACCCGTGAGTATATTGCCCCATTCTGTTCGCTATTTGCCGGTGCCTCAGGCAACCCGTTTAGGTATCCTTTAACGTTGCGATCGCGGTTGCGAATCTAAAGCGGTCATATATTCGCTTAAAATGGCACGTTAGCCGCGTACGATGGATTGCTACTTATGGATGGTGGGTTAGAAAAGTCGCAGGTTTTGGGAATTGATTTAGGGGGAACTGCGATCAAGCTAGGACGGTTTAGCCAGGATGGAGCTTGCTTAGCCTCACTAACGGTGCCCACGCCACAACCGTCTACCCCAGAAATTGTGGTTAGAGCAATGATTGACGCGATCGCCCAACTTGACCCCAATCACCAAGCGCAGGCGATCGGCATTGGCACTCCCGGTCCTGCCGACGCAACCGGACGCATTGCCAGAGTTGCGATCAACTTAAAGGATTGGCATGATGTGCCGCTGGCTGACTGGATTGAAGCAAAGACTGGATTGCCCACCACCATTGCCAACGATGCCAACTGCGCCGGAATGGGCGAGGCATGGCTAGGGGCAGGGCGCTGGTTTCGCAACCTGATTTTGCTGACTCTCGGCACGGGCGTAGGCGGAGCCATTATTCTAGATGGCAAGTTGTTTGTTGGGCATCATGGCACAGCCGGGGAATTGGGATTAATCACCCTCAACCCCGATGGACCAACCTGCAACAGTGGCAATCGAGGGTCTTTGGAACAGTATGCCTCGGTGCAGGCAATTCGTCGCCGTACCGGATTAGAACCCCATGAATTAGGCGCAATGGCGATCGCGGGGGATGCTAAAGCGTTAGAATTTTGGCATCATTATGGGCACGACTTAGGTGCTGGATTAGCCAGCCTCATTTATGTGCTGGCACCAGAAGCAGTCATCATTGGCGGCGGTGTCAGTGCCAGCGCTCACCTATTTTTCCCAGCAATTCAAACTGAGCTAGAACGGCGGGTGCTGCCCTGCTCCCGCGCCGGGTTACAACTCTTAAAGGCGGAGTTGGGCAATCAAGCGGGAATTGTGGGCGCGGCAAAACTAGCGTGGCAGTTGACTGTTGGATAGGGAGTGCATTAAGAAACCTCAGCCGGAGCAATAAAGGCAGATGAATCGTGCCTATCTAGTGCAACATTGGCAACTTCAGCACCGTAGTGTGCAGGCGTTGGTTCTTGCTGGGCAAGCGCTGCTTGAATAAATCCTTTAAACAAAGGGTGAGGCAAGCTAGGACGAGACTGAAACTCTGGATGAAACTGGCTGGCAATGAAGAACGGATGATTGGAAAGCTCAACAATTTCTACCAACCGTCCATCGGGCGAGGTGCCGCTAATGACGTAGCCCGACTCGATTAGCAGATTGCGATAGGCGTTATTAAATTCGTAGCGATGACGATGGCGCTCGTAAATCACCTCTTCTTGATACAGGCTGAACGCGAGGGTATTGGGCGCAAGCCGACAGGGATATAGCCCCAACCGCATAGTGCCGCCTAAATCTACAACATCTTGCTGTTCTGGCAACAGGTTGATCACCGGATTTTGGGCATCAGCGTTGAATTCTGAACTATTGGCATCCTCTAAATAGGCAAGGTGGCGCGCCCATTCAATCACAGAACATTGCATCCCTAAGCACAACCCCAAAAAGGGAACTTGACGCGATCGCGCATAATGAACTGCCGCAATTTTGCCATCAATCCCACGGGCACCAAAGCCACCAGGCACAATAATGCCGTCTGCACCCTGCAAAAAATGTTCGGGGCTTTGAGCCTCAATGTCTTCAGAATTGACCCAGCGAATATTCAGGGCACTGTCTAACTCGATCGCGGCATGGCGTAACGCTTCCACTACGGATAAGTAGGCATCGCCCAAGCGCACATATTTACCAACGATCGCAATTTCTACGCGCTTCGTTGGGTGATAGAGGCGATCAACCAATCTTGCCCACTGCGTTAAATCAGGCTCACGCTGTTCTAGCTGCAATAGCTCTAAGGCTTGATGGGCTAAGCCTTCGCGTTCTAGCAATAATGGCACTTCATAAATGCTATTGGCATCAGGGCAGGAGATCACACAGTCCGTAGCCACATCGCAAAAGCCCGATACTTTTTCTTTGAAACCTTCTGGCAATGGGCGATCGCTGCGGCACACTAACACATCTGGCTGAATTCCAATCGATCTCAGTTCCTTTACCGAATGTTGAGTCGGCTTAGTTTTCATCTCGCCTGCCGCTGGAATCCACGGCACCAAAGTGACATGCATGTACAGCACATTTTGCCGTCCCACATCCTTCCGGAACTGGCGAATCGCCTCAAGAAATGGCAAAGATTCAATGTCTCCCACAGTGCCGCCAATTTCAGTAATCACCACATCGGGATTAGTATTTTTCGCAACCCGCAACACCCGATCTTTGATTTCGTTGGTGATGTGTGGAATCACCTGCACTGTACCGCCTTGATAATCTCCTCGCCGCTCCCGGTTCAGCACTGCCTGATAAATAGACCCCGTGGTGACACTGTTGAGGCGCGACATAGAAGTATCGGTAAAGCGTTCGTAATGCCCCAAATCCAAATCGGTTTCTGCGCCATCCTCCGTCACAAAGACTTCACCATGCTGAAACGGACTCATCGTACCCGGATCAACGTTGATGTAAGGGTCTAGCTTGAGAATGGAAACCGAATAGTTGCGTGACTTTAGCAACCGCCCTAAACTTGCCGCGACAATTCCTTTTCCAATGCTAGAGACAACTCCACCAGTCACGAAGACAAATTTAGTCATAAACCCTTAAAAACAGCAATACCTTGAAACAGCGGACTGGCGATAAACCACACCCCGTTCATTTTGCCACAGTCTTCTAACTTTCTGGCGATCGCCGAGGCAACACCTGTCATCTGCTGAAGACACGGATGTTACTTGTTTAAGCCCATCAGAAGAATTATAGGTAATAACGATAGAGAAGAACTATTAACGTCAACGTTCCAGCGAAAAGAGCATAAAAAGTCACGAGCAACTCCAGCTTTTGATCATCAACACAAAATTTCCGGTTACAGAACAGCAGAAACAGCAGTGGACTGAACGGAATAAGATATCGTCCCTGCCATCCTCTAATGGTTGACGCACCCAATGGTGCCCAGTGCAAATACAATAAAAAACTAATCAAGACTATATGAACTGCGGCAGTCAGAAAAATCACTAATCTTTGAATACGAGAAATACTAATTTCTTTCTTGCCACCAAACAGAGCCACAATCACTAATAACCCAAGATAAGAATCAATTAAAACTCCGGGCAAGCGCGTATCTAACCATCCCAATTGCCCGATAAGTTGATGAATAATATTCAATCCATCTGTGACCCATCCATTGAAAAAAGCAACAATAAATCTACCTGGATTATGAGACAGAAATGCAAGTTGGTTTGTAGGTGAAGTCATTGCTGTGGAATAGGAAATATCTTTTAAATCCCTAATCGCATAAGCCACTCCCAGAGAAAGCACTGCACAGCAAATTGCAAGGAGGGCAAACATAGCAAAGTAGATCTTCCTGTTTCCAATTTTTTTGATAGGAATCGTAAAGAACAGCAGGATTAGTAATTGATAGGGAGGTTTTGCTAAAGAGAGGAGAGAAGCTAAAACAAAAATAACAATTGCTATGGTGCGATCGCAGCTTACACTCTCATCCAAAGCGCAACTCAAAAAAATAGCCGTCAGCAGAAAGGATATGCCACTGGTAAGAGCATCGCCAGAAACAGACGCAGCCGTGAAAAGAGAAATTGGAGTCAGCAACAATAGTAAGAAACCCCATTTAAAGACAGGAGTAACTTTTATCGCAAAATATCCGGCTAGTGAGAAGAAGAGCAAGTTAAAGAACCTGCCAAAATACATCAGTGCCAACGGCGAAGCACCCAGAAATCTGCCGATCGCGATGCCAATTGATTGTGGAAGATAGGGAACAGGAGAATATTTTGCAACAGTCAAATAGCTAATAAAAACACGTTTCTCTGCTTCTAAGGGAACGCGGAGAGTAGTAAAAATATCATCAACCTTTTGCTTATTTTCGGGATAAAAAGCAACGCCACTAGATACTTTTTGGGAAATGGTAGAAAGACTTTGTGGAAGTAATCCGCCAAAGTTTTTATCGGATTTCTCCGCCATCAAATGACCTTCTGATACATGATAGGCACGGTAAAAATGTTCGTATTCATCTGCTACTTGAAAGGGGGGAGTAACTAGTAAAAATATAATTCCAAAAACAGATACCAGGATTGCAAATATCTTTTCAGGAGCAATTAACCTTAGCTTGTTTCCAACCTTCATACTCCTGCCATCCTCTCAAACTCAGTAAGATGAAACTGCTAATGATTACTTAACCTGACATTCTTATAAGCTTGGTTTAACTGATTTTTTCTAACTCAATAGTCATAAACATTCCAATATGTCGGTTAAAAGGAGACAGCAACCATTCAATTAAACAAGTAACTGGATAAAAGAAAGATGGCAGCAATTGTTTTAGAGATAACCCACCACTCAAAAGGTATCTGAATGGCGTATGAATTTGGATGGAACAAACTTTTAATTGGGGAAATCTTCTAGTGAACAAATTCATATCTCGAAAGAAAATAATCCAGGGAATTGCCATATTTGCCCCGGTTAATGGACCTCCTTCTTCAAATCCCCATTCTCCAGAAGGTTCAAAGGGTTCATGGTGAAATCTAGTATAAATAAATGTTGACCAGGGAGTATTTGCAGGCTCAACCATGATGATTTTGCCACCTGTTTTAAGACAACGCTGCATTTCCTCAAAAAATCTGACTGAGTCTTTTACGTGGTGCAGCACATCAATCATGAGAAAGGCGCTGACACTTGACTTCTGCAAGGGAATATCAAGCGCAGAAAAAACGAGATCAACCCCGTCATAGGGTAAAACATCTGAAGTGATAACGTGTGGAGCCAGCTTTTTAATAAAACCGGCTCCACTTCCCATTTCAATAAAGTCTCCCAGCGGCGGAGTGTTTATGCATCTTCCCAACATATCTTGATAGAAAGACTGGTAGATTCTTTTAAGAAACGGTTTCCGGTGAATGATGTTTCGGATGAGGTGAATGTTATTAGGATCGTCCAAGTCAGCAATCCCGGTGAATTCTGGCAACCTGAGTCGATTTAATAATCCTTTATTTATCACAATCAATTGACTCAATAAACTTTAAGAACTGCCACTGCTGAAATAACCTGCTAGAGAAATTTGATTTTTCTGGCTGCATAGAGACACATTTTTAGCAAAACAATCCCCTCTTTCAAATGCTGAATGTTAGAAGAACCATAGGTTCTGGGTACATATCGAACGGGAATATCTCTAATCTTAAGACCTAACTTGGCGGCACCAAATAGCAGGTCAAAGTCTCCAAACGGATCGAAATCTCCAAAGTAGGAACGATTCGCGGCTAGCTTTAAATAGTTCTCTTTAGAAATTACTTTGGTTCCACACAGGGAGTCTTTAATCTTTGTATTTAGAAGATAAGACAATAACCAGGCGAAAAATCGGTTCGCGAGGCGATTAATCCAAGGCATCGCTTCAGAACTGAGGGGATAAATTAATCGACAGCCGTTGGCAAGTTCGCAATATCCTGATGCGATCGCATCAAAAAAGTAAATCAGATCTTCTGATCTAACCGTCAAGTCAGAATCAAGGATCATAAATACGTCGCCTGTCGCCATGTCAAATCCTTGGCGAACCGCATCTCCTTTTCCTTTGCCAGACTGCCGACAAATCTTAATATCCCACTCTCCGCCATATTGCTGCTGCACCCGCTGAATTTCATTCCAGGTATTATCTGTAGAATGCCCTTCAACAAAAATAACTTCTGTGTGCCTTCCCAGCTTAGGCATTCTGGTAATGCAACTCTCAATATTATCGGCTTCGTTTCTAGCTGGAATAATTACTGAACACGTCATTGTTCGCAAATTTTCTCTAGAATCAATCTCCTTAGGATGGATGCGAGCAACAATATACTCAGATAAACAAATCCTATTAATCCAGGGTAAGGGCGCCAAAATTCGGTTGACAAACCCTGACAGAAATGGAACGAACTTAGGAATAAGCAGCCGTTTGCCATGCACAACCACATCAAAACCAGCAAGGTTTAAGAGGTTCTCAATATCTTCAAAACTCAGCCAGTTAAGATTGGAAATTGGCATTCTCTGACCAATTAAAGTCGCAAGTTTAAGAACTGGCTCCCATGCAGGATTATGAAACGTCAACACTACACGAGTTTGAGGTTCGCACGACTTGTAAATGCTGTATAGTGCTTTTTGAATATCTTGAATATAGCTAATCGTATTTGCAAGCAAAACGTAGTCATAAGTATCTGTAGGTTGAAAATCTTCAGCATTTTCTTCCCAAAACTCTAGAGAAGAAAATCGATCTCTTGCAAACTCAAGTGCAACACTACTGATATCAATGCCTAAACCAATTTCAGGTTCTACCGCATTTAATAGATGCCCCAGCCCTGACCCAACTTCTAATATCTTCGACTGAGGTTGAACGATAAACTGACACAATCTCTCTATATCTTGATAGTAATAGAGATTGCGATTTCTCCACTTTTCCAAAGAGTTTCTAGGATGCATAGTTTAGCGTGAGCAGTTTTTACAGTAAAGATTACTTTTGGAATAAAAAAGATTTATAAAGATAGAAGTTTGATGGCAAGAAACCAGGCATCCAGCCCGTATCTTTGAGCGTAAACATGCCATTTGCAGCTTTGTGCATTATTTCTGGTGAGGTGACATGGTGATTGCTTATACCAGAGAAACCGATCGCTGCAAACAGTTTCTCCATAAAAGAATTAACCGCAGGCATCCCTACTAACAGAAATCCACCAGGTCTTATTACTCGGTGGATTTCTGTTAGGAAAGGCTCAATATCTTTAATATGTTCTAACACCGATACAGCCACTACCAAGTCGAAATAATTATCTTCAAATAGTAATTTATCTGCGATCCCTGTGCTGAGTGTTGGATTGCACCCTAGCGCTTTCAACTGCTCAACAACAAATTTAGGGTCACTTCCAATATCAACGCCATAAACTTGATTGCTTAACTTAGAAAGAGTTGGTAATAAAACTCCACTCCCATATCCAATTTCAAGCGATTTATCAAAGGAGAGGTCATTCAATAAGCGAAGAGTAATATTAATTCTGCTAATAAAAAGCTTGGATACCAATGGTACATAATAGTACTTAAGCGGATCATCTGATCCATTCGGCGCAAGCATGCCCTTGGGGGGCAGTTTAAATTTGACAGAACTTCCAGGCTTCATATACAGATAGAATCGATTTCTCTTGCCAATTGCTCAACGTATCATATTCTTCTTTTAAGTCACTTTACAATCTCTAAGGTGATTTCTAGCAAACAAACTACTCAAGTTCGATGAACTCCCGGTCGGCGCTTAGGTAGGCAATCTGCCGTGGGAGCATCTCAAAGTTGTAAAAACAGTCAAAATTTGAGTTGTCCATTGAGATAAGCACAGCGGACAGCCAGAGCTTTTGGGACGTTTTCTGCTTTCCATTGTGCCCCCGTTAACTTCATGCGGGCATCAAT
>ENA-ORBV01011731-ORBV01011731.1-microbial-mat-metagenome-genome-assembly--contig:-NODE-11731-length-13683-cov-5.290387_pt1 | contig 13683 bp, 10 predicted proteins | sample MGYA00237777_ERZ505514 | MGnify/ENA primary metagenome ERZ505514 (study PRJEB26160, sample SAMN06269048) | microbial mat metagenome | isolation source: Oligotrophic lake microbial mat | place...
CGGAGATGTGTATAAGAGACAGCTACAGAGCAGGTGCGCGTGACTGTACGTCGTAGTATGGACAGCACAGTACTAGTACGTCGTAGCGTCGAGTGTCTACGAAATGTCGTGAGAAGCAATTGAATGCTGGCTGTATTTAGTAGTCTAGTTGCCACGCACACGTAAGCCACCTACCTCACGTTGATTCTATCCCGCACCCTAACGTTGCATTCAAAGCCAGCTACATTACTGTTGCATGGTTTGCCTGCAAGAGGACAGAGGAGGAAAAGTGTGCCAAGCGCTTGTCAGATGTGAACCTGTTGTGAAAAATATTGAAAAAGGCTGATGCACCAATTGGAATGTGCATGATAGCTCAAGTTTTCTTACTAACAAAAAAAACTTTTTTCTTTGGAAAACTTGTGGATGAACCTTCAATGCCCATGAAGAAACATGCGATGATTTCACATCGTGTCCTTAGCAAGGATTAAACCCATTTAGCTTGTTCATTCTAGTGAGATCAATAGCATAACTGCAGGTGTTGAGTGTCATGCCTGCTTGATTCGAATGTTCAAACCAAATGAACATTGTTTCTTTGTTCTTGTCAAACTCATAATTTTCTCAAGCCTATATCATTTTTATTTGTTCTATTCTTTTCAAGGTTGAAAAAAATCCCAGTCAGTTGTGGTAACAAAAAATCAGACATTCAGTAGAACAACAATCTCATTTTGTAGGTGAATAAACAATGTTTCAAAGAGGACACAAAATCTAATTTTTATTCAATGCATCTCATGCTTTCAAAATGACGAATTGACAAATGAAGCATTTACTTGTAAAGTACATTGGCAGTCATTGCATTCAGAAAAAAGATGCACCATTTGTTTTTCACCTTTCATTCCGCACTAAAGATTGCTAACAAAATTGGCCGGTGAGATGTTCGATTTGCCTTCTGCAGCCTGATGACAACAAAATGGTAGCCTATGATTGTTAAAAGTGCAACACAAACCATTTCCTCTGCAAAGTTGAGGAGACATTTTGCTAGCAGAAGGGTGCAAAGGGTAGACATCACAAGTACAAATGCTAATTGCTGGCGGGTGTGATGGTAGCAATGACAATCTATGTGCCAGTTGGAGAATGGTTTGACGCACAGGTTCCAAAAGTCCGAGAGACGCGTGGCAAAAACGTGTCTGTTGCTCAGCTCATGACTGAAGTCACCAGATCGGGAAACCGTAACTGCAACACTGAAACCACTTCGTCAGCGAAACGTCAATACCAATCAATCGAGATCACCAATGAATCACCAACATGCCGATGCATGGAACCCATCAACTCGAGCTCAGTGAATGAATCAGAAATTCGCTGCATCGGCTTCTCTTCCTTACCATCACATTTTTTCATACATTTCTTCTAGTAAACTGACTCAAAGCGTTGTTTGTGTGTGACCTTATCGTCATCCGAGCCCTCATTCTTTCTCGCCAGGTACCATCTATCCTTTGTCCTAGCTGCCACTCGTTTCCCGCTATTGACGGATATCTGACATCAGCATAAAAGTTGTCCACAAACTGCCAGTTCATTCAGTTGCGTTGCTTTTGCCACAAATTAACAATCAACCAAAAAAGAAGACATCAACACAATGATGAGACATCAATCATTTCTATGGCAGATTCTGCTGATCTTGCAAGCCTTTGCCTTGTCGACTACTGATGGGTTTGTGGTCGGAACCAATAGCCGCTCTTCTTCCTCCTTGCAAATGAGTACTTGGTACGAGGAAGCCGGATACAGCCCCATTGCCAAACGTCCCATATACAATGACGAGGACATGTTTGAAGATATTTACATGCCAATGTCGCGTCGTCAACGTCCCTTTCAAGGCATCAAGTCGTCGCCTGGAGCACTGTTTGCAGCAACTACTACCACAAGTGCTAGTGGCCAAAAGCGTCAAAAACTCAAGCAAGCTGCCAGCTGGGCCTTGAAGACGTTTGGAAGGACCAAGGAACCCAAGCAAAATTTTCGAATCATGACCTAAACTCCTCCTGAAGATTCATTCTGGAGACTGTACATACTACTGCTACCTACCGGAATGCACTTGGCTGCATGGTAGATCCTGTGATAGATGATGGGCAAGATAAAATTTTGTAACTTTGTAAATAAGCATCATCCACTTTATAGAAAACACTTCATTATACAAGACTCCTGACTTTATCATCTTACTTATAGGGTAAACAAGGTGTAGTTGAGTTGTATCTACAGTACAAGTCCCGAAAAGAATGGATTAGGACGCACCAACGGCGTGCCAGTTTTCTAAAACGAAACGATCCTGGTCACGCGTGTCTCGAATTTTCAAATCCTCGCTGGCCGGCGACAGCGTGGATGGTCCATCTCCACCAACCGCAAGGTGCTACCGTCGCCCTCTTCTATACAGAGTGTGGTAGCCGATTGATGTTTACTGTTCGTTCATCTATTGTCCAAATATCCAAGCCATCAGTGCCACCTCCAATTCGCTCCAGAATTGCCATACGGATCAATCTCCAAGGTCTACAGCTGCGTCGAAAGCACTGTAGAGGACCGAAAGTCTCGACAGGCTCTCCGGCAACGACCCTCAAGACTTGTCGATTCGATCGGAATTCCAATAACAAGACCGTGGTAAATTTCTGCTAAGAATTTCCATTTGATTCCACTGCTCTATAGAGTGGATAAAGCCCTACAAGATCAAGACAATACACTTCAGTACTCGAAGGTACTAGTAGTAGTAGCAAATTCGGTGCCACAGCAGCAGCATCTGGACCATCGACGGGCTTCGAGGCACGGATTCGAGTTGCTCTCTGACATACATTGTGGCTGGGGCTGGGTCCTTGTCGAAACCACACCGACCGAAGTCCGTTCAGCCAACCAAAACAAGATTGCGGCTCTCTCTCTCTCTTGCTGATCTGCTTGTCTTTCTGTTTGTTCAGCCAATACAGGACTTCACCACGATGTCCGCCACCAGCACTACTGTCGCCCGTATCCCAGCTATTGTCGACCTCACCCTAAGTGATTCGTCCGATGATGAGGACGAAAAAAGGCATCGTTCTTCGAATGATAAGCACGACAGGCGATACTCCAAACGCCAAAAGAGTGAGTCTGGAACGCCGCCTCAGAGGGCAGCGGCCGGCAAAAAGTCCACAGGAGACGAAGATCTCATTGAAGATGACATTAAGTGCCCCATTGAGCATGAGTTGCCACGGGAGCCAGTCATGGCAGAGGATGGTTGGGTCTACGAAAATTCTGTCCTTCAGCAATATTTTGAGACCTGTAAGGACAAAAACTACACTTCTCCAATTACTCGGGATCCGATTTCGAAACGTTTGGTTCCGGCAGTGCAACACAAGAAGCTGATAGAAACTATCATTCGAAACGGCTACATTAAGGGAGAAGACGCTGAGAGCTGGATGGAAAAGCAGGGGTTGGAATTCAAAGTTTCCAGCAAGAAGACATCCATTGAGGAAGCTCTCAAATGCCCCCTTACGAAAGAGCTGCCTTGGAACGCAGTCATGGCTGCCGATGGCTATGTGTATGAACGGTCGGCAATCGAGGATCACTTTCAGAGCAATGACGACCGACCTTCTCCGGTCACAGGGCTTCGAATGACAAACACACGTTTGATCCCAGCCTTGCAGCACAGAAATGTGATTGAAACTTCTATAAAGAATGGCTACATTCAAGGTACTGAGTGGCATGAAAAGGCCAGGCAAAAGAAGAAATTGGACGAGCAGTTGCAGAAGGCTCAAGGCGGGGATGTGAAAGCCATGGAAAAGGTTGCCGAGGTGTACGATAATGATGGTTTCCTTCGAGATGACAAGTTGGCGTACCATTGGTTTGAACAAGCACACAATGCAGGCAGCATCCTTGGAACAGCATCGATTGGATACATGCTGTGCGCGAAAATTGGTGTCAAAAACAAGAACCCGAGTAAAGGCTCCAGGTTGTTGCTCGAAGCTGCACTTCATGGTTCTGACTATGCCATGTACAAATTAGGAGTGGCCTATAAGGGCGGACTGTATGGCTTTCGAAAGGACTTTAAAATGGCAGTCGACATGCTTGAGAGATCAATTCATCCCGCTTGTCCTCATCGGGATATGACCGAAGAGGCCAATGAGGATGCGAAGGAGATTTTGGGCGAGTTGGACAAACTCATGAATGCCTGATGCTGTAGTATCTATTTCTTTTCGGATGAAGTAGAAGTTTGCAAGAGAAGGAATCATATCCATGAAAATGAGTTATTGCTCAGACTTGTGTTTAGTCTCGAAGACGTTCTCTAGGAATCCCATGCTTAATTACTGTATATCAAGGTACAGTCCTATAATGATTGTGTTCTTTGCAACTGACCGATCACACCACGCCTTGAAGTGGTATGAAATAACTCTTGGTAAACTAGAAGATGCTTGTCTTTTTTCAACATCAGGGTGAAATCGTGGTGTTAGTGTAGAGTCACACGACCGGCAGATGTTATAAACAAGTCATTTTTAGCTTATTACGGTACTCTGAATACATCACTAAGCAAAACTACTAGTACTATGTTGTACTTGAGCAGCAAAGGTCGACGCGAGATGTGTGGTCGTGTGATTTATTAATTATTTAGATTGAAAAGGCAAGCCGTCGGCATTACCACAGCTCTCGTTTTGCTCTGAGCTCGCAAACCATCCATCAATGTCTTGACAACTACTGTCAATTATTTCGCCTAATCTCTCTTGGCCTTGGATCCACCTCGCAGTGACGGATGGCCTCCGTCGTTCCTGTTTGCACCACCGAAGAGCATGGGTTGAGCAACATTGCTCCAGAAGGCTTGAATTTGTTTCGCTTTCGTAACTCCCAGGATAGCAAGGAAGAAAAAGACAATCATGTAAATGTGATCAAAAAAATCAACGCTAGCCTTGCAAGTATCTGACCATCCTGAACAACCATGATGGGCAAACTTTCCGAAAATCCATGATAGGGCTGCAATGACGGCAGGGATAATATACCTACACGATGAAAGTGTTAGAGAGAGAGAGGTGAGCAATTCGGTTTGACTTTGAAAACGATTCCACACAAAACACGCATGAAGGAATCCACCGATCCATCCACTTACAATTCCATGCCGAGCCATGGGTTGCGTGCATCATTCAACGACTTGTACATTTCAAAGTCAGAATCAATCTTTGATAGCAAATCACGCTTGGACTTGTCGATTTTACTCTTGCTCCCGAAATTGGCAATGGAATCGAACTTTTCCAGTGATCTAGCAACAACTTGTTTGTGTTCGTCTTCCAATTCCTCGTTCTTGACGTAATTCATGGCTTGAGGACCGGCCACACGATTCATGCTTTCCTTGTATTCTTCCAGGGCTAAATTAATGGCGTTCGTGTTACACGCACCCGCGGTGGCTTCCAACATGGTCTTTGCCTCCGGGAAATCAGCTCCAGTCCTAAACATTTCGGCATAGACCTCAATAAAGGTGGCGAGCTCGGGACCGGTAATTTGTCTTCCGTGAATCGTTTTGGGCTCCAAATCGGTAAAGACACGACGAACGTATTGATCCAACAACCTCAAGAATACGGGTTCAATTTTGTCAATCTCACCATTGTAGGACTTCTTAGTGACGGGAAAACCGGGATGCGTCAATCCGTAAATGGAAATTTTATCAAAACATGCGTTGATTTGTTCACGGGTATCCTTCAAATCCTCGGCCTCTCGTTCCGACATGACCTTTTCCAAGACCTTATCCATTTCTTCTGCCATTTTGGCCACGTCTTCTTCTTCTTCATAATGCTGCCAATCCCGCACCAGGAATTCCACCTTTTGAAATGGTTTTCCCTCGCCTTTCTTGCTTTTGTCCATGGCGACACGTCCATACTCCGTAAACACGCCCAATTGTTGCAACGCATCTTCTCCAATCATTTTGTCGACATTGTATATTTGGTACGAACTTAGAAGTGTGCCAAGTGCGAAAATTGACGCCGTCAACTTCATGGTCGTTTCATTGTCAAACATGCCTTGGGTGTCCACCAAGAGAACCGCCACGTTATTGATAATAAAAGGATGACTCCACATCCAAATGCCGGTGGTGTTGCGTTCACTGCCCGCCTTCCAATGAAAGCCATCGTTTCCGAGCGAACCAGAAGCTTCGTACCACTTTTTGTTGTCGTTTTCGTCATCCTTGCCCTCCTCCAAGGCACGTAGATAGCGGAGAAAAAACGAAAGAATAAAGGATTTTCCAGTTCGAAAGGCGCCGACCACACTGACCACCGAGACTTTCATGCCCGTGGGAATGCGTTTGGTAATAGACTCCAATTGGTCCTTTTGGTATTCAAAGGCAAAGGCTGCAATAGTGAATTGTTTGAGGTAGAGAGAAGGAGGTGTGTGGAATGAGTTAAAAATTAATACACGACAACATTCATTCGGAACCTCCCAAAAAATTCCCTCAAAAAACATTTACTCCACAAATCCGCAAAAAATAAATTCCTTTCGAGTACAGACGAACATACCATTATCTTCACCACCAATGCGTACAATTTGCAAAGCTCGAGCCTGCTCTCCGGCGTCTTTGTGGTCCACCATGACGGCCGAATTGTCACTGCTGTCCTCCGACTTGGTCTCCGAGAGCGTGGGACTGGTGATATCTTGCTTGGATTGCTCCTTTTCTTTTTCCGTTTCTTCCTCGAGCTTTGGTACATCATCAGTAGCAGTGGTAGTAGTAGGTGTTTCTTTGTCGTCGTCCATGGTAGCTAGTTTATTTTAGTACAGTGTTGATAGCGTAAGGAGAAGGACTTCACCGTCTTCCGTGTTTTCGTGTTTTGTTGTTGTTATGTTTCCAAGAGTGTCATTGCGGTTCGTTATTACGTTGGAACGTCATTTGTGATTCAAATCACAGAATTTGGTGCGTAGTCCTAGCCCTAAATACTACTTGGGTGCACACTAGTTCCTTTTCATTACGACAAAGGCACAAAGCATCAGCAGCTGCATCAGCACAGATCAGAGGGACTGAGATGGCGTCTCCCCCATGCCCCTGAAAATTCAAAGCTAACATGGAGAATGTACTAGCTATTAGTAGTTAAACAAAAGCAGTGTGGATTTCATAGTGTTATTAGGACAAACAGACAGATAAATCCTTCTGTCTATCTAAACATCTGTCTGTGCACTGTGTTAGAAGCTAGAGACCTTTTTGAGTTGTGCAAAATGAAGTCAGTGAGTTTTGGAACCAATCCAAAATGCAGCTGAGAAAGGAGAGAGATTCATTCAAAAATGGCTTAAAAGTAGTCAAAATTTGTCACCGTACTTTTCGGTTATTTAAACTATGCTCTAAAAATCTCCTCTAAATTAAGGGAAAGTTTTGAGTTGGAGGGGAGCTTCAAACTCTCCCTAAGTCTTTTGATTCGGGGAAAGTTTCAAACTCTACTCAAAATTCTCCCAGTGAAGCAAATGATGGCAGTTGTTGTTGTAATCTAGTAGATACGTACTAGAAGCAATTACAATTGCAACCTACGCGAATTTCAAAATGCCAAATCAAACATTCCTCCAAAAGATATACCCAAACACCATGGCATAAATGGCGGCCGACAGAAAACTCTCCGCTTCCATGGCGCTCATGACGGGCAAGGTGCAAGTGTGACAATCGCCTTGAATCCAAATGCCTTGATTCCGGTGCGGAGGAGACGACTCCAAGATATTGTCATCCGCGGGCGTCTCCAAGGCAGCCCAAGGAACCAGTTTTGATTCTGTAACATTGTAGGCTTTTAGAAACTGTTCCAAGACACCCGAAGTATAGCTGGTAAATAAGTTTTTAGTACCAAATGGTTGGTAGTCCAACGAAACGGTACAGTGGCCGGGACAATCCCACGAACTACCCCAGGTGAACTCCAGGAATTGTCGTTTGCTGCTGCTGAAAAGGTCCGTGACATTGCTTTGAGAGCCTCGGAGCGTCCCTGAAACCAATGTGTGCTTATCGACTGTCGCAATGTTGGAAAGATGCATTGGGCCTTTATATGCAAAGTTTGGATGATGTTCCATTTGCGGCATCCAAACAAAGTATTGACACAAAACAATCCAACCAAAGGCCAGCATACGGAACATGGCGAATCGCTTCCATTTTTGGACAGCTGTGATATAGTCGCCCTTCTTGTTATTGATATCGTGGGGTGGTTGTCGATTCGCGGTAGCAATGAAAAGGATAACATAGACGCTCGAAAAGATCCCTAGTGCAAAGGCTCGCCAAACCACCGATCTCGTATCCGGGGTGAGGATCGATGACACCACAAATTCTTCCAGGAGGAGGAAGAGAATGAGCATACAAAAGGGGAGTCTGCCGTGCTGTTCCCCGTCGTCGTACAAGACCGCAGCTGGTCCCATCAATATGGTCACGGCAAAGACCACAAACGTTGCTCCGACTATTCCACAGAAAACCACTGCCAACATGTTCACTTGTTGAGAGGAGCCCAGGAGCAGTAGTGGTTGATGTAGGTTTCGAGCCAACCAATTGGACCAGTCCATGAGACCAAAGAAAACGCCCAGAAACAAGAGCACAGCGAAGCAAGCCTTGCTTCCATTGGCGTGCGCTCTACTACGCCAATGCGCTTCTTCTTCGTCTTCTTCATCTTCTCCTTTCCTTGCTGTTGTTTCGCGGTTGCAGTGGTCACTGGAACAGTCCTGCGTCACAATATCGGGTAGCAGCTTGGTTGTCCTTGGCTGGTGATTCTCCATGATGATGATGATGATGATGATGATGATGATGATGATTGCGGTGTAGTTAGTAAGGATGTATTTGAGAATCGAATCTCGAGTGGATCCAATAATGAGCCTGCATTCTTCCTTCCTGGTGAATTAATCTCAGGTTCTTTGCTCTCCTCTAACACATACAAGCTTGTACGGCAAGAATGAATTGGTTGGTCAGCCGCAAGCTATTATACTACTAGCTATTAGCTAGCTACCGAGCTATTACTATCAAGGTTATCAACAATTAATCAACCGCGCAATGAATCTGTTTGTTTGCGAAAGAAGATTCATGCACCAGTGAGAAATAGGACGCACAGCTGTACTCAGTGAGATTTTTAATTTCACAAGATTCATTCAGTCGGTCCGCGTGTCCTGGCGAGCGACGCGAAGGCAAGTACTTCACTTTTTCACAACCAGTTCAAGATGTGTTTTTTGGAACGTCCTAGCTTTTTTTTAAACATGCGTGACAAAACTTTTGAATGCACCGTATTTAAAATCCAAATCTATTATATAGCACGCTCCCGGTAACACTACTGAAGTAGTAGCTAACTCTGCTAAGTTTCTGCCTGCGTTGCATGTCTGGCCGACGCGCGATCGTGGGAGTGACAGCGCCGTGGAGACTCTCTTTGGCATTGCCAATCAAGACCGTAACAACTTCGACGACTCGCCTCACCAGTTGGTTCTATTACTTTGTAAACAAACATCCTTTACTGACTCACGAAAATCGCCATGGCGACAACCAAACGTTGCAATAATGCAATCGAAGCGGAGTTCTACGATGATTCCCTGTCGTCTCCTTTCGCCGAGGGTGGGTTCCGGTACGTCGCGGAGGGCGAGTATACGGAAGGACACCGAAAAGGCCAGAAAGCTGTGTGTAAGTGGTTCAAAACAGGGCACGTTCATGAAGAGACTTTCTTCGAGCAGGACATTCGTGCCATGGAGAAAGGCGTTGAACTTGTCCAGTTATGGAATCAGCAGAATTTCATCCATAACCGTATTCGCGTGAATGTCCCAGAGGTGTGGACGTTCCCTCGAAGCGACTTTTTCTTCACTGACACACAAGTACTTGTTGAGCCCTTTATCAGGAATTATCAAAAGTTCAATTCGAACTCTGGGTGGGTCTTGAAGCCTTCGCCGCTGCTCGACTCGTCTTCTCAATGGTCGCTGGTCATGCAGGCGTTGAGCCACTTTACATATCACATTACAAACGGGCAGTATCTACTCTGCGACCTGCAAGGCGGCATTTATCCAGAGACCAATGCCGCCGTGCTAACTGACACCGCCATCCACTCCGCAAAGAAAGAGTTTGGTGTGACAGATTACGGGCAACAAGGAATCAGTACATTCTTTTGCCAGCACAAATGCAACCGGTTTTGCCAACCGTACTGGCGTAAACCGCAGGACCAGACTCAGTACTACCGATCACAGGAGGGGACATCCATGATGTCATCGGTGGGCATGTCGTCAGTAGTGGGTAAAGCACAGGAAGATTCAGCTTTGGCGGCGGCGCATTTGCATCGACTTCCACAAAGCCCTTTGTTTTCGTCAGGGCTCTTTGCTCGACACAAAGCAAATGATAACAGTCAGACCTCGTCGAGGCTCTTTGCTCGTTTCAAAACAACAGTCAACATGCATACCAATAATGCCAATCACCATGATGCTTCTAGCAACAGTCTGAGTTCTCCTCCCCCATCCAAGCGTCCTAGAAATACAAGCAGTAATGGCATCGGGCCCATCGCTACAGGTCAATGGGAAGGCAAGGTAGTAACTGTAGCAGACTTGATGGTACCTCCTCCACCTCGGCCAAACTTAATGCTACCTCCTCCTATTCCATCTCGGCAGAACTCGATGATGCCTCCTCCATCTCGGCCAAACTCGATGATGCCTCCCCCCAGTGCCCCAAGCATGATGAATCCTGATCGAATTATGAGCTTTCCTGGCCGATTGGAATGATGGACAATGCCCAAAGGGGAAATGAGTGCAGTGCGTATTCAGCCCCCTCGTCTCATGCTGTCAGCCATGGGCCACGGGCTCCCACGGGCATGGTGTTTAGGGAAGGATTCCTTTTGGAATGCCCAACACTCGAGCGTTCCCATCTTTTTTTCTTTTTAGAGAAGGGGGCATATTGTAGGACTGTATTGTATCATTGATGATTGTTATAAAGCAAAAGTGAATTCAAAACCAATAAAATAAATCACCAATCTTTTCAGTTCACAAATCTTTTCAGTCCACACGTCGACTTTGTTTGACAAACTTTGCAGTCGTAAAAGGGGCGATATTGTAGCGGTGTATTGAAACATGGATGATTGCTATATAGTAAAGTATTTACAGAGCAAGCAAAATAAAATCACCAATCTTTCGAATCCACACGTCGACTCTGTTTGACGGCACTTCGTCGTTTCTTCATTTCCTTGTTTCGTTCCTTGGTCGCCTTGCTGACTCCGGTTCTCATTTTTCGTTCTTTCGGTCGCGGATACGCTTGCAATATAAGACCTTGTAATTTGGAGACTGCCGATTTGCGATTCTTTTCTTGGGTTCGAAATTCTTGAGATTGAATCGACATAAATCCATTTTTGTTGATGCGACTTCGTTGTTGTTGGTAGAGACGCTCTCGTACTTCCAGAGGGATCCATTCGGCTTCCATGACGTTGAATCGTAACTCCACTTTGGTATTGACTTTATTGACATTTTGTCCCCCGGCGCCACTGGACCGTGTAAAGGACATGTCGATTTTTTCAATGGGAATATCAAGGGATATGGGCACTTCCCAGTCTTCGTCCGCCGTAGAAAATCGTCGTCTTGGTGGTCGGTTTGGTGGTCGGAAAGTGCGGGTGTTGTTGTTGCTGTTTATTGTGGATGTCGTATTGACCTTGGACCAACCAGTCGTGGGTGGCGGTGAGTTAAAATTTCTATCGATGTTGCTGTTGCCATCATTTTGCCCATTGGCGGCAGCATGCAACCAAGTTCTTTTGGTTGTCGTGTATTGCTGTTGTTGTATGAATATGGCTGAACCTAATGATTTTTGGTTGCGTTTGTAAATTTGGCCATGGTTTGTAGGTGGCATCAGTGGTGTCCGTCTCGCTGCGGCTGCCGTGGACGTAGTAGTAGGACGGAGGATTCGAAAGGCTGTGGCTTTCCCAGCTCCGCCGCCGCCGCCCGCAAGAGCAGCAATCATTAGAACGGCTGTCACGGAACCGCAATAGAAAATTCGAGCAGTACTTCTGGAAGAAGAAGTAGTGGCTACCGTGATAATAGTAGGCATTGTCGTTCCTGCCAATATGGACACTGTGAATTTGGGATTTGTGTGCGAAACAACAATGATAAGAGTACTAGTAGTAGAGTGGTAGCAAGATAAAGGAGAAAAAGACGCAAACGAATGATGATATACTGCTAATCCCGCCAAATTGTCGGCGCCCATCGTACAGTGGTTAGTACCCCGCATTGTGGTTGCGGAAACCTGGGTTCGATTCCCAGTGGGCGCAATAATGAGAAGAGGCCTGCCGAACGGAATGCTTCTCTTGTTCCATTTTTTTAAGTTCTCAAGCAAAAGGTTTGGTGGATATGTTAGTAGCAGTAACTACTGTCCGGTCCGTAGCGAATGCTGAACAGTTTTGCTTGCCAACTTCATTTTTTATGGAGTGCAAAAGCGACACCACTACCAGCTAGTCTGCCACAAGGCAAGAAACGGGAAAAATGGGTCTTCGCAATAAGGGTTTTTCCGACCCAATGCAGTGTGACCAATCTTCCATGGGCTGTTGATTGTCATTCGATTCGCAACGAACACTTGCCCGCAGGTCGGAAGTTGTGTGCGACAACCTTTTGGTAAGAGTAAAAAACAGAATTCGTGTGCGCCCTTCTTTAAATAAATCTTCCGACCGTGGATTGGGAAGCGAAGAACTGAACTCCCTCCCTCCGTCCAGCACCATGACATAGTACTGTAGTCTAGCTAGCTAGTTCCTGATGTAAAAAATACAAGCTATTGCTGGATAACCAGTGATTCCACCTGGATAAAATGGGAATGATAGTGGCCCACGGCTACGACGCAATGGGTAGCTTCTGTCGCTACTTTTGGTAGCTCTTATGCAATAAACTGAAGGCATCTTGCAGTTCTATAACGGGGGAGAGCTAGAAAGGAAGTACTGTAGTGGCAAAATTGAATTAAATTGTTATAGCGTCCTGTTCAAAATGTGTGTATGTGTGTGTGTGTGTGCGTGCGTGCTTGTGTGTTTGTTTGTTTGTTTGTTTGTCATTTCCAAATCTCTTACGCAAAAGAATCGACTCGAGCAATCGATCTCTTGCCGCCTTTGCTGCTGTTGCCCGAGGCGCTAGGAGTGTGGGCGCTCTTACTAGTCCCAAGTAGAGACGATCGCAACATGCTGTGCCGGTCCTTCTTGCTCTTGCTCTGAACGTGCTTCAAAAAGTCTTCCATTTCTTCCAAATGTTCTTGCAAGTTGTTCGACGAACGACGACGGCTTCCAGCGCTGCCGGTGGTAGAAGTACGCCGGACTAGTGGACGAGGTTGTTTTTCTTCCGACGAGTCTGCTCCGTCTTGTCCTTTGGTACTATTGCTGCCCGCACTGCTTTGACGGCTTGGTGGTGTACTCGGCGCTGGGATTTCTTCAATGCCAGAGGGGGAGGCGGCAGGATCGGAAATTGAAAACATCATCATGGTAGCCTTCTTTTGTGATTTTAAATATATTTCGTTGAATGATCTTTGTGTGCGTTTGTGTTCCTTTCATGAGTTTGTGAGCTTATGGCATATTTGACGAAGGAAACTTTTGGCAAAATCAAAAATGTTCGTGTGAACTCTGCCTGGGACATTTCCAGTGTAACATGCGATAGTACCATACAGTACAATTGTAGCTAACTAAAATAGTATCTGCTGTCGTACTACGGTATTGTACTACTAGCTGTCTCTTATACACATCTCCGAGCCCACGAGACTAAGGCGAATCTCGTATGCCGTCTTCTGCTTGAAAA